>Ga0182030_10002923_pt1 | contig 36352 bp, 28 predicted proteins | sample 812S3MmetaG_FD_121299 | JGI IMG/M metagenome (GOLD analysis project Ga0182030, IMG submission 121299) | Permafrost microbial communities from Stordalen Mire, Sweden - 812S3M metaG (Illumina Assembly) | ecosystem: Environmental > Terrestrial > Soil > Wetlands > Permafrost | place: Sweden...
GAATAGATGCGCTCGATTCCGAGCCGCGCGGCCTGCTCGGCGGCGAGCGCAATCTGAAGCTCTCCCGCCGGATTCAATTCCGGATTGCTGTGGCCGCAGAATCTTCCCGCCATATCCGTCTCGCCATGTCTGATGAAGATCAGAGTATTCATCCGTTCCAGACCCCGCAGAGATAGACAGCCGCCAGCGTCAGCTGGATGGTTGCGCCAAAGCAGTCACCCGTGATGCCGCCAATGCGCTTTTTGTAATAGAGTCCCGTCAGCAGAGTGACAACCGCGGCGGCAACGACCGGTTTACCCATCGACAGCCGCAACAGATAACCCACGATTGCGAACGCGAGCAGCGTCCCCACGGCCACGGATGCAGCTGAGATCTGGCGGGCAAGGCGCGCGCCCTGGCTCGCGTCCTGCCTTGCGCCGGGCAAAGCAGCCCCCAGCGGAAGCACGGTCCAGCGGCAGAGAACCTCCGCGGAGATCGCATAGGGAACAAAGCGTTCCGGCGGAAGATGGGCCAACAGCAGCGCGCGTCCAACCACGGAAAAAACAATGGCCAGTGCGCCATAGCTTCCGATGCGGCTGTCTTTCATGATTTCCAGGATTTTCTCCTTGTTCCATCCACCGCCAAAGCCATCGGCCACGTCGGCCAGCCCGTCCTCATGCAATCCCCCGGTGATCAGAACCGAAAAGAGCAGAATCAGCAGTGCGACGAACATCGCGGGCAGGTGCGGCGAGAAGACGCGATAGATTCCCGCATCGGCAGCGCCCAGCGCCAGACCCACCAGCGGAAAAAATTTCGCGGAGCGCCGCAGGGCGTCTGGCCGGTAAGCCAGCCGCGACAAAGGCAGCCGGGTAAGAAACTGAAATGCCGCCGCAATATCATGGAAGATTCCGTTCATTCGCTTTTTGTGCTCACTCCCGCCGAAGAAAATGTAGCCATCTCCGAAAATATATGCAGGGAAGATTCAATCACTGGCATGGCCAACACCGCGCCGGTCCCCTCGCCCAGGCGCATATTCAAGCTGAGAATCGGTGTAAGTCCGATGTAGTTCAGCAGGTAGCGGTGCCCCGGCTCTTCCGAACAGTGCCCGGCTAGAAGATACCCGCGCGCCTGGGGAGCCATGGCCACAGCCACGGCCGCCGCGGCCGTCGAGATAAATCCGTCGCAGACCACGGCCATCCGATTGGACGCTGCCTGAAGGATGAACCCGGTCATCGCGGCAATCTCCAGACCGCCCACGCAGCGCAGGATCTCCAGCGGTTCCGGCGTATCTTTTCGCGCGCCAAAATGCAGATTCACCGACTCTTCCACGATCCGCGCCTTGCGGCTGATGCCCGCGCCATCGAGCCCTGTGCCCGAACCGGTCAATCTTTCGGCCGGCTCGCCGGTCAGCACCATGGCAATCGCGCTGGCAGCGGTCGTGTTTCCAATTCCCACTTCCCCAAACGCCACCAGATTCTGTCCCTTGTCTTTGGCATTCAGCGCCTGACGCCGGCCCACTTCAAGCGCGGCGTCCAGCTCCTCGTGCGTCATGGCCGCCTCGCGGTGCATATTCCGGCTGCCACGGCGAACCTTGGCGCGGCAGAATCCCGGCGCATCTTCAAACTCCGCATCGACGCCCACATCGACCACCGTCAGCTCAACCCCGTTGCACCGCGAGAGCACACTGATGGCCGCGCCGCCGTGGAGGCAATTGAGCACCATCTGCGCCGTCACCTCGCGCGGATATGCGCTCACCCCTTCGTCGGCTACGCCATGATCTGCGGCAAAGCAATAGGAGCCTCGCCGCAAGGGAAGAGAAAGCTTTCCTGAAAATATCGTGAACATCTGCGCCGCGATGGCTTCCAGCCGCCCCAGGCTTCCGACCGGTTTGGTCAGGTCGTCGAGATGGCGTTGCGCCTCGGCCGTGTATCGCTCATCGCAGGGCGTGATGTCTGCGAGCATTTGGGCAAGAGAAAAAGAATCACTCGAATTCATTGGGCCAGCTCCTTTCGGCTCCGGGTACGCTCCACCAGCATGGGACGGTGGCGAGGCGGACAATTGAATGCGCTCTCGAGGGCCTCCGGCCGCAACACCTCGTCGGGCGAACCCTGCATCATCTCTTCACCGGGACTCAGCAGCCACACGGAAGAAAACGCGCCTTTGATCATGCTCAAATCGTGCATCGCGGCAAGAATCGCAATGCCTTGGCTGCGCAGCGAGACGATCAAGTCCATCATCTCGAACTGGCGTCCGACGTCCAACTGCTGCATCGGCTCATCCAGCAGCAGCAACTGCGGCTGCTGCGCCAGGCCCAGTGCAATCTTCACGCGCTGGCGTTCGCCGCCGCTCAGCTGGTTGAAGATGCGCGAGCGCAGCGACCAGGTGTCGGTCAACTCCAGGGCGCGCTCGACGGACGCCCGGTCCGCCGCGCCCAATCCGCCGAACATCTTCAGAAACGGCGTGCGTCCCTGCTCCACAAACTGCTCGACCGTAAAAGGAAACGGCATCTCGACATTCTGCGGAACAAACGCGATCGATTTGGCAATCTCGCGCTGCTTCAACGAACGCAGCGCTTTGTTTTTCAGGCGCACATCGCCGGAATCGGGAACCAGCGTGCCCGCCGCCAGCCGCAGCAACGTGGTCTTGCCCACGCCGTTACGGCCCACCAGTGCGATGCAATCGCTCTGGAGAATCCTCGCATCGAGATCGTCGAAGAGGTTTCCATTTCCATAGCCGTAACCGACGCGCGCAAACTCGAGTAAGGTCGTCATAACATTACCTCCCGCCTGGCCTTGCGCAACAGATAGAGAAAGAACGGTCCGCCGATAAAAGCAGTCAGCACGCCCACCGGCAGCTCCGACGGAGCGATGATGGTGCGCGCCGCCGTATCGGCCACCAGCAGAAACAGCGCCCCGGCCAGCGCCGTAGAGGGCAGCAGCCGCACATGGTCCGGTCCAAGAATCATGCGCATGGTATGCGGAATGATCAGCCCGGCAAAGCTGATCAGGCCTCCCAGCGCCACCGCTGCCGCGGTCAGAACCGATCCGACGACGATCACCGCGATGCGCGTCTGCTGCACTGAAACGCCCAGATGCATGGCATACTCTTCCCCTAGCGCCAGGGTGTTCAGCCGGCGCGCCAGCGGCGCGGAGCCGGCCAGCCCGATCGCCAGCATGGCGGACACAATCGCCAGTTGCGGCCAGGTGGGCTCGGTGATGGTGCCATGCAGCCACGATGAGAGGACATGCATCCCCTGTCCGAACCCCTGATCGAACGACTCCAGAAAATACGACGAGTAACTCAGCATGGTGCTCACCGCGAACCCCGCCAGCAGCAGCGCCACCACCGGCGTTTGGCCATCGACGCTGGCCAGCCAGTACACCAGAAAGATCGAACCCATGGCTCCCGCAAAGGCCAGCAGCGCAGTGGTCCCGAAGCCGGCAATCGAGAGGGCGGGCAGCAGAAACACACCCAGCGAAGCTCCCAGCAGCGCTCCGCCCGAAGAGCCGATGACGTACGGGTCGGCCAGGGGGTTGCGGAAGAGTCCCTGAAACAACAGGCCGGAGACGGAAAGCCCGCTGCCCACCAAGGCAGCCGCGATGATCCGCGGCAGCCGGATGGAAAAGAGAATGACATGCTGTTCTTCGGAGAGCGGCCGAATGCCGAACACGCTCTCCACCAGGGCGCGCGGCGGCACGCTCACCGCGCCCACTCCCAGGGCGGCCAGCATGGCCAGCGCAAGCGAGACAAACAGGATTGCAAGCAGCCACCGTTGCCGGTGCTCCTGTTCGCCCCGATACGCGCTGCCAGCTTGCTCTTCAGCTACTTCGAGAACCACAAATTTCCTCCCAGCGTGAACTTGAGACCCATGCGGAACGTGAACGGCAGCGATGGAAAGCCAAAGGCCTCGCTGTAGTGCTCGCACAACAGATTCTGGAAATTGCCCTCGACGGCGATATGACGCCCTGCTTGATAGCTGGCCGCCAAACTCAGATTCTGATAGGCGGCGTCCAGGTTACGGTTGGGCAGCAGCATCGTGTTGCCATAATTTGCGTCGCCCTCTTCCAGAAAGTCACTATCGTCCCGGCGCGAAACCATTGTCCCGCTGAGGGCGGCAAAGAGCTTTGCGTGGTGATAACCGGCCTGAAAGTAGCCCGTGTGGGGCGCGATGCGGAAGGGGCGCGCGCCGACGAGAGGAGAATCCGCTCCGATCTGAATCGAGGGAAAGAGCGGGTTGTAGCAGGGCTCGTTGGGGATGAGCGGGTTGTAGGGCGGAGGCGGGCAGAGAGCCGAGCCGGACAACGACTGTTGGATCCGCGCATCCACGTAAGTGTAACCGGCGCGAACAAACCAATCCCGCATCACCTGCGACTCGATCTCCGCCTCGACTCCCTGCGCGCGATAGGCCTCTGAATTGACCTCCGCCCCGTAGGGCCAATACTCCAGGGCCTCGGGAAGCGTGATGGCGGGATCAATCAACGGCAGTTCTTGCGGCGAGACGTATTCAATTTTATTGGTGAATTCGTTGTGAAAGAGCGAAAGACTCAGGCGGGTGCGGCCGCTGAAGAGATATTGATCGATGCCCCCGTCGTAGGTTCTGGAGTTTTCCGGCCCGACGGGAGCAATGTGGTCTTGCGCGATGATCTGTCCTTCGCCCAGGCTCTCCAGAGTTCCATAGAGCGACTCGATCTGGTCGTAGAGCGCCGGCTCCTTGATTCCCTTTCCAAAACTGGCGCGCAGCTTGGTGCCGTCTGTCACCTTCCAGGCGAGCGAAGCGCGCGGAGTGCCGGCCACGCCGAAGAGCCCGTTGTTTTCCAAACCGCTGCCCACCGTGTAGAAAAGCCGCTTGCGAATGTCGCCCTGAAATTCAAAGGTGTAGTCGTAGTTACCGCGCTCGACCGAATTCAACGGGCTCGGGGAAACCGCGTACCCGCGCTCATCCTCATAGCGGAACGCCACCAGTCCAAGCAGGTGTGGATTGAAGTGATAATCCGATTGTGCGTAGACAAAATCCTTGTCCGTCGAGAGCGCATACGAGTACGGGTAGGGCGGCCCGTCGTTATATATCTGCGCCTGGCCGCTGACGGTGTATCCGTTAGCTCCGTGGATGGTCACCGGCGCTCCCTGATAGCTGTAGCCGCCGTCCTGCGTGGTTCCGGCGGGCGCAAACTCGATGTAATCGGAGCGCAACCGCACGCCGCCGTAGCGCAGCAGGTTGTTCCACTTCGGCGTCGTCTGGCTTTCCCAGGTGACGCCGAAGTAGGCGTCTTCATTGCTCTGCTTGGCGTCGGTGGGCAGGCCGTAGATTTGCATTGCGCCGGGTTGTCCGCTGGCGATCTGGTCGTCGTGAACCGTGGCGCGCAGGCTGGAAGTGGGCGAAAGCTGCCAGCCGTAGTTCCCACTGAAGGTTCCGTTGTGATATTCGTCGTCGGGGAGCGCGTTGCCGCTATCGAAGCGCGAGTAATCCGAGAAATAATCGAACTGCTTGTGCTCTCCGCTCACCGAGCCTTCCTGGTGATAGGTTCCGAAGTTGCCGCCATCGGCCTGGTAGGCGATGAGAGGCAGCGGCGTGCTACCCCGGGCGGTGGTCAGGCTGACGACGCCGGCCAAGGCATCCGCTCCGTAGAGCGCGCTGTTGGGGCCGCGCAAGACCTCCGTTTGCGTGATCGCGGAGCTCGATACATTGGCAAACTCCACATTGCCGCCGATGTCGTTCATCGGAATTCCGTCGATCAGCACCTTGTTCGCATCGCTGCTTCCGCCGCGAATATAGAGGCCGGTCGTTCCGCCGGCTTGGCCCGTCTCGGTGACCTGCAATCCCGGCACCATGCGCAGTCCCTGCTGAATGTCGCGCATTCCCTGATAGTCGGAGGAATCGAGCACCGTCACCGTGGAGCCCAACTGCGCCTGCGGCGTGGGAGCGCCGGTCGCGGTCACCGTAATCTGCTGAGAAAGGGAGGCGATCGGAAGGATAATATCCACGGTCAGCTCAGGGCTGTCGCCGGCGGTCTCGAACGCCTTTTCCACGGCGCCGAATCCGGGCGCCGATACCCGCAGCAAACCGCGCGCGGAATTCACCGGAAGGCTAAATCCGCCCTTCGCATCGGCAGTGACAGATGCCGCCGGCAGGCCATTTTCGAGCAACTCGACTTTGGCGTTGGCGATGGCCGCGCCCGACGGATCGAAGACCGTGCCGCGAAGGCCGGAAAGCGGCGCTCCAAGTGTAAAAGCGGGGCAGGCGAGAATTAAAGCTGTGCAGACACAGACAAAACTGCACGTCCATCGGATCTTGCGCGAAAATCGGAGCATCGTTTTCCCCTCGGAAGCGGCATCTGGGCCGATCTCCTGACTCGCGCTTCATCGGCTGCCGGCTGCCTTCCCGGAATCTGCTCCAGTGGCATCAAAGCCGCGCCTCACCGCTTACAGTTACGGGGTAGTGGCGGAGTCTCACCGCGCTTCCCGGTCATCCAGATGTGGTTCGATTGCGGTTTTAAGATGGTCGGTCCATCTCACGGATGAAGTTTTTTGGCCAGTTCCTCCAGTGCATCGAAAACCACCGGACAGGGCAGCTCGATGCGGTCGTCCAGGTAATAAATCCGCCTGTTTCTGATCGCCGGTACATTGGACCATCCCGGCAGGTTGAGAATCTGCTCCACCGGCATCGATTGCGATCCCCGCACCAGCAGCAGCGCCTCGGGCGCCCGCGCCAGCACCGCCTCCAGATTGATCTGTGTCCAGTCCTGCGGCAGGTCGGCGGTCACCGAGCGCCCGCCGGCAATGGCGATCAGTCCCGTAAGAAACGCGTGTTTGCCGAAGGTGATCACCGGATCGAATCCCACCGGCATCAGCACGCTGATCACCGGCTTGCCGCTCACCCGCCGCCGCACTGCCGCCTCGCGCGCATGCAGTCTGGCAATCAGTTCCCGGGCGGCTTCCTGGCGGTTGAGCGCCTGTCCAATGGCAGCCAGGGAGCGGTAAATATCCTCGAATTGATGCGGCGCCACCATGAAGACCGGAATGCCTAGCCGCTCCAGGCTCCGCAGCGTGTCCGGACTGCTCATGTTGGCGTCTTCCAGAACCAGATCGGGATGCATCGCCACGATGGTCTCGATCGAAGGCGCCAGCGGAAATCCAATACTGGGTTTGGTTCCGGCCTCGGCGGGATACTTGGTGTATCTGGGCACTCCGATCACATCCGCCCCGGCTCCCAGCGCGTACACATCGTCCACCACGCTCGGCATCAGGCATATAAGCCGGTGAGGATGCTCCGGAACCTCGACGGTCCGGCCCAGCTCGTCGGTAACCGTGCGCGCGGTGCAGGGAGAAAGCACGACGCAGAACAGGAGGGCTGCGCAGAGCCGCTTCATGCCGGCACCTCCGCGGACTGGCTCTGGCGCGCGGCCCCGACCAGCGAAACGGCCAGCGCCGGGTTGGTGCGAAAATGCAGATGGACATAGCTGGCCAGCAGATTGCCGCGCGAAAATCCCTCTGTCTCCTCGCGTCCGGAGAGCACATATGTGAGCCGGTAGGCGGCAGCCAGCGCATCTCCGCCGCGCACACGCGAGCAGTGAAAACTGTGCCCCCGCGCGGCGGTTCCCTTCTTGCCCAGCAGGCAGTCGGCGGCGAAGACCATCTGCACATAGCCGAAATTGACCAGCCGCGACGTCATCTCGAACTCGAGCGGCAAAACTCCGGCCATGGAGTGGCGGCGTCCATCGAGCAGCGTCAGCGATTGGCCCAGGTAAATCATGCCGCCGCATTCGGCATAGACGGGCTTATCCTGCCCGGCGAAAGCGCGCACCTCGGCCAGCATTTGGGCATTGCGGCTCAACTCCTCGGCGTACAGCTCCGGGTACCCGCCGCCCAGATACAGGCCGTCAAGATTCGGCGGCAGCTCGGCGTCCTCCAGCGGGCTGAATGGGACGATCTCGGCTCCCTGCTCCCGCAGCAGGTCGAAGTTGTCTTCGTAATAGAAGGAAAATGCCTTGTCGCGCGCTACGCCTACACGCACCCTCTTCTGCTTCGCGCCGGCTGCCCGTGCGGCTCTGCCGGGCGCTTCGGCACCAGACCCGGACCAGGATCCGGACCAGGACAGCCCCAGCAAAGGGGGCAGATACAGGTGCTCCCGCCCAGCTTGCGCAAATGCGGCCAGCCGGTCCTCGGCCGAGGTGGTCTCTTCGGTGGTATGCAGACCTAGATGCCGCTCGGGAATCGCGATGGCGGCGCTTTTCGGAAGATAACCCAGCAGCGGTGTTGTGCTCACCCTGCGAATGGCGGCTTCAAGCAGGCGATAGTGCCCCTCGCCTCCCACGCGGTTGAGCACGATTCCGGCAAAACGCACCGCCGGATCGAAGCTCTCGAAGCCCTTGACCACCGCGGCAATGCTGCGCGCGCTCTTGGCCGCGTCGATCACCAGCACCACCGGCAAGTCAAGCAGCTTGGCCATCTCCGCCGGGCTTCCCTCTTCCGTCTCGCCAACCGCGCCGTCGTAGAGCCCCATCGCGCCTTCGACAATCGCGGCGTCTGCGCCGCGGCTGGCGCTCGAAAAGACGGCGCGATTCGCCTCCCGGCTCAGCATCCAACTGTCCAGATTGCGCGATGCCCGTCCGCACAGCGCGCCGTGGTGGCCGGTGTCCAGAAAGTCCGGTCCGCACTTGAACGGCTGCACGGTGAATCCCTGCTGCCGCAAGGCCGCCATCAGCGCCAGGGCAACCGTCGTTTTGCCGGCGCCGCTCTGGGTTCCCGCCACCATGAATGCAATCACTGCATCCCTCCGAGGCTTCCCTTGAGCACCAGCGGCAGCCCGGCCACCATCAGCACCACGTTGTCGGCAATCGCCGCCACGCGCTGATTCAGTTCGCCCAGCGCATCGCGGTATTTGCGCCCCGACGGGTACTCCGGCACCACTCCGCTGCCCACCTCGTTCGAAACCAGAATCAGGGGAACGGCCGGCGAGCGCAAGGCATCCAGAAGACCCTCGATGCGCGGCTCCATGCTGGCCGGATCGGACTCGGCAGCCCACAGAAGATTCGACACAAAAACCGTCAAACAATCCACCAGCAGAAGGTCAAACTCCGCCGCCCGGCCGGCGATCACGCCTGCCAGTTCCAACGGTTCTTCCACGGTGTGCCAGTGTTTGGGGCGGTCCTCTTGATGGCGGCGAATCTTCCTGCGCATCTCTTCGTCCATGGCCTGCGCCGTCGCCACATAGGCCACGCGCTCCCACTTCCCGGCCAACTCCTGCGCCCAGCGGCTCTTGCCGCTGCGAACTCCGCCAAGGACGAGCGTGACCGTCTTGCGGTCCCTCTCCTGCATATTCTTCCTCTAACCGCGGAGCGCAACTGCACTCCGGACGGTGGGATCCCTGAATTAGGCAGCTTTCTCGTCGCCGGGCGCAGTGAGCCGGCCATGGAACGCTCTCCAGCTTTCCCATCGAAGCTGGATCAAGCCCGGGTTGGCATCTGACCGGTCTCCTGACTCGCGCTTCACCGAAGCTGAACAGCCTTCCCGAGGTCTCCCTCAGTGGCAGGAGCATGGGCTCCGTGCTCAGTTCTCTGCGCTTACAGTTACGGGGTAGTGGCGGAATCGCACCGCGCTTCCCGGACATCAGATGAATTTAAATTTATACCCTCGCCCGCCGGGGATGTCAACCTTCCCGCCCTGATCGATCGGGCAGCATCCCGGATTTCAAAGGGGAAAGTTCTGGAAAAACGCTGCCTGTTTTGCACCATTTTCGGGGATCTTTCGAGAAATTCGGCAGATTTTCAGAGAAGAGGAATTCCGGACTCCCTTATCCACAAAAACCGCCCCTTGCGCCGTTGACCCTGCCCTCCAGGGTCCGTAAAGTCTGTAATCAGGGGCGAACTTTGCCGCGCGCCGGAGTTCCGGCGTCCGATTCCCTGCACCTATCGAGCGTTGCGCGTCAAGCTTAGCGCGGCCAACCCCGCACCTCCGGAGAGAAAATGCTGAAACTAAAGAAAATCCATATCCTCGGCTTCAAGAGCTTTTGTGATCGCACGGAGTTGACCGTGCCGGGAACAGGCATTGCCGTGGTGGCGGGGCCGAACGGGTGCGGCAAGTCCAACATTCTGGACGCGGTGAGCTGGGTGCTGGGCGAGCAGAGCGCCAAGATCCTGCGCGGCACGCATATGCAGGACGTGATCTTCGCCGGAACCCGGGAGCGCAAGGCGCTGGGCATGGCCGAGGTGACGCTGACCATGGTCGATCCGGAGAATTACGAGGGTCCGGTGCCCGTGGAGCCGCTGGTGACGATGGAGCAGGACGACCCGTCCGATTGGGACGAGGACGAACTGCGCCGCCAGCGAGCCAGCGAAGCCGAGGAGATTATCGCCAGCGAGCAACCCGGCCAGTTGCTCGAACCGGAGCAGATGATCGAAGTGGATGCGGCGGAAGGCTCGGCCCCCCCGGAAAGGTCAGCCCCACCGCAGGGGTCGGGCGAGGGCCCGCAGGCTGTGGTGCTGAAGATTCGCCGCCGCAAGTTCCAGCGCACGCCGCAGAAGGGCGAGATCGTGATTACCCGGCGCCTGTTCCGCACCGGCGAAAGCGAGTACCTGCTGAACGGCAAGCTCTGCCGGCTCAGGGACATCCAAGACATCTTCATGGGCACGGGGCTGGGACCGGAGAGCTACGCGATCATCGGTCAGGAGCGGATCGGGCAGTTGCTCAGCTCCATGCCGCACGACCGCCGCGCCATCATCGAGGAAGCGGCGGGGATTACGCGCTTCAAGACCAAGAAGCGGCTGGCCGAGCTGCGCCTGGAAAGCGCCAAGCAGAACCTGGCGCGTGTGGACGACATCTTCGATGAAGTCGCGCGGCAGATGAACAGCCTGAAGCGGCAGGCCTCGAAGGCGGAGCGCTTTGCAGCCGTCCGCGACGAGTTGCGCGGCCGCCTGCGTGTCGTGCTGTCCAGCCGCATGGCGCAGATGGACGCCGGTCAGGCGGGGCTAGAGGCGGAAATCGCCAGCCTGACCGCTCAGATCAACGCTTCTGCGGCCGGGATTGAGCAGCAGGAGGCCAGCCAGCACGCGCTCACCGGGCGGGGATACGAGCTGGAAGGCGAGGGCCAGGAGGCGCAGAACCGGGCCAATCAGGCGGTGGTCGAGCTGGAGCGGGCCGCGGCGCGGGAGCGGGCCAACACCGAGCGCGTCAGCGAGCTCGAAGCGCGCATTGCCGGGGCCGCCGCCGAGCTGGAGCAGACGCGGGCGCAGTTGAGCTCGATTGCCGAGGAACGCACGCAACAGGGTTCCTTCATGCAGACGGCGGCCGGCGAGGCCAAGGCCTTTCGCCAGCAGGTGGAGGCGCGCCAGCAAGAGGCGCGCGCCGCGGCCGAAGAGGTCTTCGCCTCGGAGCGGGAACTGGAGGCCAACCGCCGCCATGTCATGCACCTGCTGACCCTCGCCGGCAACGCCCGCAACCACGTGGCCCAGAGCGAGGAGAGCCTGGCGGCCCTGGAACGCGAGGCGGAGCGGCTGGAAGGCGAGATGGGCCAGGCGCAAAACGAACTGGAAAACCTGGGCGCGCAGAGCGCCGAGGGGCGGCTGCGCTTTGCCTCCGCCACCGAGACTCTGAAGCGGCTGGAGGACGAGATCGGGGCGCTGCGCGAGGCGCTGCAAGCTCATCGCGGGGAAGAAACCGCCCTGCGTACGCGCGCCAACCAACTGCGCGGCGAACAGGCCAAGGTGACCGGACGCCGCGATGCGCTGCAATCTCTGATTCGCAATCACGGCTACTCGACCGACACGGTGCGTCGGCTGCTGAAACCGGGCGCGCTGGCCGAGGGCATGGCGCCGGTGGGCACGCTGGCTGACTTTTTGGAGGTGAGCGGCGCGCACGAAGGAGTGGTGGACGAGTTCCTGCGCGAGGAGCTGAATTACGTGGTGGTGAAGAGCTGGGTGGCGGCCGAGGAAGGAGTCCGGCTGCTCAAATCCGGCGTTGATGGCCGGGCCACTTTTCTGATCCACCCCGCAGAGCAAGCCGCGCTTTTCGAGGAAAGCGACGACACCATCAGCGCTCCCGGCCTGACCCCGCTCAAGGATTCGATCCGGGTTCTGAATGGTTTTGGGCGCTCGCTGGAATCGATCCTGCCCAAGCTCAAGCACAGCTACCTGGTCGAAGAGCCGGAGGAGGCGCGGCGATTGGCGGCGATTCACCCCCACGCCTTCTTCCTGACGCCGGGGGGCGAGTGCTTCCACAACGCGACGGTGACCGGCGGCAAGCCGGCCAGCGAGGGCCCGCTGGCTCTGAAGCGCGAGTTGCGCGAGGCTGAAGGCCGCATGGCCAGGCTCGATGCCGATTTGACCCAGGCGGAAACCGAGGCCTCCACTCTGGTCCGGACCATCGAAGATCTGGCCGCGCAACTGGAGGCGCGCAGCGGAGAGCGGCGGCTGGCCGAGCGCGAGACCGCCGACCAGGGCGCTGCGTTGAAGCAGATGGAGACCGAGACCGAGCGCGTCCAGCGGCGACTCAATGAGTGGACGGCACAGGCCATGCGCAACCGGGACGCGCGCGAGGCTAAGAAAAGCGGCATTGACGAGAAGCGCGCTGAGATGCTGCGCCTGGAAAACGAACACCGCGCGGCCGAGGCGGCTCTCGATGAGTCGCAGGCCCAACTGGCCCTGCTACGGCAAACCCGCGAGAACCTGCAAACGGAAGCGGCGCAGGTGACTGCGGAACTGGCCGGCCTGGAAGAGCGGCGGCGGGGCGCGGAGGCGGCCTTTCAGCGCATTGACCGGCTCCATTCCGACCTGGAGCGCCGTGTGCTCTCAATCGAGCAGCAGCGAACCGCGGCCGAGGCGGAATGCGAACAGCGCGTCCGGGAGAGCGCGCAACTGGCCCAGCGAGGGCAGGAACTGGCCACCGTGCGCGCCGAAGCGCTGGCCCTGGCGCAGACACTGACAGCCCAGGCGCAGTCCCTGCGTCACGAACTGGCCTCCCTGGAAACGCTGCTCAAGAGCGGACGGGCAGCCCTCGATCAGTTGCGCGAAAACCGCGCCACCCACTCGAGTGAAGTGGCCAAGCTGCGCGCCGACCTGGAGCACCTGGAAGCGAACTGCATGGCCGAGGTCAATGTTGAAGCCTCCGCGCTGCGCGCCGATGAGCAGATCGCGCGCCTGGCTGGCGACGAGCTGACCGCCGAAGAAGAAACCTGCCGCACACTGCGCCAGCGCGTCGAGCAGATGGGCCCGGTGAACATGATGGCCCTCGACGAGTACAAGGAAACCGCCGAGCGCCACGGCTTTCTGGAGGCGCAGCGCACGGATTTGATGGAATCGATCGAAAACACGCAGGAGACCATCAAGGAGATCGATCTGATCTCGCGCTCCAAGTTCGACGAGGCCTTTGCCCGGATCAACGAAAACTTCGCCCAGGTCTTCGCGCGGCTCTTCCAGGGCGGGCAGGCTTTTCTTCGTCTTACCGACGCCGAGAATCAGGCCGAGAGCGGCCTCGACATCGTCGCCTCGCCGCCGGGCAAGAAGCTGCAGAATGTACTGCTGCTCTCAGGCGGCGAGAAGTCGCTGACCGCGCTGGCCCTCTTGCTGGCCATCTTCCAGTTCCAGCCCAGCCCCTTCTGTGCGCTCGACGAGGTGGACGCGGCGCTGGACGAGACCAACGTGGGCCGGTTCTCAGACCTGATGCACGCCTTGAGCAAGGAGACGCAATTCCTGGTGGTCACCCACTCCAAGCGCATGATGCAGGCCGCCGACATGATCTACGGCGTGACCATGCAGGAGCCCGGCGTCTCCAAGGTGGTCAGCGTACGCCTGGGCGGCCGCGAGCAGCAGCGGGCAACCGCATAGCTCCGCGCCGGGCTCGAAAAGCCGTCAGAATAACTCGTCGAATACTGTCTTGCGCAGCAGTTTTTTGCTCCAGTATTGGGTATGCGCCACGATGGGGATGCGCGCTTCCGGGTCGATCAGGTTCCGGACGCGCTGGGGAGCATTCTTCCGCCCGGCGGGATCGTCATAATAATCCAGGCGCCCGCTGATCACGTCCATGGGCGACCATAAATTGATCCACTTCGGTCCATGCGGCAGCCGGGCGGGATCGAACCGGTTGGAGTAACTCGCGATCAGCGGCTGCACCGCGCAGACCATGGTCTCGCGCAGCTCCCCTCCCTTATCCAGACGGTTGCGGTGGAGATTGAGCTGGACGCGAAACAAAAAGGCGGTCTTGTCCAGCGGTGAACCGAAGGTGATCAGTGCTTTCGTCCGGCCGACCACGGAGTTCGGCACGCCGGATTCGTTCCTGGCCGCCTCCAGATTGATCATCGCGTTCAGCGAGTCGTAGGCAATCACGGATCCCAGCGAGTGGCCGAGAATGACCACGTTTTCGTACTTGGGAATCCATCCGGAGGCAAACTTGTGGCCGTCGTAGACCAGTTGCGCGGCGTCCAGGCCAATCTTCTGAATCCGGTTGCGCAGATCCTCGAACTTGCTGTCCTTGTACGGCGAAAGATAGGCGGCCACGGAGCCGGCATATTGGGTCAGAAGCGCGCGCATCCAGAGAGCGAAAGAAATCGCCACGGCCCAGAGAACGAGAGCGGCAATCCCCTGCACCAGGTTGCCCCGGGTCAGAACCGGATCGAATTTGACGCGATCGAGGAAGACCGGGCCGTTGGGAAAATAGACAAAGTAACTCAGAACCCTGCCGAAGATCCGCACCATTAGATCCCAGGGAACGGCCACGTGGTGGTAGACAAAGTTTGCCGCCAGAACCAGCCCCTCCCGCCCTCCGGATGCCGCATACTTTGCCGCGCCCGCCAGTGAATATGCGGCCGCGGCGACCGTCGCCGCAAAAAAGCCGATCATCGCCAACAGCACGATCAGCAGGGGAGCGGTTCCAACGCTGGCATTCAAGCTCCTGAATCTTCCAAAGAGCCAGCGATCGAAGGAACCAAACCTTCCCGAAAGCACGGTCGCGCGAATTCCGTTCCATCCCGCATCGAGCAGGAAGCCAATCGTCTCCATGTACGAGATCTTGCCCACCGTGAGCGGAGCCCAGTAGGCCTCGTAGACATGGACCTCGCGAGCCGTGCCATCGGCCTCGGTCCAGTTCAACTCCGTGCGAACCTCGAGCCCGGATGCGGCAGCATCCTTCAGAACCGGGCGAATCGCCACCGAGATGCCGGTCGCGCCGCGATCTTCGGCCTCTTTCAGAATCAGCGAGGCCGCGCGGCTCACCGTTTCAAAGCGCACTTCCTGGCCAATTCCGTGGAAGACCAGAACCGCGGTGGGCGCCGCCGCCTGAACCTGGGTCTCGGCGACAAAAGCTTTCGCGGCGAAAGGCGCGCGGCTCGCCGCCTCGTCCCGCGTTGCCGGCGGCGCCGCCGAGGGCGCCTCCAGGGTCGGATTCCATTGCGAAAAACGCTTCGCGCTCATGCCGGACTCCTGCACTCGTGATTCAAACCTGCCCGCACTCGATGAACTTGTCGAAAAAACTCCGGGCTTGCTTCATGACGCGGCTCAGTCGTCGCGTACGGTTCCAGTATCCACGAGGGCTCTAGCCCCTGAGAGTGAAATCCGCGCCCAGGCGAGTGTTTCGACAAGCTCCCAGACTCCGCCCCCCATGCGGGGCAGGCGAGTTCACTCCTGCAAGAGTAAACTTTCCACCCGCCCCGGCCACAAACAGCAGCGCGCGGAGCTCCACGGCGCCGTTTCACTCTGGCTTCGACCCCGGCTCGCTCCATGCCGGAATCGCCTGGGCTGCGGCGCCCTGCGCATCCGAACCGGCGCGCCGCAGATACACCCAAAGGTAAAAAATGCACATCGTCAGCAGGATGAGCGATGCGGGCCGCAGCAGCACAACCGTCAGCACCTTTGCGCCAATCCCGGCCGTGCCCACATTGAGCTTCTTGGCCAGAATGGCGCAAATTGCCAGAGGAACGTCTCCGGTCAGCACCAGCCCCGCGGCACTCAGCCCCAGCGCAAGCCGTCCCGTCAGGCCGCCTTCGGCCCACAGCAACGCGCAGGCCGGAACGGCGAGCATCAGCAACTTCGCATCCCACGGCCGATGATAGGTCACGAGCATGGTAAGAGGCACAATGGCCGCCAGTGCAAAATAGGCTGTCGCCTGCCCGCAGCGCACTCTGAAAGTGCGCGCCGACCACGCCAGCAGAAGCACGCCGCAGACCAGATAGCTGGCCGGATTGTAGATGTGCGCGTCGTCCCAAAAGATACTGATGGCCGCTTGCAGATCGATGACCATGCTGGCGCTGCGGCCGGTGATGGAAGCGAGATCCGGCTCATTGATGCCGCCGCGTACCGAAATGGCCGCAAGATTGGAGCGCCAGCCCACCATCCAATGCGGCGCGACATGCGAAACCCACAGGAAGGCCGACACACCCACGACGGCGGTAACCAGCAGGGTTTCGAGCGCACGCCTGCGATAAACCCCGCCCGCCAGCAGGAAATAGAGCCAGACCAGGCCGGCGTCATGGGGCTTGATGGCGAGGCTGGCCGCGAGGCAAAGGATGCCCACCCACGCAGGCCGCTCCTCAAGGAAACACCAGACGGCCACCACGCAAAGACCGATCACGATCCCGGCCGTGTTGCCGGCACAGAAAATTCCCTCGCAGTCGATCAGCAGAATGCAGATCAGAAGCAGAGAGACCTCGGGCGCGTCGCGCGCTCCGATACTCCACATTAGGAAGGCGGCCAGGATGAAAAATCCAGCGGTAACGCTGAGCCACAACAAGTGCGCCGGCCCCCACGGCAGCATCGCAAAAGGAGCTACGAAGAGGAAGCTGGTGGGCATGTTGACATAGAGCGTCACCGCCTGGCGCGCAGCGACGGTCTCCGAAGGACGTTCCCCGCCCTCGGCCCGGTAAACAGCCTCCAGTTCGCTCACGCTGTATGGATTGTGGTGCTCCAGCAGGCATCGCGTGCCGTAGTAGACTGCCCGGAAATCCACCCAGCCATTCAGCGACTGCCCCATGGCGAATCCCCACCAGATGGAAATTCCGCTAGCCAGCAGGATACAAACCAGAGCCTTCCGCCGCATCCTTGTCCTCTTCATCCTCTCTCTGATTTCTCTCCCGGGTTGAGGGTCCAGCGGTCGATCAGAGTCCATGTTTACCCAAAAAAACGTGGCGCGGGCCGATTGCCGGGCAATCAACCTGAATCCCGGAAGACAGGATGCCAGATGAGACAGCCCAAACGACGGCGGAGATTCAGAGCGAGGTTCGAGTCGGGCTTTCGACCCCCGAAGATGTTAGCATGGCTGGCATGAACTCCAACGATGAAATATATCCCTGCCTCACGGTCGTGATGCCGGTCTATAACGAATCTGCCAGTGTGGCGGAAGTCGTCAAGGCGGTGTTGGCGCAGCGCCCGGTTCGGCAACTGGTCATCGTGGATGACTGCTCCGAGGACGGCACCTGGAGCCAACTCCAGCCGTTCGCGCAAATCGATCCGCGCGTCAATCTCATCCGGCACCCGGTAAACCAGGGCAAGGGCGCGGCGTTGCGCTCCGGCATCGCGCACGCGACCTCGGAGATCGTCATCATCCAGGATGCGGATCTGGAATACGATCCGGCCGAATATTACTGCCTGATCGCGCCGATCCTCTCCGGAAAGGCCGACGTAGTCTACGGTTCGCGCTTTCGCGGCGGCGGCGGCGCTTGCAGGGTTTTGTATTTCTGGCATTCGGTTGGCAATCACTTCCTCACCATGTGTTCCAACATGGCTACGGATTTGAACCTCACGGACATGGAGACCTGCTACAAAACTTTCCGCCGCGAGCTGCTTCAGAAAATCCGAATCGAGGAAGACCGCTTCGGTTTCGAGCCGGAAATTACTGCCAAGGTCGCCCGGGCGAAGGCGCGGATTTATGAGGTTGGCATATCCTACACGGGACGCACCTACGCAGAGGGGAAAAAGATTGGCTGGAAAGACGGCCTTCATGCCTTGTGGTGTATCGGAAAGTATAACTTCTGGAGTAAGTGACCGATCAGTCCGGAGATTGGCACAAGGATGATTTTTCTTTCAGAGACCGCACGCAAGCTCCGGATCATGCTACTGCGCATCCTTCAGGCGCGCATCCGATTAAGCGGCAGTTGGCGCAAGCGGCGTCTGGCCCGACACTGCAGGCTCTGGCGTGGCGACCCGGCCTGAATCGTATCGCACATACACCCACAGATAAAAGATCCCCATCGCCAGCAGAATAAGCGGAGTGGGCCGCATCAGAACAAATTTCACCATCTGTGCGGATTGGCCCGCTGTGGGGATGTGCAAGGCGCCGGTAAGAATGATAAGAATTGTCAACGGGATGTCCGAAGTGGAGACAATTCCCATGGCAGTGACCAGCAACGCAAACCAACGGAGCGGACCGCCCTCGACCCAGAGCATGGCGCAGGCTGGTACAGCCAGCAGCAGGAGCTTAGCGTCGTAAGGCCGATGATAGGTCACCAGCAGGGTGAGAGGCACCACCGCAGCCAGCGCAAACCAAGCGTTGGCAGGCGAGAAGCGCGATCTGATAGTACGCACCGTCCAGACCAGCAGCAGCGATCCGCAGATAAGATAGCTGGCTAAATTGTAGAAGCGCGGGTCGTCCCGAAAAACACTGAGGGTGGACTGCAGAGAGATGACCATACTTGGGCCGCTGGCATGGGCTGTGACAGGCCCCGGGTCGTTGACTTCGCCGGGTAACTGATTTACCAGAATGTTGGAGTGCAGTTCCTGCATCCAATGGGGCGCGATCGGCGTTATCCAAACAAGAGTCGCCAGCCCTAGACAGGTGGTGACGACTAGGGTTTGCAACGCCCGCTTCCGATAGATCCCGCCCGCCAACAGAAAATACAGCCAGACCGTGCCCGCATCGTGGGGCTTGATGGCGAGGCTGACGGAAAGGCAAAGTATGCCAGCCCAGACAAACTTTTCTTCGAGGAAGCACCAGACGGCCACCACGCAAAGGCTTACAACAATTCCCGCGGTATTGCCGTTGGCAAAGATAGCCTCGCTGTTGATAAGGACAAAACAGATCAAAGCACCTGAGAGGACTGGCGCATAACTGGCCGCGGAGTTCCCTATCAGGAAAGCGGCAAGAATGAGGCTTCCGGCAGTGAGAATCATCCACAGATTTTGTGCAATCCCGTAAGAAAGCATCGCGAAGGGAGCGATAAAGATGGATGTGGTCGGCAAGTACACATCCACCGCCAGAGTTCGTTGGAGCACGACCGAGAGAAAACCACGGTCTTGCCGTTCTGCGAGGTAAACACGCAGCGGCTCGCCTGCCTTGTAGGGGTCGCGGTGTTCAAGCAGGCATCGCGCGTCGTAGTAGACCCCTTTGAAATCTCCCTTTCCGTCCCGTGAGGCGCGGTCCAGAAATACCCCCCATAAAGCAGAGAGGCCGCAGCACAACAGCACCCAAAACAGACCAATCTGCCGCGCCTTTGTCATGTTCGGCTGCACACTCGACAAAATAGATTTCCCAGAGCCCTAGACATGGCCGGGAAAAAGCGTCCGCAATTCAGAAATCCACGAGAAAAACGAGGGGGAGGATAAACTGCCGTGGTTATGCCGGACGGTGCTCTCCTCTGCGCATTGTGAACTGCACAAGCGCCCCAAACCGCCCCTGGAGCCCACTATGAACCAACCCCGGCAATCGCGCTGTTAAATTGCAGGGCAATGTTGGAGAACGCAGGTACGATGCCGGCTGCAACTCTCCCGATGCTGGCCGCGGCGCCGCACGCGATCAGAAAAGCAAGCAAAGCATACTCGATCAAATCCTGGCCGTCCTCCGGCCTCAAAAGATGCTGCAATTGGACGACCAGATTCAAGTAGACGAGTCGCATAACTTTGCCTCGCTGTGAGCGATAAGGTAAGGCCGCCTATGCCCGGGAGAGTGCGTTGACACCATGCCAGCGCAAGCGGCTCTCCCGCCAAGGCGCGAAGGTTCCCGGTTTCAGCCGTCCTGACGATGCTCCGCCAGAGGGGTTACAGTGAGTTCGCAAGAGTCGTGCTGATAGTGGTAAAGGCGGATCCGAGGCCGGTGCCCACTGACTTCACGGCGACGGTGGCTCCGAGAGCGATCAAGGCGGCCAGCAGTGCGTATTCAATCAGATCCTGACCTTCCTCGCGGTTCATCAGGTCCTGGAACTTCACATACAGCTTGAGAATCATGGTGTTCATGTGTGTTCTCTCCGTAAGTTGATTTTCCCAGCCTGAAGCCGGGGTGCTATTTCTATAGCACGTCGAATGCCATTCTTCGCCCTGGATGTTTATCGGCCTAAATAAACAACTTGCGGAATTGTGTCCTTTGAGACGCATTCCCGAGTGTAAACAAACGTATACAATAAACAATCCGCAAGCCGATCTCGTTTACATTACTTCGGACCAATTCGAGAGAGAAAAAGTTGCCGTTACGACGGCCCATGGACTGAAATCCTTCGGCTGAAAATTTCTCCGGATTTTTCCGTCTCACGCAAACAATGGATTCCCCTGTACAGGTAGAATAGCGTGCATGGCAAATGCAGCAGAGATACCTGTGGCCAAACAAAGGAACGACTTCGCGGAAGTTTTGATCGCCTGTGCCACAGGGCTTATGCTGACCTACACCGTTCTCTTCCTTTGCGTTGTGCCGCTGTCGGGCAAGATTGCTTCAGGTCGCGATTATGTCATCTATTGGGCAACCGGCCAGCAACTCATCCACCGGGCCAACCCCTATGACGCCGATACCATGTACCGGATCGAACATTCCGCCGGGCTTTCCTCCCGTTTCACGGTGGGCTTCGTGCGCAATCCGCCATGGGCGTTGTGGCTCACTCTGCCGCTCGGGCTGGTTGGAATGCGGCTAGGAGCGCTTCTGTGGTCCCTGGTTTTGTTCGCTTGCCTTGCTATTTCTGTTCGTATGCTCTGGTTGATGCTTCCGCACTGCAAGATTTACCTGCCCTGGCTGGGAGTTATTTTCACCCCAGCCGTGCTCTGCGTGACGATGGGGCAGACCTCTCTCTTTGCGCTGCTGGGATACGTTTTGTTCCTGCGTTTTCATGCCACACGCCCCTTCATCGCCGGAGCATCTCTCTGGCTCTGCGCGCTGAAGCCTCACCTTTTTCTGCCCTTCGGCCTTGTGTTCCTGGCATGGGTGCTCGTCTCCAGGAGCTACAAGATCCTGGCCGGAGCGGCGGTCGCCCTGGCCGCCAGTTGCGTGGCGACAGCGTTGATCGATCCGACTGCCTGGGGCGATTATGCGCGGATGATGCGCACGTGTGGAATCGAAGAGGAGTTTATTCCCTGCCTGGGCATCGCACTGCGGCTTTGGCTCAGTCCCGGGACCATGTGGCTCCAGTATCTGCCGAGTCTGCTGGGCTGCGCCTGGGCGCTCGGCTATTTCTGGCCCCGCCGCCACGCGTGGGACTGGATGAAGGACGGCAGCCTGCTGATGCTGGTTTCGATCGTCACTGCGCCCTATTGCTGGCTCTTCGATCAGGCCTTGGCTATCCCGGCCCTGCTGTACGGCGCCTATGTGACCCGCTCCCGGATACTGCTGGTGGTTTTTGTCTTCGCGTGTGTCCTGATCCAGATCGAGCTGGCACGCGACATCAAAGTACAGTCGGCCTTTTATCTTTGGACGGCGCCCGCGTGGCTTGCATGGTATCTGCTGGCCGGCGCCTTCCCGCGTAAACCACAACAGGATGAGCCTGCGCGACGGCACGAAGAGATTTCCGCAGCAGGAATCTAAACGCTGGCGGCGAAGTCTTCCAGTCAGCCAACCTGCGCGGAGACATTCGAGAATTCCAGCGTGTCCCCGGGTTGCGTCTGCGTGTCTCGGATTGTGCCCGGCGGAAGTTCAAGCACGGAATGCGCGAAGAGACATCCCGACAGCCGCCAAGGAGGCACCCCGCAGCAAAGCTTTCTGATTCGCTTCTTGCGGTCCAGATAGACAAGGTCAATAGAAAATCGCATCCAGAAGGTATGCACTGCTTCACAGGGGCAAATCCACAAGCCCCCTCCGGGAGCGAGACCTTCGCGCCCCAGCAAGCCCTTGTTGCGCTTTGCTGCGCTGTCTGCAACCTCCATGCAGGTGGCAAGCACGGTATCGCGCGTACGATTGACCACCAGCAACCACACCTCCGGGGCTGCTTCAGAGCGTGATGAAGAGCGACCCGGCAACCCCGGCAAGATCCATCTGAGCGGATTCATCCGGCTATCGCAGATCCTTTCGCCCGCCAGTCAACTCTGCGCGGTGCATCCGCAGGGCTCCGGCCGCCCGAAGGGGCAGCCGGAAACCTCACTGCTGCGAAGAAGTAGACGTGGCTCCAGCACTCGCTCCGCTGCTCGATCCCTCGCCAAAACCTCCCGAAGAGCCTTCTACCACCAGCGGCGTCTCCGGCTTCATGCTGTCCACCAGCTTCTCGATGGGCAGGGTGGGCGGCGCTGGGGCCGGCGTGTTGGCGGAGGTCTTCGCGTCCGGCGTATTCATCGGAATGCTGGAGTTGGGCGGCAGGAACTTCTGCGGGAAATTCAGCGCGGGCAACGGCGCTCCCGCCGGAATGGGCGCCACAATCTCCGGCGTCACGATCACGATCAGCTCGGTGTTCGCCTTGGTCTTCTGCTGCGACTGGAAGAACTTGCCGAGCACAGGGATGTCCCCCAGAAAAGGTATCTTGGTGAAGGTCTCAGCCTCGGTGTTATCCAGCAGCCCGCCGATGACAAAGCTCTGACCGTCGGCCAGCTCGACCTCGGTATTCATCTTCCGCGTGGTGATGGCGGGCACGTCGAATCCGGAGACCTCAACCTCATTGGTGAAGTCCAGCGCGCTGACCTCTGGAGCCACCTGCAGCCGGATCGTCCCGCGGGGAGTGATGGTGGGTATGAAGTTCAAGCGAACTCCATACTCCTTGAACATGATGCTAATGGAGGCTCCCGAGCCGCCCGAGCCGCCCTGAACGACAGGATAGGGATATTCTCCGCCGGCCAGGAAGCTGGCCTGTTTGCCGTTGGCCGCCAACAGGTTGGGCTCGGCCAGAACCTGCGCCCCGATTTTGGTCTCCAGCGCTTGGATGGTTGCTCCTATACCCAGGCCTGGGAAGAAAGCCATGAGGTTCAGATCGCTGGTGATCGTCGTTGTACCTAGCCCCGCTGATCCGGTTCCCGTTCCTGTTGAGGCCGTCAGCGGAGGAGAGAACTGCCCGGTGGAAATCGAGCTCAGAACGTTTCCCAGCCCGTTATTGAACAGATTGATGCCGAGTTGCGTCTCCTTGCTGCGGTCGACGCTGATGAAACGCACCTTGAGGAGAATCTGCGGATCGGAGTCGGGCACCTTGACGTCGAGCAGGTTGACGACCTTGCCGGCTACGGAGGCGATCTTGAAGGCGCGCGTCGAATCGCCCAGATTCTTGACCGTGCCGCGAAGGAAGAGAATGCCGTCGTCGGAAGTGACTTTAAGGGCCTGTCCAGGAAACTCCGTACTCAGTTCGCGGCGAATCCCGTCCAGCTGGTCGTCCAGAACAGACGCGTTGGCGCGCACCGTTACATTGAAAAACTGCCTTCCACCGTGATTGTCCCAGATAATCAGGCTGGTCTCCCCTGGCGTTTTCCCATTCACCATGATCTCGGTCGAGCTGGTCGCATGGACCTCGGCGATGTCGCCCAAGCCAATGGAAACCCGCTCGATCGGCGACGCGCAGTCGACCAGCACGGTCTTGCCTACAGCGACGGAAAGATCATTCGCGGAGTCCTGCATGGAAGCTCCGGCGGATGCAGAAGGAGCCGCTAAGGCTTGAGCCTTGAGGCCCGCGCCGGCGCAGAGAAAAAGAGACAGTGCGCTGAGGCATGCGATAGGAATGCAAATCTTCGCTTTCATTGACGCCCCCCGGGAGCAGCAAATTTTTCTTCACTCTCTTTCGAGCCGTTGATCACCTGGATGGAAAAGCTCCGGGGTGCGGCTCTCTTGGTGGTTGCGGCTCTGCTCGACTTTACCGGCGCAATCACTTGACCGGCAAAGAGGTTGCCCGTGGTCGTACCTGGAACCGCGTCCGTCTTTGTATCGAGCGGGTTGCGCAACACCAGCTGGATCTTGACCTGATTACTGGCCAGACTGAGCGTCTCGGCCTGTTCCGGAGTGACCAGCAGGTTGACGACCTGCACTTGTTTAGGCTTGCCTTCAGCGTCTTTCTGGATATCCGTGCCCGCTGACAGTACCTGGATATTCTGCAAAAGCGTTCTCGATACCGTGCCTTCTTTGGAGTTCTCTTCCCCCGGTGGCGTGCCGGAGATCAGCACATCCACGCGCATTCCGGGAGTGACAAATCCGGAGACGTTCACCACATCATCGACCTTGACTGCGCAGGCTCTCATGCCGGGAGGAATGGTAGCCGCCAATCCGCCCCCGGAGCCTGGCGCGGCCAAACGGCTTTCGAGAATCGGTTCTCCCGCATAAAGATCCGAGATGACGCCTCGCCCAATGACCCTGCTCTTGTCTTTATCGAGAATGGCGCCTTGGGGAATCGCGCCTGTAATCCCCATAGTCGTCAGGTTGTCCGCCGTGAGAATGGAGCCAAGTTTGAGGTCCTGCTTGGCCGCAACCACATTCGTCGTGCTTGTCTGCCGCGCTCCTACGCGGTTGGAAACCAGGCGAAAGACCAGAAATGTGCAAGCTGCCGCAATGACGAACGCGGCGAGGAGGATCGTGAGCAGTCTTCGGTTCATATAGGGGCCTGTCTGAACTGGCTAGAGGGCCAGCATCGCCTTTCTGTCCCTCGGGGGGGGGTACTATTGTTCTAAAGAAATGCTGTCCAATTCTAACCCAAAAACAAAAGTCGAGTGGATATATATTCCGGAGAAATTCGAGCGGCGTTTCAGTCGATTTCCCTATTCCTTTCAAATCCCGTGAAATCGTTCGTAAGAGCCTGTTTTGGGAAAAGGGCAAGATGCAGAGAGTTACTAGGTCGCGGCTCCCCTCCTGCCGTAATTCTGGAAAAGAATATAATGAAACTCTGAAATAGAGACAGCCTGGGTCTTGCCCGTCTCCAAACTAACGGGAATACTTGAAATGTGCCCTGCGATAAGAAGAATCAGACCTGATCGAGGGAGGAAATTCATCCGCTCATGAGCTCTTCCCCCGCCATCACGCTCTTTTCGAATCTGCCGGAACAGAACCAGCGGTCTTATTCATTTGCAGCTTCGATTCTGGCGCATGGCGTCGCCATTGGACTGGTGTTGATCGGCATAGTCTCCACGCCGCAAATCAAGGCCCCGCCCATTGCAGAGCGTTATGCGGTGCGGCGCCTTGAGCTGCAAACTCTGGAGCCGGAGATGCAGCGCGCGGCCCAAAGTGCCATCAAGTTTCTCCGTCCGCACTCGTCCGCGCACAAGCTTTCCGCTGCCGGCGGGGAGGTGTCGCATCCACAGTTCTCGCGGCCCTCGATCAAGGCCGCGCTTGGACCGCAGACGCTGGTTCAGTTGGATATTCCCAAGCCTGTAGCGCTCATCAAGGAAATCCCGCTGCCGACCATGGTGATCTGGAATCGGGAAGGCACTCCGGCCAAGACGCTCGTTGCTCCCTTGCCGCAAAGGCCGGCAGTTACCGACGTCGAACCTGCGATCCAGCCGCCAAATGACGAGCAGCGCGTGGCTGACCTAGCCCTTGCATCCACCAATCTGACCCTGCAGCGGCTGCCGATTCTTCCCGGCACAGCATCGTTCGTGGCGGTTCACGGGCCGCAGCCCACGCCGCCTGTTCCGGTGACCACCGCGCAAGGCTCCTCGCAGCCCACGCCCGCCGCGGTCATCTCGCTCTCCGATCTGCGCATGGTGAATGGAGACCTCAGGCTGCCTCCGGTCAACGAAACGACTTCCTTGAGCTCGACCGGGGGGCTGGCGGCCGGCCGGGCGAGTGCTTCCGCCCAGCGAGGACAGGGCGGTAAAGCAGGCGGAATCGGGACCGGACAAAGCGCGAACAGCGCCGCGGATTCGTCGGACCCGGCCACGGCCGCCCAGGGATCCACGACCGGTTCCGCGCTTGGCAACCCGCTTTCGTCCGCGCATATCGCACTGCCCAAGAACGGCCAATTCGGATCCGTGGTGGTGGGCGCGTCGATGGAAGAAGAGTACCCGGAGATCGGCCATATCTGGAGCGGCAGATTGGGGTATACCGTTTATCTGCACGTGGGCCTGGCGAAAAGCTGGATTCTCCAGTACTCGGTTCCGCGCGCCCAGGACGCGGCGGAGGCTGGCAACGTCGCGCGCATCGAGGCTCCCTGGCCGTATAACATCGTGCGGCCCAACCTCGCTCCCGGAACGATCAACGCCGATGCCCTCATGATTCACGGGTTTGTGAATCAGGACGGCCGCTTCGTGAATCTCTCCGTCGCCTTTCCGCCGCAGTTCGCGCAGGCGCGATTTGTGCTCGACTCGCTGGCCCAGTGGCAGTTCAGACCGGCGAAGCAGAACGGGCAGAATATCAAAGTGGAAGTGCTGCTGATCATCCCGGAGGAGCCGTAGGTCACTGACCGTTTTAAGTTGTCCAATTTGGCGCGCCAGATCCCGGTTTTGAGACCCAGGAACCACGAACTTGAAGGACCGAATTCATGCGGCCAGAGAGCTAGTCTTGAATTGTCTCTACTGAGGAGCTGGAGAGATGGATGGAGGGGGAATAGAAAGGGAGATTCATTTGGAATGTGTAATTAACCGTCACCTCAACCTGGCATCCCCGACTGAATTGCGCGCAGTTGCCGCCGGACGCCGTTGTACTCTTGGGGGTGACGCTAATGTTGCTGGCCGTCAAGTTGAGACCGGGGTGCGGCAGGCCCAATATGTAGTTTTGCACCATCGTATTGACGTTGCCTGTATTAAGCGAGCAGCCATAGCTGCTCGACGACGTGCAGGCGCTTGTCCAATCCGAGCCGCGCACCATGGCATATCGCGTCCCCTGCTGGGCAGCGAACGCGACAATATTGCCCGCATACATTACCATGCTGAACTCGATGATGCCGAAGATCAACGTGAATAAGATCGATGCGGCAATGGCGAATTCCAGTATTTCGGCGGCGTCTTCGTCGCGAACAAGGCTTTTCAATCTTCGCATCTTGAATCCTCCCACACACTTTCAACAACGCATATCGATTATCAAGCATGTGCTACTAGTTGCCGCGTATGGTGGCCGTGCCGGACAAATTGAAGGAAGATGGGATGACCCCCCAAGGCACTAGCGTCGTATAGACTGCCGAGGTTGTTACCTTAACCCGGTGCACAACATTGCTGCCACGAGCAGCGTTTGCCGTGCACGACGGCGTAGTAGAGCAGTTTTGGAAGTACGAACTGCCATCGCTGCATTCACATCCATATGTTACTGTCGGCGTATTCAACGACACATTCGGAGCACTTTGCTGGGCCGCCGTGGTGATGCCAGCCGTATCGCTGGGGTGTTGCGATCCGTATTCCGCCCCGGCATGCGCGGCGTTCACCAACTCGAGGTTCTCATAATACGCGCGGCCAAAGTCGGCGGCCCCAAATACGAGCAGCAAAAGAATCGGAATGACAAAGGCCAACTCGACGAGGGATGCGCCATGATTGGCTTTGCAGAGGATGCGTAGGCGCGCTGGAAATTTCATCGGCTACTCCGCTAATGAGATAGTGGTTGAGCCGTTGGCGGGGCCGCCGCCGCTGCTGCCACTAAGTGATATGGATGCGCCCGAGTCAACCGACACCTCATTCGCATAGATCATGCCGTAGGCGGTTACACCGCTGCTGCTATTCAGCTGAAGCGTCCCGTTGGGAAGGTAGACTGCGCCCCCAAAACTCGAACCGGAGGCCGAATCCAGGTTCAAACTGCCTGATGGTTCCCAAATCAGCATCCCGGCGCAAGAGGCGCAATCGGACAGAGCAGACGATGGCGCGGTCAAATCCCAAGTTGCCGCGCTATTTATGTTTACATTCGATCCACTCGGGAAAAAGAGGGTCACGCCGCTTCCTGTAATCGTTACGTTGGAGTCAATGTTAAAACCGCCGCCAAAGTAATATAGGCCGGGACTAAGGGTTACGGTATAGATGCCCGAGTTGAAATTGATGGTGTTCGAATAGTAGCCAGGCTGCAATGCGGTGTTGCCGCTGATAACGCTAGTGTTAGTGGTTGAAGTGGCCGGTTGGGAGGGCGCTGTAAGGCTCTTGTAGGGATCCGGAACTATCGGAGTGCTTGTTGTGGGATAGGGAGTATAGGTCGAACAAGAGCCACAATTCTTATTTATATTTGAGGTGGTTCCGTGAAAGGTAAAAGAGCCGACGTTCACGGTGACGCCGCTGTTCAGACTCAAGGCATTACCATCGCCATAGTTGTCATTGATGCCGCAAGTGGAACCCGAGGCATCTGTGATGATGGCGCCCGAGTTCAACTGCAAGTCATTGGTATTCAAGCAGGGGCCGCTGCTGCTCGAAGACGCGGTTGCGTAACCGGCTTCCGCCCGCGCTGAGATTTGGAGTGTGTTGACGCCGAAGATTCTCGCAAAGAAGGTTGGCACCTGCTCAGAAACCACAGCTTCCACGTAATTTGCATTCCCGCTATTCGGATCGCCGCTCAGAGCGCAGGGGCCGTTGTTGACCGTCAGGAGCAGGCCCGACCCGGAGGCCGCCGCGCATTGCAGGAATAGGGTGGGCGCTGGCCCCCCGCCCTCAGTCAACGCCGTTGTCGCGGCGGTTTGCATCACGGTGCAGTTTTTCGTCCCGCTGCATGCGCTGGCCTCCAGCGCTCCCGCCATTGCGGCGGAGTCGGCAAGCGTCTGCAACTGGCGCTGTCTGTAGTAGAGATTGCCTATATCGATAGCCAATGCCAAAAATGAAAGCAGCATTGTCATACTCAGCGCCGTCAGGATGAGTACACTCCCGCGTTCCTCTCTCAGAATCTTCATCGGTAAAGCTCCTTTCATTGCCGTTCAAACCACCCTGTCAACAATCATTTTATGCACCAAGGTCAGCCGTTAAAGCAACCAGCGATTTCAGGCCGCGCCTATCGGGCTAGGTTCTTGCCCTTCTGGAGCCGCCTCAAGAATTGATCGAGCTTCTTCTGATTCACGCCCTTCCCCTGGGGGCCGGATCGCGCGCTCTCGATCTGCACATCTTGCGGAATAAACTGGAGGCCGACGCCGTCGTCTCCCCAGCGAACGGCCCTGGAATGCACAGAAATCGAACGCTCGACGCTTTCTTCCCCTTCGGCCGTGTCTTGCAATGTCATCAGAATCAATGTGCCCGGATACCAACGCTCCTCTGTAATCACGTAAAGCCCTGTCGAGCTGATATCCCGAATGCCGTGCGCCGTCGCGGCGGCGCCGGTCCAATAGTATGCTGCTACGTTCGGCGACGGTTCACGAGGCGCCTTCCTCGGATCCGGAGACCACCAGCGCCCCAACCAGCTCTTCGGCGGCTTGATCTCCTTCATCCCCGGTTCGATCAAGCTCATCTCATACGGCTGCGGAGATTGGAGACGCTCCTCCCCGGAACGGTCCTCCAATTCCACCACGCCGGGGCCGCCGCTCCATAGCGGTTTTCCCCGCAGCAGAACGGCGCTTTGCACCGCGCCGGCAGCACCGCTCGAGATGGAAAACCTCTCCAGCCGGCGTTGCATCTCCTCTGCCGCGCACAGCACCAGTTGATCATCCGCTTGCGTCTGCGACGAGTAAATCGAGTGGGAGGGCAGCGCCAGAACACTTGCCGCATGGGGCGTCGAAGGCGCAACTCGAAAGGTGGGAAACGATTCGACCACCTCGATGACCCGGCAGTCCTCGTCTAAATAAACCAAATCGAGCGGAGCGCTGATCTTTGTCTCAGGGATTCCGCGAAACGGCGCCATCCAGAGCCCCTCGCCTGACTTGAGAGCCAGGTTTCCGATCAGCTTCCCGAGCTCCGCGTAAGATAAATCGGTGGCAGAGACCTCCAGGCCGAGGAAGCATTCGCGAGTCTGGTTGTATGCGCAAAGTTTTTGCGTTTCCATGGAACCTCCCGCCCTCGGCGAGTATCCGGCTTGCCAGGTATTCTCCCGGCATCCTGCTGGTCAATTCAACTTTTTCCGCCAGAAGCGATCATGACATCCCCTTTTCCGTGATCGTCGGATCAAGAGCACAACTCTCCTACCCAGTACAGAGGAGGCATCGCACCGCCTGAAAACCGCACGGGAAGGCACTTGATTGACCCGCGGCTGGAGCAGGACGTAAAAGAATTGGTCGCCGAAGCAGCCGCTCCCTGACTTGCGGGATCATCGGGCTGGCCAGTGAAGCTCGCCCAGTTTCACTGCGCCACTGGCCACCCGAGAAAGCTCAATTACTTGGTCCGCGTGCGGCGGCGCTGGATTATGACAACCAATACAACGACAAACAGTACGGCGGCGATGATCCTGATCGTGTTCGTATCCATTCCGATTCCTCCTTCCCTCAATGTTGACCAATCATCTTCAGCGAATCCATCATGGAAATGAATGCAGGCCCCAGGGCAACTACGAATAGCGAGGGAAAGATGAACAGCACCAGCGGAAAAACCAGCTTGACGCTGGTTTTTGCCGCTGCCTCTTCAACCGCCTGCACACGCTGAGTTCTAAGCGTGTCGCTATGGACGCGCAATGTCTTGGCAATGCTGGTTCCAAAATGCTCCGCCTGAACCAGCATGGAAACAAGGTTGCGCACGCAATCCACATCCGTGCGTTCTGCCATATGCTTCCAGGCCTCGCCACGGGGGCGACCAGCTCGCTGCTCCAGCACGACAAGGCTCACCTCATCGCAGAGTTCCGGCTGGGCTCCTTTCAATTCCACTGAGGTGCGCAGCGTCGCTTGGTCCAAACTAAGTCCGGCCTCGATGCAGATGATCAGCAGATCGAGCACATCCGGCAAGCCCCGCCGAATCTTGCTTTGGCGGGATGAAATCCGCCTTCCCAGCCAGAAATCCGGCGCCAGAAAACCCAAAACCAGGGCGAGAACATAGACAAACAAGTTGATGTTCCCCAGTCCGGTCACCAGCACGAGGAGACACAAAACGAGGGGAACCACCACCTTCGAGCCATAGAAGATTTTTACCGCGGATTCACCGCGGTATCCGGCGCGCTGCAGACGCTGCAGGATTACTGAGACCTCGGCCTGGCTTTTCGGCAGAACATTTTCAAAGTGCTCGACCACGCCGCCAATCGAAAAGCCCGTCTGCTGAATGGCGCTCATCAGGGACTTCTTTTTGGGGCGGGGGTTAATGGCTTCGAAGATCCGCTGAAGCATTTGTTCGCGATAAAACAGAAGCAGCCCGCCACTCACAATCAACAGAAATACGACCAGAAATGTAAAAATCGCATATTGCATAGGTCCCCCTCAAACATCCATGTTGACGATGTGGCGAATGATCAAACCGCCAACCACGATAGAGCAGCCAGAGTACTCGAGCAGCTTGATCCCGGTGGGATTGGTCCACAAGATGCTCATCATTTCCCGGTTTACGAAACATAAAGCGATTCCCAGCACCACCGGGAGAAGGGTGAGTATCCACCCCGTAAGACGCCCCTGCGCTGTATGGACCCGCACCTGCCGCTTGAGCCGAAACCGCTCCCGGATGACATGAGATGTCTTGTCGAGAACCTCGGCAAGGTTTCCCCCTGTCTCCTTCTGAATCATGATCGCGGTGGTGACAATGCGAAGGTCCTGAAGAGGGACGCGTTTGACCAGGTTATCCAGAGCGACCTTCAGTTCAAGTCCGTAGTTCTGCTCCTCGAAACATGCCTTGAATTCACAGCCTACAGGGTCGGCGCACTCGCGAGCCACCGAACTCATTGCGGCGATGAAGCTTTGCCCGGCGCGGAGCGCGCTCACCATCAAATCCAGAGCTTCCGGCAAACCCTCTTGAAACCGGTAAAGTCGCTTTGCGCGCTTGCGGAAGACCCAGGCGAAAAGTGCGGCGCCCCCCAGCAAACCGGCTGGCAAAGCAATGAGAGCGGAATCGAAGCGCTCATAAATCAGCACTGCCGGGGCCGCAAAGCAAACTCCGCAGCCGGCCAGAAATGTCCCGGCGGTCCAATTCAGATCGGCCTGCTGAAGCAGGGTCTGCAAGCGCGGTGCCAGTTCGTACCGCAGCAGTTTTTGATTGACCCAGGGAATGCTGCTCAGCCGATCGACCTTGCGAAGGCTGCCGATTTGTTCACGAGCCTCCGGGCTGTCTGTGGCCAGGGCCGAGTCGAGCGTTTCGTGGACCCGCTTAGCCTGCTGAGCGGCCCGGGTTCCGAGGGCGGCCAGCAATAGAGCGACAACCGCGAAAACACCCAGAAACACTAAAACAATAATCAATCCCATTTTTGTTGCCCCCTGCTCAATTGACCGGCGTTTCGCGCTCGAACAGCACCTGCGGCAGGACGACGCCCGCAACGCGAAGCCGCTCGAGAAATTTGGGCCGGATACGGGTCGGTTGAAACACTCCGATTACCTTGCCGTCGGGTCCGATCCCTTTCTTTTGGAAGCTGAATATCTCCTGCATGCTGAGAACATTCTCTTCCATTCCAGTGATCTCGGAGATACTGGTCACCTTGCGGGTGCCGTCGCTCAAGCGGCTGCACTGCACCACGATCGTGATGGCGGCGGCGATCTGCTGGCGAATGGATTTTTCAGGAATGTTCATGTTGCCCATCATGACCATGGATTCCAGCCTGGAGACTGCATCGCGGGGAGTGTTGGCGTGGATGGTGGTCATCGAGCCTTCGTGGCCGGTGTTCATGGCCTGCAGCATGTCGAAGGCTTCTTCTCCGCGAACTTCGCCGATGATGATGCGGTCGGGGCGCATGCGGAGCGCGTTGATCAGCAGTTGGCGCTGAAGAATCGCTCCGGTTCCTTCGATGTTGGGCGGACGGGTTTCCAAGCGCACGATGTCTTCCTGCGCCAGGCGAAGTTCGGCCGCATCTTCGATGGTGACAATGCGCTCGCCCCGCGGAACATACTGGGACAGGATATTCAGGAAAGTAGTCTTGCCGGCGCCGGTACCGCCAGAGATAAGGATGCTGATCCGGGCCTTGACCGCTGCGGATAGCACCTCCATCATTTCCGGCGAGACGGTCTTCAACTGGACCAGTTGGTTGGCGGCCAGCGGACCCGTCCCGAAACGGCGAATGGACAAGGAAGGCCCGTCGAGCGCCAGTGGTGGAATGATGGCATTGACACGGGAGCCATCGGGCAGCCGCGCATCGACCATCGGCGAGGACTCATCCACTCTGCGGCCCACGCGCGATACGATGCGGTCGATGATCTGCAGCAGGTGGCGGTCGTCGCGAAACGCTGTATCGACCCTCTGCAAAAGGCCGCCCTTCTCTATGAAGACATGATCCTTGTCGTTGACCAGGATGTCGGAAATCTTTGTATCCCGCAACAAAGGTTCCAACGGGCCGAGGCCGAAGACCTCATCGAGCAGATCCATCTGGATCTTTTCCTGCTCGTCGAAGTTCAGCGGCACGCGCTGCTCGGCGATGATCTCCTTCACGATGCCGGCAACCGCCTGGCGCGCCTGGCTGGAATTGACGCGCGAAAGCTTCTCCAGATCCAGCTTGGAGATCAGGGTACGGTGTATATCCGCCTTGTACTTTTCAAGATTCAGCAGTTCCACGTCATACCTTCCGTCGGACTGAAATACTTCTTCACGTTACCATCATTCTGACAACCCGCCTCTGCCCAAAAAGGGAAGAAGAAGCCAACGGGTAAGTCAATCGCCAAGAGTGAAAACCACATTCACAGTGGTCTCCACCTCAACCGGTTCGCCATTGAGCAGATAAGGTCTGTAACGCCAGTTTCTCACAGCATCCAGGGCGGCCTGCCGCAACATGACCGGTCCGCTGACAATGTGGGGACTTTCGATCAACCCGGCCTTGGATATCGTGGCTTGAATCACCACCGTGCCTTCGACGTGCGCGGCCTTGGCAATGGACGGATAAACCGGCGGGGTCTTTTTCCGCAGCAGGCCGCCCGCAACGCCGGCCGAAAGCCTCACCTTCTCAAGAACCACTACCTTGCCGCCGGACACTGCCGGCCTGCCGAAAACGCTGCCGCCACTGGCGCCCAGGTTCTCCACGCCGGCCGCGCCAAAGCCCGCAGAAGGCGGAGTTCCCTTTTCGGCAGCCCCCCTAAGTTCGCTCGGAATTCGCGAGGGTGCGGTCAATTGCTCGCTCATCGCCTCGGACTGAGCGCCAAGCGCAACCTGCTGCGGTTCCTCGTCCGGCGGCGTCACCATCGGCGCCTGCGCATTCCCAGCCGCAGGTTTCGGCAGCTCCGGCGCGGCGGGCAAGTTCATGGCCATTGCGGGAGGAGGATTCTCCGGCGCTGGTTTCAACACAACCGGCTGCCTCGCCGTATCCGCCCCGGAGCGCAGCTTGAAGTAGCCCAGTGCAATGGGAATGAGCAGAAACAACCCAACAGCGAAGAGCGTCATCCTCACCTTGCGCCTGCCCTTGGCCAGACTCCTGTCCTTCAGACCTCCTGGATTCCCGCCCTCGGACTGAACCGGCTTGAAAAGCTCCTTGGCCTCCTCGTTGGCCGTTCTCAGAGGGATCATAGAAACATTCGCCCGCTGGTTTGTCGCCTGCGCCGCGGGAATGTGCGGCGTTGCGTGCGCCCTGGAAACCGCGCCCGCACGAAGCGCGGCGTCAAAGCCGTTGACGCTTGAGGCCTGCACCGCGGCATGTTCTCCACTGTCCCATTCGCTGAAATCCGCAGGAAGCGTGGCAGGCTGCTCCGCTTCTATTTCTTCTGGAGGTACCATTGGCCATCGTCTCCCTTCACATAAGTAGCGCCTTTGTAACTGCGCGTTTCAAGCTCACTCGGCTTCACGGGAGCGGGGGGAGCACTGCCGCCTTTCATCTCCGGCGGCTCCGGCGGCGTCAGTTCAGTGCGGTTCGCCGCTTGATCTGCCGACGCCGGCATGAGCGAAGCGATGTTCGGCAGTTCTTCGATCACAAGCGGCACCGTGGCTTGCGCTGTCGCGAAGTCGGCTGATTCCATGGGAAGCAGGGTCACCGAAAGCATATGCTTTCCTGCTGGAAGCACCGTGCAAATATCTGGAGTGTAGACGAAGGTTCCCCGGACCAAGGCCCTGGCATTGAGCTGCGTGGCGCTGAGAGCGGTGCCGTAGGAGACGGCCTTGGGATCCGTCCAGGTCACGATGGGCGTTGCCTTGGTCACAACAAGCTGCGCTGAAGCCTGCGTTGTGCTGAAGCCCACGCCGTCGGCTGGAGTGAAAGTTACAGACAGAGTATGCGTTCCCGCCCGCAGCACTGCGCCTGCGGCAGGGTCGTAGACAAAGGTTCCCGGAACCGACGCCGTGGCGTTGAGCTGTGCGGCGCTGAGAGCGGTGCCGTAGGCAATCGAAGTGGGAGCTGGCAGGGTGATGATCGGTTCTGCCTTGGTCACGGCAAGCTGCACTGAAGCCTGCGCCGCGGGGAGGTTGGTGTCTACTGGCGTGAACGTCACCGATAGGGTATGAGTTCCCGTCGCGAGCACTTCACCGGCCGCGGGAGTGTAGAGGAATGTGCCAGGAATCGGCGCCGTGGCATTAAGTTGTTCGGCGCTGAGAGCGGTTCCGTGGGCAAGCGGTGCGGGTTCAGGCCACGCGATTGTGGTTGGCTTGGCTTCGGCGACAGAAAGAAACACGGCAGCCTCCGCCAGAGCATAGTCCGCAACGTCCATCGGCGTGAAGGTCGCCGAGAGAGTGTGCATTCCTGCCTGCAGCAACTCCCCTGCCGCCGGACTATAGACGAAGGCGCCCGGAACGGATGCCGTCGCGTTGAGCTGCGCCGTGTCGAGCGCGACACCGTAAGGAATCGGAGCAGGATCGGGCCATGTAATGACCGGCGCCGCTTTGCCGACAAGCAGCCGCACGGCAGCTTGCGCAGCGGTATGATTGTCCGTATCTTCCGGAGTAAAAATTGCCGAAGGCGTGTGAGTTCCCGCCGCCAGCACCGCGCCAGCAGATGGAATGTAGACGAATTTCCCGGGAACCGATGCCGTCGCGTTGAGCTGCGCCGTGCCGAGCGCGGCTCCGTAGACAATCGAAGCGGGTTCAGGCCAGTTGATCTCCGGCGTCGCCTTGCTCACGATCAGCACCGCCGAGGATTGCGCCGTGCTGTACTCCGCTGCATCGTCCGGCGTGAAAGTTGCCGAGAGAGTATGCATTCCGGAGTTCAGTAACTCGCCTGCCGCCGGACTATAAGTGAATTTCCCCGGAACCGATGCCGCCGCGTTGAGCTCGGTGGCGCTGAGCGCGGCTCCATAAACAATCGTAGTAGGTTCAGGCCAGTTGATCTCCGGCGTCGCTTTGCTCACGATCAGCACCGCCGAGGATTGCGCCGTGCTGTACTCCGCTGCATCGTCCGGCGTGAAAGTTGCCGAGAGAGTATGCATCCCGGAGTTCAGTAACTCGCCGGCCGC
>Ga0182030_10002924_pt1 | contig 36346 bp, 21 predicted proteins | sample 812S3MmetaG_FD_121299 | JGI IMG/M metagenome (GOLD analysis project Ga0182030, IMG submission 121299) | Permafrost microbial communities from Stordalen Mire, Sweden - 812S3M metaG (Illumina Assembly) | ecosystem: Environmental > Terrestrial > Soil > Wetlands > Permafrost | place: Sweden...
ACATCGCCCGCCGTCAAATCCCATGACGCCCAGACCGGCCCGCCCAGGTTGTCGCTGTAATCAATGGCCTCAACGGAGCGCTGGAGGAGATAGTGGGCGTGATTGTTGGTGTTGGCGATGGCGCCGCTGGGATTGCCGAGTTGCATTTGCAGCGTGACATCAATATAAGCCCGTGCTTGAAAAAGCAGGCATTGGCTGAAACCTCCGATTAAAAAGGCCGTCCAAACGAACCGGCGAACGAACATGAGCAAGGCTACGTTGTTTGTGGAATTTAAGCAACCACGCTCTCCGGTCCCGAATCTTGCCGGAATCCTGGATGAAATGCGTTGTTTAGGCATTACCGAAAACCAAAGGGCCGGAACGGTTTCCCGTTCCGGCTTGTCTTTGTCAGCCTTCGGCAGTCGCCTGCCTTCGACTCTCGACCCTCGTCTCTCGACGATGGCCTAGTCCACGATGCTGGAGCTGGGGACCGACCACGGGCTTTCGCCCGTGCTGCCGCCCAACGCCCGTGCCCGCACCTGCACCACCTGGCCGGTCGTCAGACCGATCAGGATGATGGTGCGCGCCTGCGACGAGAACTTGACCGTCGTCCACACCGTGCCGACGAGGATCTGCACCTCGTAACCAACCGCGTTGGTTATCGGGGTCAGATGCACCGCCAGTTGCGTGGGGATGTCATTGTCCATGCCCGTGATGGACGGCGTGTCCAGCGGTGACTGGCCATGATTGGTGCTCGCCGTCTGGTAATCCGTGCGAACTGTAATCAAAGCATGATCGAACGCCCGGTGATGCAAGGCGCAAAGAGAAAGTCCGTTTTTGATTTCATCCGTTCCGCGTTCGTGCTCGACGGGAATTATATGTGCAGCATCGAGCAAATCCAACTGGATGCCGCAAACACAACAGCGATGACTGTAAGCTCGTAAAACATTTGCACGAAAACGTGCGTCGCGAATTTTACGATTTACTGTCTGCAATACCTGCCGACGCGCTTTTGGTTCGATGTCCTCAAGGTCAAAATCCACGGCTTCTTCGCGTGAAATCCTCTCTAGCGCCTTCGTTTCCAAGATGCCAGCCGTGGTTTGATGCAGTTCGGATGACCCAAGAACATAAGAGGTAAAAAAGTCTGGACGAAAAGCGATGGCGATTTCCTGGTTGTCTCGCGCCTGCGTCGCAAAACCATTCTTAACGGCTTTTTCCAGTGCATCACGTTTAATTTGGATGGATGGAGACCGCCCTGACATGGAAATTTGATGCTTGGTTGCATCAAATCCCGCAAATGCATTCAAATCATCAGACCAGCCCAACAAAAGTGTTTTCCAACCTTCACGAAGTTCAATTTGACTGACACCAGTTACCTGAATCCGAAACTCATTCGGGTCGCGTGGAAATCCACCATGCGTCAAATTCCAGATATAAACCAGCAACGAAACTTTTGTGTCGCCTTTGAACATGGACAGCGCGAACGGGTGGTCGTCGCGTGACGACAGAATTAAAACATCCCAGCCGCACGCATGGATTGCTTCGTGGTGTGGTTCAAAGAGGTGGCGCTGCCAGTCCGGCACGTTTCTCAGGAAAGGCGACCAGCGGATCTCGTTCCAAGCCACAAAGGAATGCCCCTTCAGCTCCGGCACGGTGACGGTGGTCCGCGTGGCGAGCGGATGCCGCGGATGGCACACGAGCACGAGCCGTTCGTGGCGGAACGGGTCAACGGTCAGCCCCGGCAGCCGCCGGGGATAGCACACGAGGCCGAGGTCCACGTCGTTGTCCAGCACCTGCTGATGCACCCGGTCAATGAGGCCATGGCGGACATTGATCTGAACGGCGGGAAATTTCTGCTGGAACTGCTTTTGGACGGGCGGCAACTGGTGCAGGAGGATGCTGGGGCAGACGCCCAGCTCGATGACGCCGCCGATGGTGACACCCACTTCCTGCACGCGCCGAACCGCATTGGCGTAGAGCCGGACAATCTCCGAGGCGTATTGGTAAAAAATTTCCCCCGCCCGGGTCAGTTGAAACTTATGGCGGCTGCGTTGGACAAGCGGTTCACCGATGTCGCGTTCCAGGTTGTGGAGCATCTGGGTGACGGCCGGGGTCGTGATGTAGTTCTTCCCGGCCGCGCGGGTGAAGCTTTGCGTTTCGACGAGATCGCAGAACAGTTGCAGGTTTTCAATCTGCATGAGCACCCATGAATGCAAAAAGCCGGCGCATTCGTCAATCTTAAGTTGTCCGGGCGGCCAGAACCGGAAGTTGCGGGTTGAGAGGATAAAATCTGTGGCCCAAATCGGTTGAGGGTTGAAAGTTGATGGCCGGCGGTTGAAAGGAAAACCGGTCGCAGAATATGCGGGTTGCGCGGATTTGAACCACGAAGACAACAAGACGCCAAGGATTGAATCGGGAAAGCCCGCAGGGCTGGCATCATTGCAGTCTGGCCACGCCAAAAGACCCAAAGCTCCGTTCAGGAGCGACACCCACCGGCCTCACTGCGGCAGGTCGTGCGAGATGGTTTCAAACCACCAAGTCTTCGAGAATAAACGAGTAGAGATAAGCATCATGCGCGTGGCCATTAATCACGAGCCGCTTTCTGGCCATGCCCAGTCGCTTTGCGCCCGCCTTCGCCGCCGTCCGCTGGCTGGCCTCGTTTTTAACGGGGACGACGAGTTCCAGCCGGTTAAGTCCGAGTTCCCGCAGCCCGAAGCTGGCAATAAGACTGGTCGCGGCGGAGGCGTTGCCTTCACGAGTCCGGCTTTTTCGGACCCAATAACCAATGTTGGCCGATTGATTGACAGAATCCAAATGGTTCAGCCCGATGCTGCCAACCAGGACGCCGCTGTGGACGTCAAAAATGACGAAGCTGAGGTGTTCGCGCTTTTCCCAGGCGGCGTCGCACGACGCAATGAAGTTTTTACTGTCGTTGATGGAGTAGTTTGGATGGCACCAAACCATCCAGGTGCAAAGTTCATCAATTGATTCGCGTACCGCCTCGTAAAGTCCGGCGACGTCCTCCGGCCGAAACCGTCGGATGCCGATTTTCGCATCTAAAAAATAGTCCAACATGTGAGATGTATGGCACACGTGGAATCTCCACGAACCCGCACGACTCTATGCCGTAAAATTATCATGCTGTCAAGACGGATTAGCCGGCGGCGCATCAGGGGTGGACACGGATTGAACAATCCAAGGAATCAGCAGCGAAGCTTTGAACCGCAGATTGCAAGGATTTCAGTTTCCGAATCTGCGTTCATCTGCGTGATCTGTGGATAAACGCCTGGCGTCCTTGGCACCTTGGCGGTTGAAAGACGGGTCGGGAGGCAGAATCCCGAAGGCGGAAGGTTGGGAAGCTTTCAGTTCTGCTCAACTTCCGGTTTGCACGATCAATTGACCGACGGTTTCAGCGGCGTTCCGTAACCGGCAATCTTCGCTTGCATGGCAGGGCTCAACGCTTTGACCAGTTCCGCGTTGTACGCGTGCGGCGTGGTGTCGGCGAGCGTGGTGATGCCAATGACCCGCGAAGCGCCAATGGCGTAACCGCGTGAATTTGCCGCAGGTGTTCCATCCTCAACCTGGGGATCCACATCGGTCGTCACAATGGAAATGGTGTTGTCACCGTTGCGCAGGATCTGCCAGGTGCGGAACTGCTGGGGAAAATCCCGCAGCGAGGGAGTTTCGACCTCCCAGAATCCGTTTTCGGGATGAGCCGGGTCCGGTGACGGCTGCGGCGTAACCGTGTTCATGTGCCGATGACCGGCCATCAACATGAGAAGGTTGGGATAATTGTGGAGGGTGGCAATCATGTCGTCCTCGGTCTTGTAACTGGAAAATTGCGGCTCAGATTGGTTTTTGGCCGTGACAAAAAACTGCTGCTCGGTGTGATTCGTGTTGAACAGATCGTCCTGCGGATTGATGGGGATGTGGCACGCGACAATCATGAGCTGGCCGGCATCCTGGCCCAGTTGCAACTCGTTGGTGAGCCAGTTGTAACGGGCGGGGTCCATCCAACCGCCGCCGTAAAACATCGGTCCGCCGGAAGGGCCGACCAATTTGCAGGTGTCATCGAGCACGATCACCTTGATCGGCAGGTTCTTCATCGGTTCGAACGTGTAACAGGCGAAATTGTTCTCAAGGTTGCCCGGCTTGAATCCATGTCCCTTTGGCAGGGACGCGGTGTTGAAAAATTCACCCATATAATTTGTGCAGGAAAGCGCAGTCGCCGAGGCAACGGTCGTGAGGGCGCGGCGGTCCGGGTCGGCAACGACGGTTGGCGGTGTCGCAAACAATTTTGCCGGGCCACCTTTGATCACGTCGCCGTAGCGTGTGGTTCCATCCACAACACCCATGTAAATGCCCGTTCCTTCGGAGGCGTTTGCGACCAGCGGGTTCGGAGCCATATCGAGAACATTGCTGCCGACCAGGGTGTTGCGCACCTTGTCCGTTGGAAATCCGATACCCATCCAGAATTGATCGTGATTGCCAATGACCTCGTACCAGGGAATGGACCGGTCGAGGCCGGCAGCCTGATAAGGTTTTTGATAGTCAATCTTGTCGGCGCCGAGGTGCGCCCCGGAACTGGGCGTGATGCGTTGGCCGTCCATGACATCAATGAACCATCTGAGTTCGTTATACTGCTGGCAGTTGGCCACATCGCCGAGCACCAGGCCAAAGTCGAAAGGCGTCTGGCGGTGCAGACCGTTGATGGTCTTCACGGCGGCATCAAGGACATGGGTCGTGGAAAACAGGATCGGCGAATAGGCTGATGCAAAAAGTCCTCCGGCACCAAAGGGCGCTCTCCAACCGAACCAGGACAATTGTGCCGGAGATTCCTTGTCGGTGATGTGAATGTCGCTCATTGAAAAGAACGACATCAGCCGCGCCGCATTGGTTGCGCCCGTGTAGCCGGGCGGCATTAAATTGAATTTCCGGCCTTCATCCACGCCAGGCCCCAACTGCCAGGCGCTGTAGCCATAGAGTTTGTATTGGGCAACGTCCTTCAGGGTAATCTTCAGCGTGTCCGCCGGCAGAGCGAGCGGCCTGACCGTCTGCTGGCGCGTTGTCGGCGGAAAATCGGTGGCACTTGCTGAAAGCGAGAGCAGAAATAAGAGACTGATGATTTGGGCGATATTTAATTTCATGGTTTTTTGAGAACCAATTTCGTTTTATTCCGTGCCGCTCATGGCTGGCGCAAACGGTAGAACTCCAATGGAGTGGCCGGATTTATGGAAATAACCACCAAGTTGGTGCCGCCAGTGCCGGGCAGATCGAACCAGTTGGTGTAACTCAAGTCGTTGGTCAGGGCCTGGAGAACCCAACCCAGATGATCGGCCGGCCAAGCAAGCGTGAGCGTCTTGCCGCTGAGGCTGGTGGTGAGGTTGGTCGAATTGCCGGCGGTGAATTCAGCGGTGAAGGTGCTGTTGGTCGCCGGTATGATAATGTTGTAACGGTTGGTCGTGGTGCCATCATTCCAACCCATGAACAGCCAGCCATTGGTCGCGGAAGCTGTGATCAGGTTCGTACTGCCCACCAGGAAAGTGCCACCGCCGGTGACGGTGCCCCCGTTCGTCGGTTTGGCGCCTACAGTAATTATGGCCGTGGCTGCGAAGTTCGCGATGTAGGTGATATTCGTACCCGGCACTGTGATGGAATACGGATTGTTGGTGGTGCCATCATTCCATTGGGTGAACCGCCAGGTATTTGTGGCTATCGCTGTCAGCACGGTATTGCTGCCGACGAAATATACTCCGGTGCCGGTTACAATTCCGGCGTTGGTGGGATTGGCCAACCCGGTCACGGTGCTGACCGGGGCAAAGCAAGCTGTGCAAGTAATGTTCGTGGCTGGTACCGTGATGGAATACGGATTGTTGGTGGTGCCATCATTCCAGTTGACGAACTGCCAGCTATTCGAAGCCGTTGCGGTCAGCACGGCATTGCTTCCGACGAAATAGACTGCGCCGCCGGTCACGATGCCGGCATTAGTCGGATTGGCCAACCCGGTCACGGTGCTAACTGGAGCAAAGTTCGCCGTGTACGTCGCGTTGGATGTGACCACGATGCTATGCAGAGAGTTGGTGTAGCCGTCGCTCCAACCGGTGAAGGCCCAGCCGTTGGATGCCACCGCGGCAATCGGGTTTGTGCTGCCGACCAGAAAGGTTCCGCCGCCACTGACGAAGCCACCGTTGATTGGATTGGTGACCACGGTGATGTTGGCGGTGGCCGCGAAGTACGCAGTGCGGACAATGTTCGTGTAAATGTCGAGCGTGACGATTATGGGAGGCACCGTGATCGTGATTGTATTATTGGTGGTGCCATCATCCCATTTGACGAACACCCAGTTGTTGGTAGCCGTTGCCGTCAGGGTGATGTTCGTGTCATCAACTTCATACGTTCCGCTGCCGTCAACGCTGCCGGCATTGGTGGGACTTGCCAGTCCCGTTACCTGAAGGATTTGGTCAAAGTGCGCTTTGTATTTGAGAGGAAATGGCACGGGTTCCGCCGCCACGACAACGGTCGTAATATTGGTCAACAAAGTTGAATTGGTGGATTCGGCTTCCAGGAACCAGCCTTTGAACTCCCAGCCCGGGTTTGCAATCGCGGTAAGCAGCACCGGAGAACCTTCAGGGTAGGAATCGTTGCCAACAATAGTGCCGCCGGTCGGGGGTTCCGCTTCTCCTTCCACCTCCACATAAAAGGTGGCGGTATAAGTGACATCATGATCTGGCACCTCGATGATGTTTGTTTCTTCGATGCTGCCATCACTCCAATTATGAAATTCCCAGCCTTCCTCGGCCGTTGCCGTAAGTGGGACCAGGGTATCCACATCATACGTGCCGCTGCCCGTCACAGTACCCGCGTCCTCGGGCGGATTCGCAAGGACTGTGACCGTGCTTTGCTGAATGAAGTTCGCCGTGTAGGTGTTGGCTCCATCCACTGTAATGGTGCGTAATTTATTCGTCGTCGTGCCATCATCCCAGCCGCCGAATCGCCATCCGTCGTTAGGCACCGCCGTGATTTCCACGTTTATGCCATCAAAGTATAGACCTGAGCCATCACCATGTCCGCCACTTGACGGAGAGGCGTTGACTTGCACCAGGGACAGATCCGAAAAAATATCGGCCAGAATGCCCAACGCGGCTCCCGACAGTCCAGCCGCGAGCAACACTCCACTGCAATCCGCAACTGCGTCGCCCTCGATGACAAATTCGCCGGCTTCCAGGAGACCGTCAAAATCTGATATGTTCGCAAGATCGAGTTCGTCCGCATCAATGCTCGTCCCGTCCAAGGTCATGTCGCTGACGTCATCGGCAAAATCAACGCTTTCAAATTTTTCCTGGCTGAGCGCTCCGGGGCCGATTTCATTCACCGTCACCCCGTCAATGGTTCCAGGCACGATGATACTGGTGGCATCACCGTCATAACCGATGATTTCGATTCCCTGAACCAATGTCGTGTTTTCCGGTGTCATCATGGTTTTAGCTTTGCTGGCATCAACCTTGATGATTATCGGCGGCGGCTGAACCCAGATGTAGGTGTAAACGAAACCATCGCTGGTGACCTGGGCGCAGTTCGCCGTGACCGTGATGTCGGAGGTCACCTTGAAATTCAACGGGTTGTTCGTGTTGCCGTATTTGGTGTAATTCGTGACGGTGCCGTTCCAGTTCAGGAGCTTCCATCTATTTTGGTTCGTTGAGGCCAGCATCGAGGCGGACAGCGTTGCGTTGCTGCCGATGCGATAGGTGCCGCCGCCCGTCACCACAACTCCGGCGTTGGTGGGATAGACGACGATGGTCACCGTTGCCGCCGGTGCGAAGCTCGCGGTATAAGTCCGGTTGGAAGTGGCCACGATGAAATCGGAACCACTGGTGGTGCCGTCGCTCCATCCGGTGAAAATCCAGCCGTTGGTTGCCGTCGCTGTAATCAAGTTCGTGCTGCCGATCAGGAAGGTTCCGCCACCGGAGACGGTGCCGGCGGAACTTGGACTGGCCAACACGGTGATGGTGGCCGTGGCCGCGAAGTCCGCCGTGTAGGTAATGTTCGTCGCCGGGACCGTGACAACCCGTGAATTGTTGGTGACGCCGTCATTCCAGCTGACGAAGACCCAGTTATTCGAAGCCGTGGCGGTCAGTACGGTATTGCTGCCGACAAAAATGATTCCACCGCCCGACACGCTGCCAGCATTGGTGGGATTCACCAAGGCGGTCACTGTGCTGGCTGGAGCAAAATTGGCCGTGCAGACTGCCGGGTTGGTCGGAACCAGAAAAGTCCACGGGTTGTTCGTCACGGTGCCGTTCCAATTCACAAATGCCCAGCCGTTCGACGGAGTTGCCGTCAAAATGGCGTTGCTGCCGATGGCATACGAGCCACCGCCCGCCGTCGAGCCGGCAGTCGGTGGTGAAGCCACCGTTGTTACGATGGTCGCTGGAGCAAAGGATGCAGTGAACTCCATATTTGAGGTCACCACGATGTTCTCGGAATTGTTGGTGGAACCATCGCTCCACTGGACGAAAGCCCAGCCGTTGGAGGCGACCGCGGTGATCGGGTTTGTGCTGCCGATCACGAATGTGCCGGTGCCGGTGGCAGAGCCGCCTTCCTCGGGACTGGCGTAGAGCATGAGGATGGCTGCGGGCGCGAAATTCGCCGTGTAGTTGGTGTCTGTGTCCGGCACGATGATGTTGTACGGATTGTTGGTGGAGCCATCATTCCAGTTCACGAACAGCCAGTTGCCGGTGCCTGTCGCCGTCAGCATCGCGTAATTTCCAATTGGCCAACTGCCGCCACCGTTCACGAAGCCGGCTTCCGGCGGATTGGCAGAAACCGTGATGTTCGCCATGGGGACGGGGATGTTCGTGATCGTCAGATCCGCAGTCTGGCTGACCGCAACGCCACGGAGTCCGGTGACAACAACTGAATACCAGCCGCCATCACCCATGCCCGCACTGGGGATGACGTAGGTGGTGTTGGTAGCTCCATCAATGTCGAAGTCGTAGTTTTGCCATTGATAGGTGATTGGGCCGGCATCGGTAGCTGTGACTGTGAAGGTGACCGGGGTGCCTTCCAACACGGTCTGACTGACCGGCTGGCTGGTGATAACGGGCGCCAGGGAAATTCCCACAGCCAGAGTGTGATCGGCCATGCTGCCCGAAACCACATTGGCCAGGGACACGCTGGTTATGGCCTCCGGACTGTTTTGCTGAGTTGTGGTTCCGTCGCCCAACTGGCCTTCGCGGTTGTCACCCATCGCCCACATCGTGCCGTCGCCGGTCAAAAACAGTGAGAAGGATGTTCCCGCCGTCACCGACACCACATTACTGGCCACGCACTCGGGCAGATTCCGGCTGATCGTGCTTCCGTCGCCTAACTGGCCGCACTGGTTGGCACCCATGGCCCACAACGTCCCGTCGTTCTTAACAAATAAGGAAAAATTATTCCCCGCCGCAACCGCCACCACATTGCTCGATATGGATTCAGGCACAGACACATCGTTGGTGGTGCCATCGCCCAACTCGCCGTCAGCATTGGCACCCATCGCCCACATCGTGCCGTCGCCGGTCAAGTAAAGGGTATGAAAAGCTCCCGCCGCCACCGCCACCACATTGCTGGCTATCGGGCTGGTAGTTGAGCCGTTGCCCAATTCGCCGTTTCGGTTGCCACCCTTCACCCATAAGGTGCCGTCATTTTTTATGTAAAGGGAACCCCAGGCATCCGCCGCCACCGCCACCACATTGCTGGCCACCAATCCTGGACTCAACCATTCAAATCCGAATCCGCCGCCCAATTCGCCAAAGCCGTTGTCGCCCATCCCCCACAACGTGCCATCACTTTTTATAAACAATGAATGCGCCCATCCGGCCGCCACGGCCACCACATTGCTGGTCACCAATACCGGATTATTTTGTTCGGTCGTGGTTCCGTTGCCCAACTGGCCCTCCCAGTTTTCGCCCATTGTCCAGAGCGTGCCGTCGCCTTTTACAAACAGAGAATGCGCGTCTCCCGCTGCTGCCGCCACCACATTTCCGGTTATGGTTTCCGGCAAATCCACTGGAGGATAAATCGTTGTGGTTCCGTCACCCAACTGGCCGTCCCAATCTTCACCCCAAGCCAGCAATTGCGGTGTGCCGACGGCAATCGTGACCGGCTGACTGATGACAAAACCGGACGCATTGGTGATCGCAACAAAATAAACGCCCGAGTTCGTCATGCTCGCGTTGACGATGTTCAAGGTATTGTTGGTCGCGCCGGAAATCATTCTTCCATCCTTGAGCCATTGGTAGCTTAGTCCGTCGCCAGTTGCCGAAATGCTCAACTCGACAGGTGTACCCTCTGCCACCGTTTGACTGATCGGCTGGATCGTGATGGCAGGCGGCGGAGGAGGCATGGGGAGCAGCACGGTCAAGGCTGCCACGCTGCTTGTCACACTGCCGCCGGCGTTGCTCACCACCACCGTATAATCGCCCGCATTATTTGTTGTTACGTCGGTGAGATCGTAATTTGTCGCCACCGCTCCATCGAGGTTGGTGCCATTAAATTGCCATTGATAACTCAACGGCCCTACACCGTCAGCTGTGATGTTAAAGGTGACATTGCTGCTCACCGTCACCGTCTGACTGTCCGGCTGGATCGTGATGACAGGCGGCGGAGTGGGCAACAGCACGGTCAAAACTGCCACGCTGCTTGTCACGCTGCCTCCGACATTGCTCACCACCACCGTATAGTTGCCCGCATTATTTGTTGTTATATCGGTGAGGCCGTAGTTTGTTGCCACTGCACCGCTGATGTTGGCGCCATTAAATTGCCACTGATAACTCAATAGACCAATACCGTTGGCCGTGACTATGAAGATGGCGTTGCTACCCACCATCACCGTTTGATTGGTCGGTTGGCCCGTGATCACCGGGCGTGCCGGCGGTGGCGTTGGCAGGCCAACGGCCAGGGTGTGATTGGCATAACAGCCTGAAACCACGGAAGCCAAAGACAGGCCAGTAACGGACACCGGACTATTCCGTTGCATAGTGGTTCCGTCGCCCAACTGGCCGGAGCCGTTGCCGCCCATCGCCCACAATGTGCCGTCGCTTTTCAAAAACAAGGAATGATATTGTCCGGCCGCCACCGCCACCACATTGCTGGCCACGTTGACCGGACTGTTTCGTTGCGTGGTAGTGCCATCACCCAACTGGCCGGAGCCGTTGCCGCCCATCGCCCACAATGTGCCGTCGCTCTTCAAAAACAAGGAATGATCGGCTCCTGCCGCCATCGCCACCACATTGCTGGCCACGTTGACCGGACTGTTCCGTTGCGTGGTGGTGCCGTCACCCAACTGGCCGGAGCTGTTGTCGCCCATTGCCCACAACGTGCGGTCGCTTTTCAAAAACAGGGAATGCCATGCGCCCGCCGCCACCGCCACGACATTGCTGGCCACATTGACCGGCCTGTTCCGTTGCGTGGTGGTGCCGTCGCCCAATTCACCGGATCCGTTCTGGCCCATGGCCCACAATGTGCCGTCGGCTTTCAAAAACAGGGATTGATCATATCCCGCGACCATCGCCACCACATTGCTGGCCGCGAATTCCGCAAATGACTCGCTCGTGGTGGTTCCGTCACCCAGCTCGCCGAAAAAGTTTTGGCCCACCGCCCACAAAGTCCCATCGCCCTTCAAGAACAGGGAATGCCATGCGCCCGCCGCCACCGCCACGACATTGGTGGCCACGGATTCTGGCACATGAATATCATTGGTGGTGCCATCGTCCAGCTCGCCGTCGCCGTTGTAGCCCACGGCCCACAGCGTATTGTCAGTTTTTACCAACAGTGAGTGATCTCCGCCCGCCGCCATCGTCATCACGTTGCTCATCATCAATGCCGGCGAACTGGCATTGCTGGTGGTTCCATTACCCAACTGGCCGTATTCGTTGTCGCCCCACGCCAGCAGTTGTAGGTTTCCAACCGTCACCGTCACCGGCCGGCTGATGGTCAAACCCAGGGAATTGGTGATCACCAGATAGTAAACTCCCGAGTTGGTGACACCCGCGACGGTGAGGTTCAGCGAACTGTTGGTCGCCGACAAAAGTATTCCGCCATTTTTGAACCATTGATAAGCCAACGGCGCGGTGCCCGATACCGCGACACTCAAATTCACCGTCCCACCTGCCGCCACCACCTGATTGCTTGGTTGCGTTATGATGGCCGGTGCGGTGTTGCTGATGCTTAACTGGATGCCGTCCAGATCCGCCTCGCCGATGGCAACGTTGTAGGTGAATGAAATATTTCCGCCACCGTCGGTCACGCCGGTGATGGCAAGATAGTTTTGCCCGGCGATAAAATTGGTCGGGAACGCTGAGGGAGTCGTGGTATAGGTTGAACCATTGACGGTGATTGAAATTTCCCGCCCGTTCATGTCGCTCTGGCTGTAAATATAAAGCGTATAGATCTGGTTGGCGGGCAACCCGGCGAAACTGACGCCATGGGAGGAACTGGCGTAGATGTATCCACCCATCAACGCCGCGTTGCCGCCGCCAAAAGTTGATGAAAAATGGTAGATGCCATTGGCCGACCAGGAAATTGAAACCGTGCTTGAAATGCCCCCCGAATTCAGCAGGACCGACGACCCTGAAGCGTTCGTCATTACGTTCCAGGAATCACCGGATGATCCTATGACCGCCGGTCCGGTTTGGTGTGCGTCGCTGGCAAACTGGGTAAATTGAATATTATAAATGGCGCTGGACGCCTGAGCCGGCTGAAGATTTAGCAGGGAAAGTCCAAGAGACATCAGCCCCAGCCAGACTATCGGGACACCTCGTTTTATATGTTTCATATATCCGCCTTATAAGACTTGCTCCGTCGAAAACTTGACTTTTCAACGGAATAGCGAAACCAACCGATGGCCAGACCATTCTCGATGGAAAATAGTCGGTGCACACACGGCTGGCCTGGTTTTGTTTATAAAGCTTGCATCGGTCATAAAACCAATTACTTAAGAAAAAGTTTTTTCTCTAAAGTTCCCTGGCAGGCTGCCGATAGCATCGCACGATGAAGTGGTTGGAGTTGTTCTGCTGGAACCGCGGCGGAATTACGGTGGTGGTTCGTTGCTCCTGTCTTGACCCTTTGTCAACTAGGCCAGCCAGACTCTCAATCGCAACCCAGTGATGGCCAGACGGTGAATGATTAAACATGTCCACACCACGACCCGCAGAACCCGGTAGCGCTGTGACACGACGGATCGGTTTTCACCGCTTCTCAGCGGCTGAATTTCTGATAGCGCTGGTGCTGTTGTTCATCGGAATCCCGTTCGTCGAGCACATTGACAAAGGCGAGGTGATCGAGGTCATGCTTATGACCTTGGTCCTGATTTCAGGGGTGCTGGCGGTGGGTGGACGCCGTAGGACGTTGGTATGGGCGGTGATCCTGGTATTGCCGGCGGTCACCGGCAAATGGCTCAAACTCTTTTGGCCGGAACTGGTGCCGCCGGAACTTTCCCTCGTTGCCGGACTGGTATTTCTAGTTTTCCTGATCTGGCAGTTCCTCCACTTCGTCCTGCGTGCGCCCCGGGTCAACGCCGAGGTGCTTTGCGCCGGCATTTCCATCTACCTGCTATTGGGTTTGTTGTGGACGTTTGCCTATCTGCTGGTAGCGGGTGTGATTCCAGACTCGTTTGCATTTACTGCCGGACCGACCACCACCCATTCAATGCAGGGTGCCAACGCGTTCTATTTCAGTTTCATCACGCTCAGCACTGTCGGCTACGGAGACATTGTCCCGGTGTCCAACGTGGCGCGGATGCTGGCAGCGATGGAGGCCGTCACCGGCACTCTGTTCGTGGCGGTGCTGATTGCGCGGTTGGTGGCGTTGCATTCGTCCGAGGGACTGCGAAGCAAAGGCCATGATGCCGACGACATCGAATTCTGAAGCTTACAGCGAACCGTTGCCATGAAACAAAAAATACTGTTCACCTTTGCGCTGATTGCCAGCCTGCCCCCGGCAATCTTGAACGCCGAACAGACCGGGAGCGGGCATTATACACCGGGCGCAACGGCATCTTTTATTGACGCGTTGCCCGACAAGCCGGGCTTGGTGGTTGAAAACATCTTTCTCAATTACAACGATGCCAACGCGGGTGCCCGGCTGCCGTTCGGTCACGGTGACGTCGCCCTGAATCTCAACGCCAATGTATACGCCGACAGTTTCTTCATGATGTACACCTTCGCGCCGAAGATTCTCGGCGGCCATTATGCGGTTGCAACCTCAATTCCTTATGAGTGGTCGGAAGTCAAAGTCACCGGCACCATTGACATCCTCGGGATACCACACTCGGGCATTCGTTCGGACCGCGTCTCCGGCCTGGGTGACATTGAATTCTGGCCCTTCATGCTGGGTTGGACCAACGGCGACCTGAAATACGACGCGCGTTGTGCTGTTTATGCGCCGAGTGGTCTTTACGATGCAAGCCAACTGGCCAACGTGGGCCTGGGCTACTGGACGTTTGAGCCAGAACTGACCTTCAGTTGGTTGAGCAGCAAGATCGGCACGGAGGCAAGGGTCTTTGCCGGCATGGATTTCAACACGAAGAACACGGACGCGGACTACCAGTCTGGAGACATCTTCCACATTGACGCCACTGTGGCGCAGCACTTGCCGTTGTTGGGCGGCACGGCCGGCGTGGGTGCCAATGGTTTTTACTATAAACAATTCACCGCCGACAGCGGTTCGGGCGCCAAGCAACTGGGAAGCTTCGAGGCGAGGTCCGAAGGCGTCGGCCCGGTGGTTTCCTACCTTCACCCGATTGGCTCAAAACAATTCGCCATCGAAGCCAAATGGCTGCCCCAAACCGACGCCAAAAACACCACCAAGGGCAGTTTTATCTGGATCAAAATTGCACTCGTATTTTGAAAATATGGCCGCCTACCTTGCGAAATCCAACAACCGCGCAACATCAATCAACCGCTGGCCTGTCAAGAATCCAGTTCACAAAGCGCGCTTTTTGATTCCATCTGTAACGGCAAAACAGCGGCTGTCCGAATTTCACGCCGAACCAGTGAGTTTTCAACCGCAAATTGTCCAGAACGTGACAAAAGAAAAATTCTGGACATTTGCTTAAAGCCCCACCTTGCATTTAAAACCAAAATATGAAAAAGCTGATCATCATCCCGTGCCTCCTCGTTCTTTTGGCCTGCTGTGTCCATGCTGGCGATCCGCTGCCCTCGTGGCAGGACACGGCGCCAAGAAAAGCCATCATTGCCTTTGTGGAGAAGGTAACAAAACCCGGTTCAACGAATTTTGTCCCGGTTGAAAAACGCATCGCGACTTTCGATAACGACGGCACGCTCTGGTCGGAGAAACCGTTGCCGGTCCAGTGCTACTTCATCTCCGACCGCATCAAGTCCCTCGCGCCGCAGCATCCCGAGTGGACCAACCAGGAGCCGTTTGTCTCTGTGATTAGAGGCGACCTGACGTCCGCATTTTCCGGCGGCGACAAGGCAATCCTGGCAATGTTCATTGCCACACAGTCGGGAATCACCACGGATGAATTTGAAAAACTCGTGACGGACTGGATCGCCACGGCAAGGCATCCTCAGACCAAACAGCTTTATACCGAAATGGTTTACCAGCCAATGATCGAACTGCTGGCGTACCTGCGCGCGAACGGATTCAAAACCTACATTGTCTCCGGCGGCAGCGCCGATTTCATGCGCCCCTGGGCGGAAACAGTCTATGGCGTGCCGCCCGAACAAGTCATCGGTAGCACCCTCAAGACCCGGTTTGAACTTCGTGACGGCATTCCGGCAATCGTGGGCGTGCCGGAGTTGGACCTTATGACCGCTGCAAACGGCAAACCCATCGGCATCCAATCCCACATCGGCCGACGCCCGATTGCCTCGTTCGGCAATTCCGACAACGACTTGCCCATGATGCAATGGACTGCCGCTGGCGGCGGAGCTCATTTGTGTCTTTACGTCCACCACACCGATGCCAAACGTGAGTGGGCCTATGACCGCAAATCCGGCGACCCCTTCGACAAAGGTCTCGATGAAGCCCTGGCCAAAGGCTGGACGGTGGCCAGCATGAAGGACGATTGGAAGGTCATCTACGTAGGTGACAAAAAATAAATTAATTAGCCTCCTGTGTTGCCGGGAATGTTGGTGGAGCACAATTTACAAAAATACGCATCAAAAATTCGGAATGTCCCTCCAACATCGGCTGCATCTCCGGCATCAACGCCTGCGGTAGCATTTTTTGGCATCGGCCTTTTGCATATCGGAACGCAAAATTCCCTTTGCTTTCATGGCAGCAACGCGCTAATTACTGATTTGTCTCAGGGGTAAATTCAGACAAATCGGATGATTAAACGCCAACTTGTCCTGGCTGCATCGCTTCTGCTTGCCTTGATCGGCAACTATGCACGCTCTGCCACCATCACCTGGACCAATACCGCCAGTGGCAATTGGAACACCGCGGCCAATTGGAACTCCAATTCCGTGCCCGGGTCAGGCGACTCAGCCGTCATCACCAACAGCGCAATCACCGTAACGCTGAACACCAGCCCCACCGTGGGCGGCATTACTCTGGGCGCAAATGCCAGCTGCGGGGGCGGGACCACCCTTTTGATGAACGGCCAAACCCTCACGCTCCGGGGTCCATTGGTGGTCGGCTCCTGCGGCCAGTTCACGGTGGACAGCGGCACGCTCTCCGGCACCGCCAATGCCTCGTTGAGTGGGGTGATTGGTTGGACCGGCGGAACCTTGAGCGGGACATTGACGCTGGCCGCCAACGGCACGATGAACATCATGGGCGGTACGGGCTTCAATGATCTTCCCAACTGCACATTGACCAACAATGGCACGGTGATCTGGACCAGCGGCCATGTCCGCGTCAACGGCAGTACGGCGATCATTAATGCGGGGTTGTGGGATTGTCAGAGCGACCTGCTTTTTGACAACAACACCTATGGTGGGACGGCAATTTTCATGAATCTGGCCGCAGGAACGCTTCGCAAATCAGCCGGCACCAACACCACGACCCTAGGCCCGGGTCTGTTTCTCAGCAACAGTGGCACGTTGGACGTGCGAACGAACTTTTTGTCACTGAATGGTGGGGGCAGCTTCAACGGCGGCTCAGTCACCAGCACCGCCGGTATCATCCAGTTGGCGGCCGGCGCCTATACCATCAACGGCACGGTCACGACCACCAATGTTCAACTGACCGGTGGCACCTTGACGGGGGTCAATGTCATCAGCGGCGGGTTGACGTGGGTGACCGGCAGTTGGATCGGCGCAGTGGTCACTGTGGCTGGCAGCGGCTCGCTGAACATCCTGGGTGGTACGAATTTCAACGACCTTCCCAATTGCACATTTACCAATAATGGCACGGTGACATGGAACAGCGGGCATATCCGCGGCGGCAACAGCGGTACGTTGATAATCAACTCGGGACTATGGGATTGCCGGGCCGACCTCGTCTTTGACAACAGCACCTACGGCGGAACCATAAATTTCAACAACCTCAGTACCGGTACGCTTCGCAAGTCGGCAGGCACCAACATCACGACCTTGGGCTCGGGTTTGGTTCTCGGCAACAGTGGCACGCTGGATGTGCAAACAAACTATATGTCGTTGAATAACGGTGGCAATTTTATCGGCGGATTGGTCACCAGTACTGCAGGAACCCTGCAATTGGCGGCAGGTGCTTATACCATCAACGGCACCATTACAACCACCAACGTGCTATTGAGCGGCGGCACCCTGACGGGAACCAACGTCATCAACGGCGGCCTCACCTGGGTGGCTGGCAGTTGGAGTGGTGCGGTGGTCACTGTAACCAACGGTAGCTTGCTGAACATTTTGGGCAATGCCGGCGTGAACGATCTGCCTGATTGTACGTTAACCAACAACGGCACGGTGGCATGGAACAGCGGACATGTCCGCGGCGGCGACAACGGCACGCTGATCTATAACTCGGGATTGTGGGATTGCCGGGCCGACCTTCTTTTTGACAATGGGTCGTATGGCGGCACGGTGAATTTCATCAATTCGGCCGCCGGAACACTTCGCAAATCCGCGGGCACCAACACTACGACTCTGGGCACGGGACTGGTTCTCAACAACAGCGGCACATTGGACGTCCAGACGAATTTTTTGTTCTTGAGCGGCGGGGGCAACTTTAACGGCGGCGCTGTCACCAGTGCCGCGGGCATCATCCAGCTGGCAGCCGGCAGCTATACCATCAACGGCACCACCACCACTACGAACGTGCAATTGAACGGCGGTGGATTGGCGGGCACCAATCTCATCAGGGGCGGGCTTACCTGGGTGGCCGGCAGTTGGAACAGCACAGTGGTCACCGTCGTGAGCAACAGTTTGTTGAACATCCAGGGCGGCGACGGCGTGAATGATCTCCCGAACTGCATCTTTACGAATAGCGGCACCGTGGCCTGGAGCAGTGGCCATATCCGCGGCGGGGGCACATTCATCAACAACCTGGGGCTGTGGGATTGCCAGTCCGACCAGACCCTGGATAACAGTTCGTACGGCGGCAACTTGAATTTCATCAACTCGGGTTCCGGCACGCTTCGCAAATCGGCGGGCGTCAACGTCACCGTCCTGGGCAGCGGTGTGTCCCTGGTCAACAGCGGAACCCTCAACTCCCAGTCTGGCACTTTGAGCCTGCAGTCCGGTTATAGTCTGACCAACGGCACCTTGAACTTTGGCATCAGCAGCCTTGGCAGTTTCGGAAAGATCAGCCTTGCCGGCGTCGCGGGATTAAGCGGAACCGTCGGCGCCAACTTGAACAACGGGTATGTGCCGGTCAGCGGCAATACGTTCGCGGTGCTGGCGTACGGTTCCGCAACCGGCCTGTTCACCAACACCGCCCTGCCTTTTGCAGCCGCCTGGAACACCAACTACGCAGCCACCGTCTTTTCATTGCTGGTGTCGAATTCCCGTCCGCAATTCGCCGCGGTCGCCACCCAGTTCGTGAATGAGCTCACCACACTCCGGCTGACCAACCTGGCGACCGACCTCGACACGCCAGCTCAAACGCTGACCAACAATCTTCTCTCCGCACCGAGCGGCATGACGTACAACACTGCCAGCGGTGTGCTTGCCTGGACTCCCGCCCAGACCAACAGTCCCTCAACGAACACGGTCAGCCTGAGTGCAACGGATAACGGCGTTCCATCACTCAGCGCGACCAACACTTTCATTGTCATCGTCCGGGAAGTAAACGTGGCGCCCACGCTCCCCGTCATTGCCGCAACGAACGTCAACGCCCTGGCCCTTCTCACCGTCACCAACAAGGCCACGGAAACCAACATCCATTCCACCAACTCCGGCTACGCGCTGATCAACCCGCCGGCAGGAATGGTCATCAGCACCAACGGCCTCATCACCTGGACTCCCGGCCAGACGCAAGGTCCCGGCACAAATACGATCACCACCGTTGTCACCAACTACAATCCATTTGACCTGATCAACCCAAACTTGACCGCGACCAACAGCTTCACCGTGATCGTTTTCGCACCGTCACTGGCTCCGATCAGCAACTTCACCAACAATGTCGGCCAGACGGTATCCTTCACCGCCGCTGGAAGAGACAATGACATTACCCGCACCCTCACCTACAGCGTGGGCACCGCCCCGGCCAACGCCACCATCAATTCCGGCAGCGGTTTGTTTAGCTGGCGCCCACCGGTGACTAGTTCCGGCAGCTCCAACAACATTCAAGCCCGCGTTACCGCCAACAGCACGCCGTCATTCACGGCCACGCAGAGTTTTTATGTGAAGATCAACACGCTGACTCCCGTCACGCTCATTCCAACCGCCAAAACCACCAACCAGTTTCGGATGCAAATAACCGGCCCGGCCGGCCCGGATTACGTTCTTCAGGCAACCAATTCCCTGAGCCAGACCAACTGGGTGAATCTCCTGACCAACACGCCAGCAGCCCTGCCGTTCAACGTGACCGACACCATCGTGAACGCATTCACCAATCGCTTCTACCGGGTGAGGCTTGGACCTTGACCGTTCAATCCATTTTTGAGACTCGCGTTTGACCCGAAGTCGGGTTCTAATCAAATGGTTGATGTTTTTACCGCCATGAATCCGGATCGTTGCGCAGGAACAATGCTCACCTCTGAAGCGCGCGAATTTATTGACGCCACCGACTGGAGCAACGCCGTCTGCGAACCTCTTGCCAGCGACGCCTCCACCCGCAAATATTTCCGCCTGGAAAAGAGCAGCCAAACCGCGGTTTTGATGGATGCCTCGCGAACCCCGGAGAGTGTGGCGCCGTTCATTCAGGTCAATCAGCATCTGCTCCAGCTTGGCTTCAGCGCACCGGCTATCCTCGCCCAGTCTGACGAAAAGGGCCTCCTGTTGCTGGAGGATTTTGGCGATGCCACCTTTGCCCGCCTCCTGGATGACCAGTCCGAACCGGAAAAACTCTACGCGCTGGCCACCGATGTGTTGATTGCCTTGCATCAGCATCCCCGGGCCATCCCGGAAAATTTTCGGACCTATCATCCGGAAAAAATGCTCGAGGACATCGCGTTGTTTTTGGAATGGTGCACCCCGGGGATTTCTGAAGCCGGGCGGGCGGAATTCAATGCCGTCTGGCGGGAAATATTGCCCCTCGCCCATCAGGTTCCGGTCTCGCTCCTGCTGCGCGATTATCATGTGGCCAACCTGATGTTGCTGCCGGAACGCCGGGGCATCCGGCAGGCCGGACTTTTGGATTTTCAGGACGCCTACCAGGGCCCGATCACTTATGACCTGGTGTCGCTGCTCGAAGACGCCCGGCGCGATGTCCCGGACGATCTGGGAGAAAAAATGACGTCGCGTTATCTGGCCCGGTTCCCTACCCTCGATCGAAAACAATTTGCAACTTCCCTGGCCATTCTCGCCGCGCTGCGGCACGCCCGCGTGCTGGCCATTTTTGAAAAATTAAGCCGGGAAGGAAAACCTGATTACAAAAAGCTTCATTCGCCGCGCGTGGAACGGCTGTTGCAAAGGGCCTTGAGCCATCCCAGACTGGCCGGCGTGAAACATTGGATGGAGCGTCATGCGCGGTAAGCTCAAAAAAGCCATGCTGCTTGCCGCCGGTTACGGAACCCGGTTGATGCCGTTGACCGACCGGATGCCCAAGCCCCTCGTCCCCGTGGCCGGCAAACCGATGATTGAATATGCCCTCGACCAGTTGCGAGCCTACGGCATCGGGGAAGTCATCATCAATGTCTCACACCTCAAGCATCAACTGTCTGCGTACTTGTCCACGTTCGATGATCTGGCCGTCAAAATATCGGAAGAAACCGAACCGCTGGAAACGGGCGGCGGTCTGAAACAGGCGCTGCCGCTTTTGGGAAACGAACCTGTTTTTGCCATCAACAGCGACATCATCTGGACTGACGAGCAGGAAAGCGCCTTGGATCGGCTGACCCACCATTGGGATGACGCCAGAATGGACTTTCTGCTCCTTGCGCAACCCAAGACCAGGGCCATCGGGCATGACCGGGGCGAAGACCACCTCTTTATCAAACGCGACAACACCTTCGAGTGGAACGAGCAGGAGGCGCCTTACATCATTGCCGGCATCGGGATTTTCCATCCCCGGGTTTTGCTCCAGGCCCCGGACGGAAAATTCTCGGTCAAGATCCTTTGGCATCAGGCTCTGGCGCAAAACCGCCTGTTCTGCCTGCCGCATCACGGCCAATGGTTCCAGACCGGCACCATCAAGGACATCCAAACCACCGAAAAATATTTATTGCGCGATGAGGGTTGAATTTAAAATAGCCGGAGCCGGACAGAAAGTCACCGCCCGAACCGCGTTAACCGTGAGACGATTTTGAACCAGCCAGTTCCTGTTGATGGCAAACGTTTCCAGCGCATCGCCTGGGCAGTCGTGCTGCTGGTGCTGGCGCAACTGTGTTGGTTGCAGTTGCGACCTGAATCGGCATCACGACGGTTTTGTGCCACGATAATGGAGTCACCAGCCCAACGTACCGCCAAGGTGGAGCAGGAACCATCCGACCGAATTGCCCGGCAAGTGGGTAATGGCAACGCGCTGCTGAAACTGGCCGGGTACGCCAGAACCAACCCGGCAGTTGCGAATTCCCTGGGCTATTTTTATTTTCGGATGAGCTACCTTTTGTACCCCCGGCAGTTGTTCGCCGCGCCGGCCGGTCAGGTCATCAATGATGGCAACGATATCATGCGGATTGGATTTAGCCCCGGCCCGCAGTGGCTTCAACAACATGATGTCCGCTCCGTGTTGATATTTGGCAACAACTTTCCCGGTGAGGAGACGCCGCGATGGGAGCCTTTGCCACCTCAAGACAGCCACAACGCGACACAACCCGCCGGAATAGGAGGCAAATGATGACGCTTCTGCCCTGCTGCCTGTATCTGTTGCTGATTCTGCTGGTGGGATACACCGTCATCGCGGCGATCCATCCCTCAAATCAAATTACCATTGTTCAATTGCTGGGGCTTGGCTCTGCCATCGGCGCGGGGACCATGGGATTGCTGTTGTCTTGGACGTCATTGATCGGGTTCATCCCCTCGCGAACCGTGTTGGCCATCATCGGATTCCTGACGCTGGCAACCTTGCTGGTTATGAAGAAAAAGAACCGGCTGGTGCGGATAAAAATCCTGGCATCCGATTGGGAGAATGGCGATGCGTGGGCGCCCGTGCCATTGGGCCTGACACTGGCGGCGCTGGCAATGATCGTGGCAGGTGCCGTGTCGTCGCCGCTGACGGAATGGGACGCGTTCGCCATCTGGGGATTCAAGGCCAAGGTGCTGGCTCACGAAGCGTTGCGCCCAACCCCAGCCTGTTTTCATGATCTGAGCCTGAGTTACAGTCATTTGGATTATCCGCTGATGTTGCCTTTCCTGACGGCGGGCGCATATGCCGCAATGGGAACCATTGACGACCAGACCGGAAAACTTATGTCGGCATTTTTGGATGTCCTAATCGTGCCGATGGTTTATCTGGGCCTGCGCTGGAAACTGCGGCGGCTGCCGTCGGTTTGCCTGTGTGCAACGGTGACCCTGCTGCCGGTGATGTTTCGATACGGAGGCGTCGGCTGCGCCGACTTGCCACTGGCGATGTTTTATGCCGGCAGTATTTTCTATGTGGCCAAGTGGATTGACCGGCAGCAAACGCAGAACCTCATTCTCGCCATCCTGTTCAGCGCCTTCATCGCGTTCACAAAAAACGAAGGGGCAGTCCTGGCGTTGTTGAATGGCGCGGTGCTCCTGGGATTTGGATTTTGGGGCAAGCGGCGACGAACCGCAGTTGGAGCCGTGGCATTTTTCGCGGGTCTGTTCGCCCTGGATGCAGCCTGGATTGTCTGGAGCCGGAATCTGCCGCGCACCCATGAAGATTACGGGTCAAGATTATTATCTCCGGCGGTGGTGAATCATTTGTCCGGATTGAAACAAATCATTCCCACGATGCTGGTGCAAACCACGGACTTCCATGTCTGGGGCCTGCTCTGGATCATGCTGCCGGTGCTGGCGTTGCTGGGATGGCGCGCATTTGCCCAGCGACCCGTGCTGGCCCTGTGGATTTTACTCGGACTGCACCTGATGATTTATGCACTCGTGTACAGCGTGACACCGTGGAACCTCACCGTGCTGATACCCGTGACCTTGGATCGGTTGCTGTTGCATGTCCTGCCGGCGGTCATGCTGCTGGCCGGATGGCACTGGGCGGAGGCGGGAGCGGGCCAGCGCCATGTTGAAAGCCTCGGGCTTCAACATCCAACTGATGTTTCCATCCGCCCTGAACAAACAAACGAAGACTAAGTTAACACCGCTCTCCGCACTGCTCAAACCAATTGCGGTTGCACTTTTTCCGGATCCACGCCCAATTCCTTGATCGCCCGGGCCACGACTTCCCGTTCCACCAGACCTTTCTCCGCCAGCGCGTAGAGCGTGGCAATGACGGTGGATTCCGCATCCACCTCGAAGAACCGGCGCAAGCGCGCCCGGGTGTCGCTGCGGCCAAAACCGTCCGTGCCCAACGTCATCAGGCCGCCCGGAACCCACGGCGCAATCTGGTCGGGCACCGTGCGAATGTTGTCGGACACGGCCACGAACACCCCCTGCTCTTTCGCCAGCAATTTCTCGACATAATTTTTCTGAGGCGCGGCGGTCGGGTGCAGCATGTTCCAACGCTGGCAACGTACGGCATCGGTGCGCAGGAGCTTGTAGCTGGTCGCACTCCAGATATCGGCAGACACATCGTAGCGTTCGGCCAGAATTTCCTGCGCCTTCAACGCGGAGTTGATAATCGGTCCGCTGCCGAAGATGTGCGCCTTAAGTTTTTTATTTTCCGCACCGGGCTTGAATTTATACAGGCCCTTCAAAATGCCGTCCTCGACACCGGCGGGCATTGGTGGCATCAAATAGTTTTCGTTGTACAGCGAAAGGTAATAGAAAATGTCCTCGTTCTCGACGTACATGCGGCGCAAGCCATCAGCCACAATGACGGCCAACTCAAATCCAAACGCCGGATCGTAAGGCAGGCAGGTCGGGATCGTGCTCGCGTGCAACAAACTGTGACCGTCCTGGTGCTGCAGCCCCTCGCCGTTGAGCGTGGTACGGCCCGATGTTGCGCCGAGCAAAAAGCCCCGCGCGCGAATGTCACCCGCGAGCCAGAACAGGTCCCCGACGCGCTGCGGGCCGAACATTGAATAATAAATGTAAAAGGGAATCGTCGGGACGCCATGCGTTGCATAACTTGTACCGGCAGCGATGAATGATGCCATTGAACCGGCTTCGGTGATGCCTTCCTCAAGAATCTGGCCGTCCTTCGCCTCGTGATAATAAAGCAACGAGGCCTTGTCCACGGGTTCGTACAGCTGTCCCTTCGACGAATAAATCCCGATTTCACGAAACAGCGCATCGAGACCGAACGTGCGCGCCTCGTCGGGAATGATGGGCACGATGTTCTTGCTGACGCCCTTGTGCCGGAGCAAAATGGTCACCAGCCGCACGAACGCCATCGTGGTCGAAGCTTCCGTGACCGAGCCTTTGAAAAATTCGGCAAAATAGTCGAGCTTCGGAACATCCAGTCCCGACGGACCGGCAGGAACCTTGCGTTCCGGCAAAAAACCGCCGAGCGCCTGGCGGCGTTCCATCAGGTATTTGATTTCCGGGCTGTCCGGCGGTGGCCGGAAGAACGGCGTCTCGGCGATGATGTCGTCGCTGATGGGAATCATGAAGCGCTCGCGGAACTCCCGCAGCTCCTTCTCGTTCATTTTCTTCTGCTGATGCGAAATATTGCGGCCCTCGCCCGCTTCGCCCAGGCCGTAACCTTTCACCGTCTTGGCGAGGATCACCGTCGGCCGGCCTTTGTGCTCCACCGCAGCCTTGTAGGCCGCATACATTTTGCGCGCATCGTGGCCGCCCCGCAGCAGCTTCTGAATCTGCTCGTCGGTGAGATGGTTCACCAGTTCGAGCAACTCGGGATATTTGCCGAAGAAATGTTTGCGCGTGTAGCTGCCTGGCTCGACGGTGTATTTCTGGTAGTCGCCGTCCACGCATTCCTCCATGCGCTTGACCAGCAAGCCGGTCTTGTCCCGGGCCAGCAATTCGTCCCATTGCCAGCCCCAGATGACCTTGATGACGTTCCAGCCGGCGCCGCGGAAGGCGGCTTCGAGTTCCTGGATAATCTTGCCGTTGCCGCGCACCGGGCCGTCCAGGCGCTGCAAATTGCAGTTGATGACCCAGACCAGATTGTCGAGGTTCTCGCGCGATGCGAGGGTGATGGAACCGAGCGTTTCCGGTTCGTCCGATTCGCCGTCGCCGAGATATGCAAAGATTTTCGGCTCTTCCTTCCATTTGGTCAGCCCGCGCGCCTGCAGGTAACGGTTGAACCGCGCCTGGTAGATGGACATGATCGGGCCGAGTCCCATCGAGACGGTTGGGAACTGCCAGAATTCCGGCATCAGGTACGGATGCGGATACGATGACAGCCCGCCGCCCTCGGCGAGTTCTTGCCGGAAATTTTGCAGGTCCCGCTCCTGTAGCCGGCCTTCGAGAAATGCACGCGCATAAATTCCCGGAGCCGCGTGGCCCTGAAAATAAACCATGTCGCCGGGAAAATTCTCCGTGCGCCCGCGGAAAAAATGGTTGAACGCCACTTCGTAAATCGTCGCCGCCGAGGCGTAGGTCGAAATGTGACCGCCCACGTTCGTGGTCGAATTCGCCTTCACCACCATCGCCATGGCGTTCCAACGCATCAGGCTTTTGAGCCGGCGTTCGATGTCGCGGTCGCCCGGAAACGGCGCCTGTTGTTCCGCCGGAATCGTATTGACATAGGGCGTGTTGAAGCCGCCCGCCGTTTCATGCGTCGCCGCCCGCAGCCGGTCGGCGAGTTTTTCCAGCAATTGCGCCGTGCGTTCCGGTCCCTGATTCTCCAGCGCCAGTTCAAAAACGGACCGCAACGACTCCGACCATTTGTCCCCATTGCCGCCACTGGCCGGCGCCGAAGCCCCGGGGGAACGCGAATCGTAAATATCTTTTTTTTGGGTATCCACTGTGTTAATCAATTTTCTCCTAACGCTCCAAAAGCGCTAGCAACATTGGAACAAAACCATGCACCCAACACCAGCGAAATCAGCGCACCTGCAAAAGTGAAGCAGATTGATTTAACCTTCCCATCACCGGCTGAAAACCTGGCCGGCGACGAGGCGTTGCTGGACTGGAGCGAAAACGGCGAAGGCGCGGAGGTTCTGCGCTTCTGGGAACCGAGGGAATATTTTGTCGTCGTCGGCTACGCGAACAAGGTCGCATCGGAGGTAAATTTGACCGCCTGCGAGACCCGGCAGATTCCCGTATTGCGCCGGCCCTCGGGCGGAGGCGCCGTGCTACAGGGCCCCGGTTGCCTGAATTATTCCCTGGTTTTGCGGATCACCGACGATGGCCCGTTTCATAACATCAGCCGGGCCAACCATTTCATCATGCGCCGAAACCGCACCGCGCTGGAATTGGCCTCAGGCCTGGCCGTCGGTGTGCGCGGATACACCGACCTGGCCGTTGCCGAACGGAAATTTTCCGGCAATTCTCAACGCCGCAAAAAACATTTCCTTCTTTTCCATGGCACGTTTCTGCTGAATTTTGACCTCGCGCTCGTCAGCGAGCTGTTGCCGATGCCGTCCAAACAGCCCGATTACCGGGAACACCGCCCACATTCCGGCTTTCTGACCAATCTGAACGTTCCGGCGGACGCACTGAAGGCCGCCTTGCGACAGGCCTGGAAGGCAGAACAACGATTGGAGAATCCGCCGCTGGAAACAATTGCGGCTTTGGCGCGGGAGAAATACTCCACCCGCGAATGGAATTATAAGTTTTGAGCCTCACGCAAAGTCGCCAAGGCAAACTACAAAAATCCTGGCCAGCTTTGCGTCTTGGCGCCTTGGCGTGAGATTTACAGCCGCTTCGCCAGTTCGGCCTGGCTCTTCGCAAAAATTTCCTTGTGCAGCGAGTTGCCGTGCGCGTCCATCGTGACGACGGCGGGGAAATCCTGCACTTCGAATTCCCAGATCGCCTCGGGCGCGCCGAATTCCTTCATCAGGTAAACATTGCGCACTTTCTTGATGCACTCGGCCAGCACCTGCGCCGCACCCCCGACCGCGTGCAGGTACACGCACCCGAATTCCTTGCAGGCCGCCAGCGTCCGATCGCCCATGCCGCCCTTGCCGATGACACCGCGCAATCCAAAATCACGGATGACTTGCGCTTGATACGGCTCTTCGCGGATCGAAGTCGTCGGCCCGGCAGCCGTGGCCTTCCAGGAACCGTCGTCCTGCTTCATCACCACCGGGCCGCAGTGATACAGGATACCGTCTTTAAGATTCACGCCCGGCGGCAGCTTGCCACCTTCGTGCAGGTATTTGTGAACCGCGTCGCGTCCGGTGAACACGACACCGGAAATCAGCACCTCGTCGCCGACTTTCAGTGCGCGGATTTTTTCTTCGGTGAAGGGAAAAGTTAAATTAGTCATTTTGGTGATCTCCTCAATACAACCACTTGCCAATCTTCCCCTCCGCATCCAGCGTCACGCCCTGACGCCGATACGCCCAGCACATGTAGCTGATGCTGATGAAATAGGAAGCGGGCAGGCGGTTCGCCGCGCAAATTTTCACGCCCAGCAGCGTCGTCTTACCGCCGAATCCCATCGGGCCGATGCCGAGTTCGTTCGCCGTCTTCAAAATATCCTGCTCAAGTTCATCCAGCTTCGGATTCGGGTTCCGGTCGGGAATCAACCTCAGGAATTGCGTCTTGCTCATCTCATAGCTGGTCGCGCGGTCGCCGCCGATGCAGACGCCGAGGATGCCCGGACCGCAGCCCTTGCCCTGCGCCAGCAACACTGCGTCCAGGATCACCTTGCGGCAACCGTTGAGGTCACGGTTCGCGTTCAGCTTCTCGTTCGGCAGCGAGTATTGTGCGCCGACATTTTCACAACCGCCGCCTTTGAGCACCAGTCGCACGCTGAGTTCCGGCGAACGATGCTGGTGAAAATGAAACGTCGGCGCGCCCGGTCCGACGTTCGTGCCGTCGTTCACGCCCGTCAGTGAATCCACGGAGTTCTGGCGGAGAAAGCCTTTTTTGGTCGCCAGCTTCACCGCTTCCTTGGCCGTTTCCTCGAAAGTGATCTGGTCGAAACCAACCGGACAATCCACGTAAAAAAGAATGCTGCCGGTGTCCTGGCAGATGGGTTGGGACTTGGTTTTCGCCAGCGCGATGTTCCGGTCAATGATTTTGAAAGCGTTGGCCGCAAGCGAACTTTTTTTCTCGTTCTCCAGCGACGTGAGGATGGCCTGATGCACGTCGTCGGGAATTTCCGCCGAAGTGCGCCGGATCAGTTCAACCAAAGAACTTTGCATTTCACTCATAAATAAATCTCCAGACAGCGTAAGGCTTTGGAGCAGCAGCGTCAATTGGTGGGGCGACGGCTCGTGAGGACGCCCGCCCCACCGAAAGTTGCGAAGGATGCCACAAACCCATGCGTGTGGTGTCGGCGCTGTGCGCATGGGTCGGGCACAGGCTCGATGCTACAGCAGTTGCATTTCGCGCCGCCGCTGGTTTTAATCTGCTTGTGCAACCGACCGGCAGCGACAACTTCGCCGAAAAACTTTTCACGCCCGTGCGATTTGGAATTTTCCTCGCACTGCTGGTACTGGCCGCGTTCCCACAGGTCGTGTTCGGACTACAGACTTTCGTGTCGCGCGATTTCGGCTTTTTCGCATATCCCCTCGCCCATTTTCAACAGCAATGTTTCCTGCGCGGTGAACTGCCGATGTGGGATTCTTACAACAATTGCGGCGTGCCGTTTCTCGCCCAATGGAACACGATGCCGCTCTACCCGCCCTCGCTGATTTACCTCCGGCTGCCGCTGCAATGGTCGCTGGGTTTCTTCTGCCTGCTCCATTTGTGGTTCGCCGGCTTCGGCATGTTTTTCCTCGCCCGGCGATGGACGGGCAGTTCATTCGCGGCGGCGTTCGCAGGCGTGGCCTTTGCGTTTAACGGCCTGACCCTCAACCTGCTCATGTGGCCGAGCCACATTGCGACGCTGGCCTGGGCACCGTGGGTCGTGCTGGCCGTCGAACTGGCGTGGCGCGAAGGCGGACAAAAAATCGTCGTGGCCGCGTTTGCCGGAGCGCTGCAAATGCTAGCGGGCGGCCCGGAAATTATTTTCTTCACCTGGATGCTGTTGCTCGCACTCTGGATCCAGCAGTTCGTTCGCGGCGAGTCGGAGCGCTTTGCGATGCTCTGGCGTTTCCCCCTGGTCGGGTTGCTGGTGTTTTCGCTGGCAGCGGCGCAGTTGCTGCCGTTTCTCGATCTCGTCGCGCATTCGCAGCGGGGCGCCGGTTACGCGGACACGCGCTGGTCCATGCCCGGCAGCGGCTGGGCAAACTTTCTCGTGCCCATGGCCTTCGGCACGACTCATACGGAGGGAATCTTTTTCCAGCACGGCCAATACTGGACCTCGTCGTATTACCTCGGGCTGGGCACGCTCTGGCTGGCCGTCCTGGCGCTGGCAGGTGTGCGCGAACGCCGCGTCTGGTTGTTGGGCGCGGCGGCCTTCGCGGCCTTTGCCTGCGCCCTGGGCGACCACACGCCGTTATATCCGGTGCTGCGAAAACTGATTCCCCAGTTGAGCCTCGTGACCTACCCGGTCAAATTCACGTTGGTCATCATGTTCGCCGCGCCACTGCTGGCGGCATTCGCACTGGCCAATCTGCAGAAGATGAAACGGCTGTTGATCCCGTCGGGCGTGACGCTGTTTTTGCTGCTCGGCGGAATCCTGTTTTGGACGCAACTGGCGCCGTCGCCGGGTGATGAAACTTATGCCGCGCTGACCAACGGATTGTCCCGCGCGGCTTTTTTGGTTTTGACCGGAATTTTGCTCTTCGTGCTGGCTCGCAAAACCGAATCCAGATTCTTCCGCGCCGCTTCGCTGGCGTTTATTTTTACCGCATGGCTCGACGTGTTCACGCATGAGCCGGCGCAAAACCCGACGGTGCCGCCGGGCGTGTTTGAGTCCAATCTTGCGCGCACGGAACTGGCGATGAAGCCGCAGCCGGAACTGGGCGGCTCTCGTGCGATGATATCGCCGGTGGCGGCGATGGAGTTGATCAACTTCGCGGTGAGCGATCCCAAAAATAATTTTTTGGCAAAGCGGCTGGGCTACTGCGCCAATGCCAACCTGCTGGATGCCGTGCCGAAGGTGGACGGATTTTTCTCGCTCGCACCGCGCGAAAGCGACGACGTGGAATCCCTGCTTTACGGCGCGACCAATGCCGATTACCCACGGCTGGAAGATTTCCTGGGCGTGTCGCAAATCACCGCGCCGGACCAGATTTTTCACTGGCAATCGCGCAACCGCTTTCTGCCGCTCGTGACTGCCGGACAACAGCCCGTTTTCCTGAACGCCGCGGAAACTTTGCAGGCGCTCGCACAACCCGGCTTTGACGGGAGCAAAGTGGTTTACCTCCTGCCGTCGGCAAAATCTCTCATAACCATCACCAATCAAACCAGCGCTCACATCATCAGCTCACACTTCGGCACGCAACAGGTGGACGTGGATGCCGAAGCGGATGCCCCCTCGTTGGTGGTCGTTGCCCAAACGTATTATCACGACTGGCGCGCTTACGTGGACGGTTCAGCGGTGCCGCTGCTGCAGGCAAATCATGCATTTCAGGCGGTTCAAATTCCCGCCGGCAAGCATCATGTCCGGCTGGCTTACGAAGACCGGGCGCTAGAAATCGGCGCGGCGGTTGCGATCCCCATGTGGGTGAACTGCATCATCAGTTTTGCGCTGATGCGCAAACGGCCGGAGCCGCCGGAAACCGAACCGGCGGATTCGGATTCGATGATTTGATAATTCTGAAAAGTTGTGCTCGACAAACCGACGTTTTTTGCAGATTCAGAGTGCAGAGAAATGGCCAAGACCAAACGCATCGGCATTTTGACGGCAGGCGGCGACAGCCCCGGCCTGAACGCCGCCATCCGCGGTGTCGGCAAAACGGCACTCGGCTATTACGGCATGGAGATCATCGGCTTCCGCGACGGGTTCCGCGGCATCGTGGAGGATCACAAGCTGAAACTCGACAAGTCAAAGCTCTCCGGAATCCTGACCGTCGGCGGCACCATCCTCGGCACCAGCCGCGACAAGCCGCACCGCATGGTCATTGACGGCCGTACCCGCGACATGACCAACGTGATTGTCGAGAACTATGAACGGTACGGTCTCGACGCGCTCGTTTGTCTCGGCGGCGGCGGCACGCAAAAAAATGCCCTGCGGCTCCAGCAAGCCGGCCTCAACGTCATCACGCTGCCCAAGACCATTGACAACGACGTGGCCATGACCGATGCGACCTTCGGCTTTGCCACCGCGATGGATATTGCGACCGAGACCATTGACCGGTTGCACAGCACGGCACACAGTCACCATCGCATCGTCGTCGCCGAAATCATGGGGCACCGCGCCGGCTGGCTGTCGCTCGGCGCCGGCATCGCCGGCGGAGCGGATGTGATTTTAATCCCGGAAATGCCTTACGATGTCGAAAAGATCGCCGAGGCCATCCGCCGTCGCAGCAAGCACGGAACCAATTTCAGCATCATTGCCGTGGCTGAAGGCGCAATGAGCCGGGACGATGCGCGGGCCTTGGTCTCGGCGGAAAAAAAACTGGAACGCGCCCGCACGCTTCACGACAAAAAGGAAGCCAAGGTTGAACTCGCCACCGTCGAAGTCCGGCATCAGGGCAACACGCTGCGGCTGGCCAAACAGCTCGAGGAACTGACGCACCTCGAATCGCGCGTCACCATCCTCGGTTACGTGCAACGCGGCGGCATACCGTCGGCGGCGGACCGGCTGCTGGCCACCCGGCTGGGCAGCGCGTGCGTGGATTTGATCAACGATGGCGTCTTCGGCATGATGGTGGCGGCGCGCGGCGACGGCACGGAACCCGTGCCGCTGGCCAAGGTCGCCGGCAAACGCAAAACCGTCCCGCCCGATCATTCCTGGGTGGAAACCGCCCGTCGTGTGGGCACCTGCCTGGGCGACTAAACCTTGCAGTTTTGCTGGAACGGATTACCGAGTTAAAACCGGACAATATTATGGCGCTGAAAGTCTTTAACCAACTTGCGGCCTTCATTTTGAGAAAGAATGGGCTGCAAGCGGCTCTGCCCATCATCTGTCAGGCGGCTTGAGCACGTCTGGCGGATTTAGATTTTAAGTTGGTAGATTTAAGATTGATGCTCACGGATTCGACTTTCGTCAGGGCAGATTCAACTTTCGTCAGGGCAGATTCAACTTTCGTCAGGGCAGATTCAACTTTCGTCAGGGCAGATTCAACTTTCGTCAGGGCAGATTCAACTTTCGTCACGACGAATTAAACTTTCGTCACGACGAATTAAACTTTCGTCACGACGAATTAAACTTTCATCACGATGAATTCGACTTTCGTCAGGGCAGATTCAACTTTCGTCACGACGGATTCGATTTTCATCACGATGAATTCGATTTCCGTCACGACAGATTCAAGGTTCGTCACGACGGATGCGAGGTTTTTGACCTAGTTTTTTGGAATTTCCACGATAAAAGCCGCCTGATTAGAGAACAGGCTGCAACCTCCAAGTCTTCCTGGCATCTTTCACCGCTCCGAAAGGGATCAGGCTTCGAGCACCGTTGCGCCCGCCGCCGGGCGCGAGACAAAAATGGTCGCTTCAATGCCGGTTTTTCTTTTGTAATCCGCAGCGATCCTTTTGGAGATGGCTGCCACGGCATCGCTTTTTACCAGGGCCACCGCGCAGCCGCCAAATCCGCCGCCGGTCATGCGGCAGCCGATCATTCCGCCCTTGAAGCCGATGGCCTCGGCAATCTCCACGACGGCATCAAGTTCCGGGCAACTGACTTCGTAATCGTCGCGCAGCGAGGCATGGCTGGCGTACATCAACTGCCCCACCGTCGGCCAGTTGGACGCGCGGACGCCCTCGGCGGCATGGACGGTGCGTTCAATTTCCCCGATGATATGGCGCGCGCGGCGGAAAACCACCTCGTCCATCCGGCCTTGCGCCAGTTCGAGCGCCTCCGGCGTGGCGTCGCGCAGGGAAGGCACGCCGAGAATTTTCGCGGCGGTTTCGCATTGTTTGCGCCGCGTGGGGTATTCGCTCCCGGTCAGCTCGTGTTTCACGTTGGTGTTGATGATGAGCACGGCGACCGAGGTGTCGGTCATCGGCACCAGCTCGGTTTTCCGCGACCGGCAGTCGAGCAGCAGGACGTGATTCTCCCGGCCCAGGACGGAAATGAACTGGTCCATGATGCCGCACGGCATCCCGGCATAATCGTGTTCGGCCTGCTGGCAGAGCAGCGCCTTTTCCACAGGATCGAGCTGCCGGCCGGTGATGGCTTCAAGCAGCGTTGCCGTGGCCACTTCGAGCGCAGCGCTGCTGGAAAGCCCGCCGCCCAGCGGGACGTTCGAGTGGATCAGCGCGTCAAAACCGCCGGGGTTCCGGCCCCGCGCGAGAAAGCCGGCAATGACGCCGGCGGGATAATTCGCCCAACTGCCTTTCGGGAGCGGCTTGAGCGGCCGGGCCAGTTCAATCGTTGCCGGCGGGCCGCCCTGGGTGGATTGAAGCCGGATTTGTTTGGCGTCCCTCGCCGGACGGTCGGCGGCAATGACGGTGTAACGCTCAATCGCCATCGGGAAAACAAACCCGTCGTTGTAATCGGTGTGTTCGCCAATGAGGTTGACGCGACCGGGCGCGGCAACGATCCAGCGCGGCGGGCGGCCGTAAGTTTTTTGAAATTCAGCGGCGGCGTGGGCGGCGAGTTCTTTGAGCATCATAACAAATTAAAACGAAGATGGAGGATTAATGATGATGGATGACAGAACAACGTGGATTTGCGATCCATTCGCCGGCTTCAATCTTTCATCCTCGCTTTCCACTCAAGCCGAAGGCGGCGTTTTGCCGCCGCGCACGGCACCGACCAGCATCAACACGCCAAACACGAGCAGGACCAGGCCCCAGATGAGGTTGATGTTCATGCCGAGCCGCACCGAGTCGGCGGATTCGACGGCACCGTAGCCAGTGAGCAGCACCCCGAGCAGCGTAAACATGAGGCCGATTGGCCAGCGAATGTCGAGTCCCATAAAATTGTTTTCCTTTCAGTTGATCTTGTGGTTTACCAGAAAATAAGGTTGAGGATGACGCAACCGATGAGCAGCACAATGCCGGCAACGGCGGGCCGCTGCCAGAAGGGCACATTGTGGTCCACGATTTTCGGCGTGAGCGAATAGACGAGGCCCTTCAACTGCTCGTCGCTCCTGGTGCGCTGCGTGGCCAGCGAAATCACCAGCGTCAACACGAAACAGACGGTGAAAGCGAACGCCGCCATCCAGAAATTCTGGGCCATTTCGCTGGGGAATACGATTTTCACGCCAAGGTAACCGCCCTTGACACCCGGCACGTTGTTTTGGGCAATGGTCAACCCATGGAAAAGGGCCGAGCCAGCCATGCCGCCAAACAAGCCGAGAAAGGCGCCGATGCTGGTGGTGCGCTTCCAGAACATGCCCAGCAGGAACGTGCCGAACACCGGCGCGCTCACGAAAGCAAACACAAGCTGGATGACGTCCATGGCGTTGTTGTATTGCCGGGCGACATAGGCGCAAGCGATGCTCAAGGCAATGCCAACGACGGTGATGAACTTGCCCATCCAGAAATAATGCTCGTCGCTTTTGTTCGGCACAAAAAAGGCCTGGTAAAGGTTGTAAGTCCAGACGGTGTTGAAGGCGGTGACGTTGCCCGCCATGCCGGACATGAACGAGGCCAGCAACGCGGTGAGCGCCAGGCCGAGCAGGCCGGCCGGACAATACTTTTTCACGAGCGAGAAAATGACGCTGTCGTAGTCGTATGCGGCCACGGCATTGTAAATTCTCTCCTTGATCTGGTCGTCTGAAAGTTTAGTCGCGGCATTCGCGGTGATGAGCGCGGTGATTTTGTCCGCGTTCACCTTTTGTCCGAGCGCGTCGCTGACGTCTTTGATTTCAGCGGCCGGATTCGGTGGATTGGTGTTTTTGATGACGTCCACGGCCTTGGCGTAGTTCTCCGACGCGATGATGGGCGGCGGAATGCGATAATCTTTATCCGGCATCGCGGTCAACGCGACGGCCAACATGCCGGGCAGAATGACCAGCGCGGGGAAGAGCATTTTGGGAATGGCGGCGACGATGGGCGTGTTGCGCGCGGCGGTCATGTTTTTTGCCGCCATCGCGCGCTGAACGACGAGGAAGTTGGTACACCAGTAACCGAACGAAAGGACGAAACCGAGTCCGAACACGATGGCAAACACATCCACGCCCATCGGATTGGCGGACGGTCCGCCCAGCAGCGGTTTCCAGGCACTCGTCCAAGCGTCAGGTGCGAACGCTTTGGTGTTCAAATCCAGCGCCATCGGATTTTGCGCAACCGCGTGGAGTTTGTCCGTCATCGCCGTCCAGCCGCCAACGTCTTTCAAGGCGAGATAAACCACCGGCGCAAAGCCGAGCACGATCATGAAGAATTGCAGCACCTCGGTGTAAATGGCCGAGGTCAATCCGCCCTTCAAAACGTAGATCAGCACGACACCAGAGCAAACGAACAGGGCCACGTGATAATTCCAGCCCAGCAGTTGGTTGAGCAGTTTGGCCAGCGCGTTCATCGAAATGCCGGAGGCAAACACGGTCATGACGGCGAAGCCAATGGCGTTCAATCCCATCACCGGTTTGTTGAACCGCATTTGCAGATATTCCGGCACGGACCGCGCCTTGGAGCCGTAATAAAACGGCATCATGAACACGGCGAGGAAAATCATCGCCGGAATC
>Ga0182030_10002925_pt1 | contig 36342 bp, 23 predicted proteins | sample 812S3MmetaG_FD_121299 | JGI IMG/M metagenome (GOLD analysis project Ga0182030, IMG submission 121299) | Permafrost microbial communities from Stordalen Mire, Sweden - 812S3M metaG (Illumina Assembly) | ecosystem: Environmental > Terrestrial > Soil > Wetlands > Permafrost | place: Sweden...
CGCTGGACCGAAACCCCCGAGACCCGCCTGGTGTTCTCCATCGCCGGCGGGCGGAAGACCATGGGCGCCCTTCTCTACGCCTGCGCGTCGCTGCTCGGCCGCGAAACCGATCGCGTCACCCACGTCCTGGTGAACGAGCCCTACGACAGCCCCCGCCTGCGTCCGCGGTTCTACTTCCCCGCCCAGCCCGCGCAGGCGCTGGTCGACGGCGACGGCGCGGTGGCCATCGCGTCCGCCGCCCGGGTGGAGTTGGCGGACATTCCCTTCGTCCCCCTGCGCAACCTGTTTGGGCGGCAGTTGGTGCCGCCCGCGGTCTCATTCAGCGAGCTGGTCCGGCGCTGCCACACCGAGGTGGTGGCGGCGGCGCGGAAGGACCTCCGGCTGGTGGTGTGGCAGTCCCGGCTCCAGATCGCGGTGGACGGACGGACCATGGACACCACGGTTCGGGAGCATGGCCTGCTGCTGTTCCTCGCCCAGCGAGCCGTGGCGGGCGAGCCCGCCCTCCCCAGCTACGCCGCCGGCTTCCACGACTTCTCCGCCTGGTGCGGCCGCACCCACGCGGCCCGGGCGTCGGAGGACTTCAGCGACTGGCGTCACGAGGCGAAGTGTCCCGTGCGGGACCTGGGGGAGATGGAGCGACTGGTCACGCGCGTGCGGAACCAGCTCAAGGGCAAGCTTGCCCGGGTCGGCCCGCCGGGCGCGCTGCTCCTCGCCGCCCTCCCCCGCGCGGGGCGTTTTTCCCTCGACCTGCCGGCAGACGCGATCGAGATCCGGAACTGAACGCCAGCGCCCTGCCGGAGGTCCCGGGACGTCCCGGGGGCGGGCCAGCCGCCAGGAATGCCTTACGCTGGGGGTCATGAAAGGGCGCAACCAAGTGGCCGGCGGGACAGTGCTGGGGAGGCAGCGGAGGAGAATGTTCTGCTCCGCCGGGGAGGAGTTTCACGCCAACAGGTTCTGAGCCATGCCCACCGCCTGCATTCTCCAGCGCGATGCCCGCATCCACCTCGAATCCGAGCGGCTGCTAGTACGCGAGGCGGATTCCGCCACCGGGCCGGGACCGGTGCTGCGGGAGATCCCCTTGCGCGACCTGGACCGCCTGATCATCGGCGAGGGAGTGCAGATCACCTCGCAGGCCCTCAGCGCCGTCTTGCGCGCGGCGGTCCCCGTCAGCTTGCTGGGCTGGGACGGCGATTACCTGGGGGGGTTCCTCCCGGCGGTGAACACGCACGGCCGGGCGCGCCTGCGGCAGTATGAGCGGACGTTGGACCCGGCGTTTGGGATCCAGATGGCGGGGCGCATCGTGACGGCCAAGCTCTACAACCAGCGACGGGTGTTGCAGCGGGTGGGTGCCTCGCGTGCCGCCGGGGAGCCCCCTGCGGACGATCAGAGCCTGCGCGCCTCGCTGGACTGGCTGGACAACCTCTTCGCCCGGGTGGCGCAGGCCGGCAGCGTGGATGAAATCCGCGGCTACGAAGGCGCGGCGACGGCGCGCTATTTCCAAGCTTGGGGCGGCTTCCTGCCCGCCGCCTTTCCCTTTGAGCGCCGGTCCACCCGTCCGCCGCTCAACGCGGTCAATGCGTGCATCTCCTACGCCTCCACCCTGCTTTACCACGAGGCGGTGGCGTTCATCCACACCCACGGCCTCGATCCCGCGCTGGGGTTCCTGCATGTGCCCGAGGACGGGCGCTGGTCGCTCGCGCTGGATCTGCTGGAGCCGTTTCGCCCGGCGCTGGCGGAGGCGCTCACGCTGGATGTCTTCAGCCATCAAATGCTCGCGGCGGAGCATTTCGAGCCCCGACACGGCGGTGTTTACCTCAACGACACCGGGCGCCGGAAGTTCATCATGCAATACGAGCGGCGGATGGAGCGGGAGTTCATGAGCGAATGCGCCGGGCACCGCACCTCGCTCCGCCAGCAGCTCGAGCAGCAGGCCGTCATGCTCAAGGGGGCCTTGGAGCGGCCCGGGGCCTTCGAGCCGTTCTTGATGAACTGAAGGTCATGGACGGCTGGTGGTATGAAGCCTTTCCCGAGCTGCCGCGCGCCCATTCCGAGCCGGGGGCGGACCGCATGTTGATCGTGGTGGCCTACGATGTGTCCAATCAAAAACGCCTCGCCAAGGTGGCGAGGGTTTGCGAGGACTACGGCTGCCGCGTGCAATACTCCATCTTCGAGTGCCACCTCGAACCAGAGGCCTTCAACGAGTTCTGGCTCAAGCTGCTGGAGATCATTGATGAGGATGAGGACCGGATCGTTGCCTACCGTCTGGACGCGCGGTGTGCCCGCGAGACCGAAACCGCCGGGCGGATGGTGTGCGCCGAGAAGGTGGTATGCTATCTGGTGTGAGGCGCGCCGCCCAGGTCGGGAGCTCCGGGTGCCGGGAACCCGGGGTCCCGCGACCTGGGCTCCATACCACTGCGCGGGAGCAGGTTACGCGGCTCCTGGAACGGCGGAGTCTGGCGACCAGCAAATCTCGTGCCGCGCCAAAAGAGGCCTCCTGCCCCCCGCATTGCGTGGACAACTCTCTCCCAGTCGCTTACAGAAGAGGGAGGGCGAAAGCCCTCCGAGCCGAAAGGCATTGGTGACTCTGCCGCTTCAGCTTCCGTGAGTTCACGATACTCGAAGGGCGAAAGCCCTCCGAGCCGAAAGGCATTGGTGACTCGTCCGCGTCGTCGCCAGCGTCGCGCACCCATGATTCGAGGGCGAAAGCCCTCCGAGCCGAAAGGCATTGGTGACGCTAACATTTGCTAACAATTGTTCGCAGGGTGGGCTTGAGGGCGAAAGCCCTCCGAGCCGAAAGGCATTGGTGACTCGATCGCCACATTCGGCGATCTCCATCAGGTGGGCGGAGGGCGAAAGCCCTCCGAGCCGAAAGGCATTGGTGACTCGGCTTCGGCGGAGAGGGTCTTCATGGTCTTCATTTCGAGGGCGAAAGCCCTCCGAGCCGAAAGGCATTGGTGACCAGACCGCGCGCCTGCGGGCTGGCGATCAGCTCGCCAGCGAGGGCGAAAGCCCTCCGAGCCGAAAGGCATTGGTGACGGCACGCGATACCCGGCCCCTTCCAGCGTCTCGCGGCTAGGGCGAAAGCCCTCCGAGCCGAAAGGCATTGGTGACTTCGTGGACCGTGATTGATGATGTTTTATTTTTCATTAGGGCGAAAGCCCTCCGAGCCGAAAGGCATTGGTGACCGTGAGTTTCATGTTTTCTTTCACTTTTCGTTTTCGAGGGCGAAAGCCCTCCGAGCCGAAAGGCATTGGTGACAAGTTGTTTTGGGATTTTCATACCGTAAAAGCACGATTGTAGGGCGAAAGCCCTCCGAGCCGAAAGGCATTGGTGACGTCCTTGTTCGCGGCCTTGGTTCCGAGCATCTCCTCGGAGGGCGAAAGCCCTCCGAGCCGAAAGGCATTGGTGACTAGGCGCGGGTTGCTGCGATGAGCATTTCCGCCGTGATAGGGCGAAAGCCCTCCGAGCCGAAAGGCATTGGTGACTCTTTTCCCTTTGCCGTTCGCCTTATCCACGTAATTATAGGGCGAAAGCCCTCCGAGCCGAAAGGCATTGGTGACGATGCCATTAATCTTGTCAAGGCTGTGGTATTTGCCAAGGGCGAAAGCCCTCCGAGCCGAAAGGCATTGGTGACCAAACACGTCCAGGGCGGCCGAGATTGGGTCTTGTCAGGGCGAAAGCCCTCCGAGCCGAAAGGCATTGGTGACATATTCGTTGCTTCGTTTACCTGCCAACACCTTACAGGGCGAAAGCCCTCCGAGCCGAAAGGCATTGGTGACGGCAACCCAGTCGCAACGGTTCCACCGTTTGCTTGAGAGGGCGAAAGCCCTCCGAGCCGAAAGGCATTGGTGACTCCACGTCCGCGAGGTGGTAAATGAGTGATGAATCAGAAGGGCGAAAGCCCTCCGAGCCGAAAGGCATTGGTGACATAACCTCGTTCGCTCTTGTGTTGACAAGTAGGAAATAGGGCGAAAGCCCTCCGAGCCGAAAGGCATTGGTGACTGAGCCCACGACGGAGTAATCTCACAATCCCACGTCCCAGGGCGAAAGCCCTCCGAGCCGAAAGGCATTGGTGACAGGAAATCAGGAACGCCGACGACCAGGCCGGGCGCCCGAGGGCGAAAGCCCTCCGAGCCGAAAGGCATTGGTGACCCGGGGTAGTCGAAGAACATGATCCCCAGCTTGAACCAGGGCGAAAGCCCTCCGAGCCGAAAGGCATTGGTGACCCCACTTGGCAGCCTGAGTATTCACATCATCAATATCCAAAGGGCGAAAGCCCTCCGAGCCGAAAGGCATTGGTGACGCACGATGCCCTTGTTTAGCTCCGATTGGACCGCATTAGGGCGAAAGCCCTCCGAGCCGAAAGGCATTGGTGACTGAAGCAAGCGGAGGACATTGGCGGAGGATTGGTGCATAGGGCGAAAGCCCTCCGAGCCGAAAGGCATTGGTGACGTCGTAAAACTCCGGGAACTGCAATTCCGTGATTGGTAGGGCGAAAGCCCTCCGAGCCGAAAGGCATTGGTGACAGAGTAATCATAAGTCAAACAACTTCAAAGTGGATGCAGGGCGAAAGCCCTCCGAGCCGAAAGGCATTGGTGACTTGGCAACAGTATAGGAAGTATTTTTGATGATTGACTCAAAGGGCGAAAGCCCTCCGAGCCGAAAGGCATTGGTGACAACACAACTCAGTGTCATCCCCCGTTACCACATGAGATAAGGGCGAAAGCCCTCCGAGCCGAAAGGCATTGGTGACAGTGGAGAATAATCTCCCATTTCTGACTGTTACACCTTAGGGCGAAAGCCCTCCGAGCCGAAAGGCATTGGTGACTCGCTAGTTTTCATATTTTTTCTGCGTTGCTTCGTTTAAGGGCGAAAGCCCTCCGAGCCGAAAGGCATTGGTGACTATAGGGTCCGTGTAAAAGTGAAGCCAAGAAGATGAAAGGGCGAAAGCCCTCCGAGCCGAAAGGCATTGGTGACATAAGTTCCATTCTTTGTCATATTCCACCTCCTTTGCACAGGGCGAAAGCCCTCCGAGCCGAAAGGCATTGGTGACAAAGAGGGCAGACATTGAACTCCACCAATTCATTGGAGGGCGAAAGCCCTCCGAGCCGAAAGGCATTGGTGACCTTTCAGGTGTTCTGGCCCAATCCTCTGCCCGCAGTCAGAGGGCGAAAGCCCTCCGAGCCGAAAGGCATTGGTGACGGGGACATCCGCTCCAGATGGATCGTGGCGGGTGACTCAGGGCGAAAGCCCTCCGAGCCGAAAGGCATTGGTGACCGGAGAATCCACCCCCACACCAGCGGCACACGCACTGATGAGGGCGAAAGCCCTCCGAGCCGAAAGGCATTGGTGACTCCGCCGCGGTAAACCCGAAGAAGTTCCGGCCGTCCAAAGGGCGAAAGCCCTCCGAGCCGAAAGGCATTGGTGACCAGTCGAATAGCCAATGCCCCTAACCGAGGCCGGGCTCCTAGGGCGAAAGCCCTCCGAGCCGAAAGGCATTGGTGACACGACGTGATCAGCATTGAGGAACCAAGCCCGGGGGCAGGGCGAAAGCCCTCCGAGCCGAAAGGCATTGGTGACCTGACACCAATGCGATCTTGCCCCGTGTCCGTATGTCAGGGCGAAAGCCCTCCGAGCCGAAAGGCATTGGTGACTCGGTCGCGGCCGCGATGATCTCCAGCCTGACCGCCAGGGCGAAAGCCCTCCGAGCCGAAAGGCATTGGTGACATGCTGCCAAGCGGGAGCGTGTCCACCGCCACCCGCAGGGCGAAAGCCCTCCGAGCCGAAAGGCATTGGTGACCCGGGAGCCGCCGGAGGTATTCGCCCGGAGCCTTAGGGCGAAAGCCCTCCGAGCCGAAAGGCATTGGTGACCCGTCATGTTCGTTTTCATATCGCTTTGTTTACCGTAGGGCGAAAGCCCTCCGAGCCGAAAGGCATTGGTGACATTGCGCCGGTGCCATCGACCCCGGCTGGTCATATCAGGGCGAAAGCCCTCCGAGCCGAAAGGCATTGGTGACTCATCGGTCTCCCATCGGTGCCCAGTCCCACACTCGCAGGGCGAAAGCCCTCCGAGCCGAAAGGCATTGGTGACGCGTCGTATCCGTCCTGCAGGTAGTACCCCGTCTGTCAGGGCGAAAGCCCTCCGAGCCGAAAGGCATTGGTGACCCCAACTCGGCCCAGTCCGACGGACTCATCCCTCGTGGGCCGAAAGGGAGCGCTGCCCCAACAGCGCCGATGATTCTGTCCCCCAATGATTCTGTCCGGGCGAATGCCCCAGCGGCTGGGAAGCATTGGCGGCGTTTTGATTTGGGCGGAGCGGCAGCTCCGCCCTACCAGGGGCGAAAGCACCACGAGCCCGAAGGCAGTGCTGGCCCCACAGCCCCCATGATTCTGTCCGGGCGAATGCCCCAGCGGCCGCGAAGCATTGGCGACGTTTTGATTTGGGCGGAGCGGCAGCTCCGCCCTACCGGGGAAGCCTGGTCACGCCAAGCCCTGGCGCTTGCGCAGAATCCACTCAGCCGAGAGCAGCCCAACGATGACGCAGAGGATGAAATAGTTGTTCCAGAGCCGGATGGTCTCCTGGTGTTCCTCAGATCGCGGTTGGAGGCGCGCCGCGAGGTCTTTCACGATGCGCGCCGTCTGGTCCATCGTGCCGGCTTCGCCACCCCCTGCCGCGGACATCCGGGCCAGGGCGGGCAGATCCCCGCCGAGCTCGAGGCCCTCCGCGCCGCTGCTGTCGCGCACCACCAGATCCCGCGTCTCCTCCAACGCCGCGGAACCACCCCCGGGATGGGAAACGGTGATCCGCCACGTCCCCTCCGGCAGACCCGTAAGGCCGAGGTGCCAGAGCCCCGGCACTCCGGCAATGAGTTCGAGGTCGGGCGTGCGCGACGCCCCCGCCACCGGCTGCCCGGTGGCATCGAGTTGATCGAGCCGGACGGCAGGCGGCGTGCGGGACGGCTCCCCGTCGGCACCCCCGGCGCGCACTTTCAGCTCGGCGGTCTCCGTGGCAGCCATGAGGTAGCGGTCGAGTCCCACCTGCAGGCTGGGGTCCTTGCCCCGCACCCGGCCCGCGAGGCCCCAACGCATCGCCTGGAGCCAGAAGGTCTGGTGCACCCGCTCCCCGAGGCGGTCGCGCCAGCGCCAGGTCTCCTCGGTGCCGACCCAGAAAACCCGCCCGGCACCGAACCGCTGGATGGCAACCACGGGCGTCTGCGCGGGGTTGCTGGTCCGGAGCAGGACCGCGGCCCCCGGCTTGGCGACCACGCTGTCGGCCACCCACTGCAAAGGGGGAAGGAGGGGCCAGAGTTTCGCGTTGTAGCCGGGGTCGTTGAGCACCTGCATCACGGGGTGCTCCGCGCCCTCCTTGGTCAGCGCCACCGCCGCCGCGCCGCCCTCGCTGCCCCCCCGTACTCCCGGGCGCACCGGGAGCAGGTCCGCGACCGGGCCGAGGCTGAAGGCACGGGGCATCCCACGCGGACCGGCGAGGCAGACCAGGAAGCCGCCGCGGTGGGACACAAACCGGGCCAGACGCGTCTGCTGTTCGGGCGGGAGCTCACTGCCGTCAAGATCCCCCAAACAGACCATGTCAAACGCATCCCAGCCGGCCTGCGTGGCGGGCAGGAGGAAGGAGTTGCGGTCCTCGATCTGAACCGAGTGGTAGCGGCGGGTCAGGTTGACCCGGCGATCACGCTCGAACATCGCGGCCAGATACCGGCTCTCCCAGCGCGGGGTGGAATCGACCAGCAGGACTTTGATGGGGTCCTGGTTGACGGTGACGGAGAAACCGGCGCTGTTGTTGGCGAGGCTCGCCTCCCGCCAGCCGTTGGTGCGGGCCTGGGAGGCATCGCGTTTCAGCGCGGCGATGCGCGAGCGCGTCGATTCGTCAAACGGCGCCAGCCGGGTCCCCGGTATCGGGCGCTCGGTGGTGCCATCCGGCAGCCGCCAACCCACGGCGAGGTGGTCCTCGCCGCTCCCCTGTTTGTGGAGCACTTCGAAATAGCAGGGCTGGCGGGCCCGGAGGGTGACCGGCTGGCTTTTCTGCGCGGCTTGGTTTTCCCATTCCCCGCGCGGCACGAACCCCGCCACCTGGGCAATGCGCACCTTTCCGGCGGGATCGTCCGTCGGACTGAGCCAGAGTTCCGACGAGTCGTCGGACGCGATCCAGAAGGTGTAGTTTCCGCTCTGAGGAGGAATGAGAAACCCGCGCAGGCGCGCCCCGTAGCTTTCCCCACGACCGCTGTAGTTGAGCTGCGAAAAACCGACGGTGGCGGAGGGAGCCCGCTTGAAGGCGGCGTTATCGACCAGATCGGAGACCTGGATGCCCGGGATGTTGCGCCAGATTTCCAGGTTCACCGTTCCGGCCGCCTCGAGGGCGGTGCGGCCGGACTGGTCCCCGGCCAGTTCGAGACGCGCTTGGTACAGGTTCACCCCCGCATTGGTCGCCGGGAAGGAAAAAGTCTGGTACTGCCACTGCCCGTTGCCGCGGACGGTGCGGCGCTCGATCTCACGCTGCCCCCGGCTGAGCACCAAATCCCAGTCGAGTTCATCCGCCCCGCTGATGCGGTAGCGCACGGTAAGCAGCGTGTTTTCCCCGAGAAACACCTCGGAACTACCCGAGAGATCCGCCAACACGGCGTCGGGTGGGACACCCGGGTCACCCGCCAGGATGCCGCAGGCGGGAGCGCCCCGCGCGCGGAAGGACCGGATCACGGGAGCGGGGTCGCCGCCCGCGGTTTGGCGTCCGTCCGAAATCAGCACGATGCCGCCGACGTAATCGCGGGACCAGTCCCGCGCCAGACTGGCCAGAGCGGCCTCGAAATCGGTGGCCCGGTTCGGGAGCAGAGTGGCGGGGTTCTCCAAGTCCAGGGGTACCAGGGTGGTGTCGAGCCCGAAACAACTCACCCGCGCCCGGCCGTTCAGCAGGGGGAGAACCTGGGAGCGCGCCAGCCGGACCGCCCGCTGATAGCGGTTCATGGTGGCCAACTCGGCCAGTGCCGCGGTGACCGGGGAGTTCGTGGCGGCGCCCTTCACCACGGCCTGGTCGGAGGCGGCCTGCTCGACCGCGTTCGTCTTGAGCGGCCTGGTGGAGGGGGGCAGCAGCCCCAGACCGATGGCCTCGGCCAATTTCGCCCCCGGCGGCATCATCTCGTCCCGCACCGCCATGGAGCCGGATTGGTCCACGATGACGGCGACCCTCGGCAGGGTGCGCTCCGACGTGCGGCGCGTGACGGCTGGCTCGGCCAGGAAACAAATAAGGATGGCCAGGGCGGTCCCCCGCAAAGCCAGCAGACGGCGCGCGGCGCGCGGGTCGATGGTGGCCAGTTCCCGCCGGTGGAGGCGGACCAGGAGCACCACGGCCAGGGCGGCGGCCGCGGCCGCCAGCCACCAAGGCCACCCGGCGAAGCTCAACTGCCACCCGGGCAGGAGCGCCACCATCGGGAGGCTGCGGCGGGAGGCCGGCACGGGCGGATGCGGGCGCGGGGCAGGCATGTCAACTCCGCGCGGCCGATTCCCGGCGCGTCACCAGCGTTTCCAGAAACAGCAACCCCACCGCCGCGGCCAGCAGCCACCGCCAGGTCTCGGCCGATCCCCGCCGGGCGGGATCGAGGCCCGCGGCGATCCTTTCCGGGGTGTGGAAGAGGACCGCGGGGCCGCCGAAGAGGTCCACCGCCTCACGATCCGTGATCGGATCGAGGGCGCTCTCCGCCGGGGCGGAAGCCACGGCGAAACGGATCGGGGAGGCCAGCCGGGGGTCGCGCAAAGTGTAAACGCCGGGCTCGGTCAACGGCTCGCTGGCCACGGCGTCCCGCCCCTCCCAGGAACCCGGGGTGAGCTTCAACGGACGGCCGGAACTGTCGGTGGCGGTGATGGACGCCGCGGTGTCCTTCGCCGCCGCGTAGAGGATCGGCTCCCCCGGACGCAGGTTTCTCGGCGGCATCACGAAGCTCCCCAGCCGCCCGGCGATCCCCCGCATCAGCGGAACGTAAGCGGCCTGGAGCGGAAGATCGGTCCAGTCGGGTCCGAGGCTGGTGGCGTCCAACACCACGAGGCCCAGCCCGCGCCGGCGCTCGACGATGAGCGGGTCGCCGTTGTCGAGCGTCAGCAGGGTCTCGATCTCGCCGGCGCGCGCCTCGCGGGTTTCCAGCTTGTAGTAGGAGCGCACCCGGGCCTCCTTCCAAGCCTCATCCCCCGCGGCCCCGAAGGCGCCGAAAATGGGATGCCCCGGGCGGAGGCCGGCGGGGGTGGCGGGGACGCGCGGGGCGACCGGTTGGCCGAGCGCGCAGGGAAGAAAGCCCTCGCCATCGCGGGCCCAATACCGGTTGATCAGGGCGGCATCGCTCGCCGGCCCCAGCCCGACCAACACACCCCCGCCCCCCACGACGAACCGGCCCACCGCCTCGACCGCCGCCGGGTCCAGCACGGGCAGGTCGCCGAACACCACCACGCGGCAGTCGGCCAGCATCGCGGGGTTGAACTGGGCGAGCGAGACGCGGGTAACCTGGAACGGCCCCTTCCCCCCGCTGCCGGGGTCAAGCGCCGCCGCGAAAAAGCCGAGCTTGCCCGCCAGCCCCGAAGCCGCCCCGCCGTCCACCAACAGCACCGGAACACTTTGCTCGACCTGGACCGAAACCGCGCGCCGGTCGTCGGCGGGGAGCGCGTCCGCGTTGTCGGCCAGCGAAGCCTCGAGCCCATAGCTGCCCGGGGTGTCAAAGGTGTGTTCGAACACCGCCACGGCCTGTCCGCCCGGAGGCACGGAGATGCGGTGGGAGCCAACGACCTCCCCGTTCACCGCCAGTTTCACCTCCACCTCGCGGGCGCCCTGGTTCCCGAAATGGCGCACCACGACCCGCAGGCTGGCGGGATGCCCGGCGGAAACCAGCGTTCGATCCGCCCCCACCTCCGTGACGGCCAGGTTGTCGTCTGGAGGGGTGGCCTCCGGGGCGAGGACGATCACCCGCGGGCGGGTACGTCCGCCGGGCATCGCGTCCTTGGGGCCGCGCAGGCGCTCCCGCACGCCGTCCCAGCGCACCTTGTCGTCGCTGTGCCAGCCGTCATTCCGGCCATCGGTGAGGATCACCAGCTCAGCGGCCGGGTTCACGTGGCGCTTGAGCTGGGCGAGGCCGGCGTCCACCAGGGAGGGGATGTCGGTGGCGGCCGAGGTGGGCTTCAACTCGCCGAGCCGGGCCTTGAGGCCTTCCAGATCGAAGATGGGGTCACCTGGCGGCGTGCCGAGCTGCGACATGAGCAGGAGGCTCACCTCATCGCCGCGGGCCAGGGATCGGACATACGAGAGGGCCAGTTTGCGCATCGCCTCGAACGCCGTCTGGGCGCGTCCGGCCGAGGTGGACAGGCTGTCATCCACGAGCAGCACCACGGCGGCGCCCCCCTGGCGGGCCAGGCCGCCCGGGGCGGATGGCCGGAACCAGGCAGGCCGGGTCATCACCAGGGCCACGCAGGCCACCAGCAGGGCGCGGATGAGCAGAAGCAGAAACTCGTCCAGGAAAAGCCGTCGCCGCCGCTGCGCCAGCAATTCGAGCAGGAACCGCATCGCCCCCCAATCCACCTGCTTCACCTTCCGCCGGTGCAGCAGGTGGATCACGATGGGCGCCGAGACGGCGGCCAGGCCCCCGAGCAAAAGGGGATTGAGGAATTGGATCATTGCCAGTTCAGCGCGCGCGTCAGCACATGGACCAGTTCCTCGTCGGTCCAGCAGGTGTCCAGGCGGACCCCGCAGGCATGGCAGCCGGCCTGGAGCCGCTTCTGATGCTCCTCGAACACCCGGCGGTAATGCTCGCGCACGCGATCACCGTCGAGTTTGAGCCGCGGCTCGCTCTCCAACCCGACAAACTCCATCATGCCGCGGAAGGGAAACGACAGCTCCTGGCGGTCCAGGACTTGGAACACGCGCACCTCCTGTTTGCGGTAGCGCAGATACTGAATCGACTCGAGCAAACGGTCGGGATCATCAAAGGTGTCGCTAATCAAAATCACCAGCCCCCGGCGCGGGATGCGACCCCCGACTTCGCTAATGACCGGGGCCAGATGGGTGTCGCCGCCGGGGACGGTCCGCTCCAGGGCCGCGAGCAGGTTCAGAAAATGAGCCATAGTGCCCGCGGGGAGGATGAACTCGCGGATGGCGGTGTCGCACGCTGCCAGGCCCACGGCGTCGCCCTGGCGGATCATGAGGAACCCGAGCGCCGCCGCGAGCGCCTGGGCGTATTGGAATTTTGTCCCCGTCACCGCGCCGTACCCCATTGAGCCGGAGGCATCCAGGATCACCAGCGCCCGGAGCTTGGTCTCCTCCTCGTATTGCCGGATGTCGTAACGGTCGCTCCGGGCGAACACCAGCCAGTCGAGGTGGCGGAGATCGTCGCCCGGCTGGTATTCGCGGTGGCCCGCAAACTCGACCGAGAGCCCGCGGCGAACGGAGCGGTGCTGTCCAGCGAGAACGCTTTCCACCGCCTGGCGGGCGGTGACGCTGAGATTGCCGAGCCGCTCGATGACCTCCTGCTGGACTTGCTGCAGGTGGGTCATGCCTGGGAGTTCAGATGGGCAACCAACCGTTCGATGATGGTATCCGTCGTAAGGCCGCCGGCCTGGGCCGCGAAATTGCAGACCAACCGGTGCCGGAGGACGGGTTTGGCCAGGGCCGCGATGTCCTCCGTGGTGACGTGGTAGCGCCCATGAAGGAGCGCCCGGGCCTTGCCGCCCAGGATCAATTGCTGCCCGGCGCGCGGACCGGCCCCCCACTGGAGCCACTTGGTGGCGTCGGGCGCATCGCGCACCCCGGGCCGACTCGATTGCACGAGGGCCACCACATAGTCATAAACGTGATCCGCCACCGGCACGCGGCGGACAACTTTCTGCAACTGGAGGATTTCGGCGGCGGAGAAGAGCCCCTTCACCACCGGGGTTTGATCGCTGGTCGTGCGCCGCAAAATCTCAATTTCCTCCGCCGTGTTGGGGTAGCCGACCTTCACCATGAACATGAACCGGTCCAACTGCGCTTCCGGCAGAGTGTAAGTACCCTCCTGTTCGATGGGATTCTGCGTCGCCAGCACGAAAAAAGGGTCGGGCAGGTCGTAGCTCCGGCCGCGGCAGGTCGTGCGGCGCTCCTGCATCGCCTCCAGCAGGGCGGCCTGGGTCTTGGGCGGCGTCCGGTTGATTTCGTCCGCCAGCAGGAGATTGGTGAACACCGGCCCGGCCATGAACTCCAACTGCCGCCGCCCGGTCTGGGGGTCTTCCTGGATGATGTCGGTGCCGGTGATGTCCGATGGCATCAGGTCGGGAGTGAACTGGATCCGCCGGAAGGTGAGGTTCAAGGCAGCCCCCAGGGTCTGGACCATGACCGTCTTGGCCAGCCCGGGCACGCCTTCGAGCAGGCAATGGCCGCGGCAGAACACGGCGTAAACCAGTTGTTCGAGCACCTCGTCCTGCCCCACGATCACCTGGTGCAACTCCGCCATCATCAGCTCCCGGGCGCGCCCCAGTCGCTGGATGAGTTCAACTTCGTTGTCGGCGGGTGCGGCGGAGATCTGGCTCATGGGGAGGGGATCGGGGCGGGGGGATTGGTTCTTCGAAGTACCGGTCACGGGGCATGGTTTAGCACCGCGCAAGGGCAGGAGGAAAGCACGAAATGCGCGGGCGGACACCGGCAGCGGAGTGAACCGGATTTGTCCCGCATCGCAAGGCGCTCGGGACGCGATTCCGGCGCTGCGCGCGGCGGCGGCGCCGGGGCGCGCATCGGCCTCTCATCGGTGCCAAGGTCCGTTGCCGGGCCTGTTTGAGGGGCCGGAGGCAATCAGGCACACTCCCAAGGCATCAGCGGCACGGAATCCGCCGTTGACACCCCATCCCGCGCCCCCTAGTTTCTCCGCGCAAGAGTTGCTCACCTTGCCCGGAACAGAACCCCGGGGATTCTTGCCCCGCGCAGACGCGGTGTTGAGAAGAACTTATGGCCAATACGATATTGATCGGCGCCCAATGGGGTGACGAGGGAAAAGGCAAAATCATTGACGTGCTGACGGGGGACGCCGACGTCGTCGTCCGCACGCAGGGCGGGAACAACGCCGGCCACACCGTCTTCATCAAGGGCAAGAAGTACGTGCTGCACCTCGTTCCCTCGGGAATCCTGCGCCGCGCCAAGCGCTGTGTGATCGGCAATGGCGTCGTGGTGGATCCCGTCGGGCTGGTGGAGGAAATCGAAGGTCTCCGCAAGCTGGGGATCAAATGCGACGGCAACCTTTTCGTGAGCGAAACGGCGCATGTGGTGTTCCCCTACCACCGGGAACTGGACGCCTGCCGCGAGTCGTCGAAAGGCACCAACAAAATCGGCACCACCAAGCGCGGGATCGGCCCGGCCTATGGGGACAAGGCAGCCCGCACCGGCCTGCGAATGCTCGACCTGATCAACGCGGCACGGTTTGAGCAGCAGTTGGCGGCGAAGATCCGGGAGAACAACGAGATTCTCCGCGCGTACGGCGCGCCAGCGCTCTCGTTCGAGGCCATTCACGAAGCCTACCGCGCCGCGGGCGACTATCTGCGGCCGTTCGTGGCCAACACCGTCGTCCTCCTCCACGAGGCAATCCGCCAGGGGAAGGACATCCTGTTCGAAGGCGCCCAGGGGACCTTCCTGGACATCGACCACGGAACCTACCCGTTCGTCACCTCATCCAACACCACCGCCGGGGGAGCCTGCACGGGATCAGGAGTGCCGCCCCACCGAATGGACCGCGTGGTGGGGGTCATGAAGGCATACACCACGCGCGTCGGCGAGGGCCCGCTTCCCACCGAGAATGCGGAGATCGCCGACATGCTCCACGCGATGGGGCGTGAGTTCGGGGCGACGACCGGCCGCGCCCGCCGCTGCGGGTGGTTCGATTCCGTGGCGACCCGCCACGCGCAGATGGTCAACGGCATTGACGATCTCGCCGTCACCAACTTGGACGGGCTCGACACGCTGGAGACCATCAAAGTGTGCGTGGCATACCGGGATGGGGGAAAGCAGTTCGACTTTGTCCCCAACGACATCGAGACGCTGGGCCGCTGCCAGCCGGTTTACGTGGAGTTCCCCGGGTGGCGCACCCCCACCCACAAAGCCCGGAAATGGGGAGATCTGCCACCCAAGGCACGGTCGTACCTCAACGCCTTGGCGGAACTGACCGGTGCCAGGCTCAGCATCGCCTCGGTGGGCCCCGGGCGCGAACAGACGATCATTCGCTAGCGGCCTGTCGGAGCACCCGCCGGAGGCTTGTGTTCGGGGAAAAGCGCGGCGGGCCACAGTCCAAACCGGCCTTTCCCCCGCCCTCCCTCCGGCGCAAGGGCCCATCTTCGGCCCGAAACGGATGCGACCATGTTCGGCGGCCAGGAAGCCGAAGCTCTTTCCCGGGCTTGGAACGGGCCTGAAAGCTGCGCCGGAAGGCATGGCAGCGCGGCTGGCAGCCGGACCTCGTTTCGCCCCGCCATCCAGCCCGGCTGGGCCCACCATTCGCACCCCGGCCCGTTCTCCAACCGCGATCCTAGTCCTCCCTCTGCGCCGTGATGGAAAAGTCGTATCGGGGTGAGTCAACCAAAGGCGTCAGATCCAAATCCGTGTTGTCAGGAAGCGCGAGGTACAGGGTTCCCTGCACATAGGGCGGCGCACTGGAGAGGTTCCTGCCGAGCACCACGATGCAGTACGCGGGCTGGACCACGGGTTGCAGTTTGTTGACTGAATTAGTGGCGGAAGCGGTGATGAGGAAGTTGTGGTACGCGCCGAAGGTGTGCTTCCCGCCGGTGCGCAGCAGCATCTTGACCCGCTCGCGGTAATCGCTGGAGTAGGTCACGGTGGTGGCACCCGGAACCAGCGCGGGAGGGGGCGTTACCTCGAACGTATCATCCTGCCACACCCGCTGGCGCCAGGAATAGATGTTGCTCCCGACGATGTTGGTGCCGTTCCCCACCGGGCCGGATGCGCCCCAAACCCGAATCCCCGTTCCGTGACCGTTGGAGGCCATGAAGTCCTGCTCTTTGAAACCAAAGTTGGAGGCGATGTCGCTCAACGCGTCTCCGCTGGGTTGCAGGTTGTATTGCCAGTTGTACGTGAAGCCGTACCGCACACCGTAGGCCGTTTGGGGGGCCGACTGCAGGACGAGGGTGTTGGTCAAATCCTGCGCGCCCAGCAGGGTGACCGAATACCAACTGCCTTGATACAAGCTGTCAGTGGTTGTGACGGCATTGGTGGTGTGCCACTCCTCGACAAAGAGGCTCGCAGGTTTCTCCGGCACATATTGCAGCGTAACCGAACCGATGGACTGCGGATTGCCGGCGATGGCGTTGTCCTCGGGAACATCCTGGGAGGTGCCATACCCGCCGTTGATGGAGGTCGGGAGGGCGCGGGCTTGGATGATCGCGGTGCCCCCGCTGTTCAAGGGAACGTATGAGGCGGTCCAGTCCCAAGTTCCATCGGCGTTCAAGACCATGCCGCCGGCAGCCACACCGTTGACCCAAACCTGAGTGTTCCCGGAAGCGACGGTCCCGGTGACGGTGCAATTAGAGTTGGTCAGATCCGAAGGGTCGACCGGGTCCACGGTAAGCGCGGAAGCGCCCGCGCCCACGACCACCAAATTCGATGAGGATTGATTCCCCGAGGCGTCCTGCAAGGTGATCGTGACCCAGTTGCTCCCAGTCGAAAGCGGCAGGTTCTCCGCCCAGACCACACCGTTCGCTTCCACCAAGGCGGCCACGTTCGAGCTGTTCCCGAAAGAATCCCGGATCTGGGCGGTGACGGAGGCGGTGGGATTGTCGACCTGCCCGTTCAAGGTAAACTGGGTTCCTGCCACGCTCGCGCCGCTTTGCGGGTAGTACAGGCTGAACACCGGAGGATTGGTGTTGCTGGCGAGATTCAACGCGACGGACCAGACCGTGGTGCTGCTGTTGCCGGCTGGATCAGTCGCGTGGAACGTCACCTGGTTGGTGCCGTTGGCCAGGCTCACGTCATAGCAGGAGAACGAATTAGTCGTAAACAGCCGGGACACCGGGTCGATCGCCTGGCTGGTGACAAAGCCGGGCAGGTTCGTAACCGTGCCGGCGGAGTTGGCGACATCGTACGTCAGGCTGTTCAGGGGGCCCGGGCTGTAACCGGAGATCGTGATGACGGGCCGGGCGGTCACGCCGCCAACGGGCTGGGTGATCACCAGCACGGGACCATTCGTCGCGAGGCGCACCTCGGCATTCTGCCAGACGGGGGTCGAGGAACCGGGCACCGGGCCGGAGATGCCCACCCAGACCTCGTGGGTGCCCGGCGTGGAACCGACGGTGACCCAGAGGTTCGACGCCGAATACGGGTACCAGGTGGCGCCCGCAAGATTCGTGCTGTCCACCACGCAGGCGAAGTAGCCGGGAGAACCGGCCACGTCCAACTGGACCAAGGGGATCGTTCTGGCCACGAAATTATTGGTCAGCTCCAACCCGGTAAAGGCGAAGACCACGGGCGTGATGCTGTTCGTGTAGTCCTGCCCGAAGGTCATGCCCGATCCGCTGAAGTCCTGGGTGTTCAGGTTGATCCCCGTCGTCCCGAAAAACTGCGTCTCCCAGGCGCTGAGTTGCCCGCCGTCGTCCTCGACATAGTCTGGAGTGCCGGCCGCCAGCGTGGAAAGAGGGTTGCCAAGAGCGTCCGTCGCCACGTAGTGGTAGCCGCAATCGACCACCGTGCCCGCTTCCTTGACTTGGAGTCCTCCCACCAGATTGGTGGTGACCGTGTACTGGAAGAGCATGACGTTGGAGGCATAGGTGCTGCCCGCGTTGATCAGGGGGCTATTGGTCAACTGGTAGTAGTTCCCGAGCGGCCCGGCTTGGTAGGCGGGCGAGCCAGCGAGGGTGAAGTCGGACGAGTTGGTCGCCTGCAACCGGGCGTGATTGGTCACGTAGGCATTCCAGCCCCCGCTGAACCCGTTCCAGTTCGTCAGGGTCGGCTGGTCGAAGAGGTTGTCAAAAGCAATGAGCGAGGACCCGCTCCCGGGCCCGAGGGTCATGATGCCGCCGTACACGAGGCAGTTGTGCAGGCAGCTTTGGTTGCCGTCCTGCGGTTCGACGTCAGCGAGAGTCCTCTCAAACAGGCAGTTGGTAAACACCAGACTGGGGGAAACAGAGAGCACTTTTCCCCCGTGGAACTCGCAATCTTGGAAATAATAAGGTCCGGTGTTGGTCGGGGCGCTGAATCCGGGGAGATCCAGCCCGGCAACCGACCAGTGGGTAAACTGGCAGGCAATCGAAGGCGCCGGGGTCAGGCCTTGAAACTCGCCGAGCAGGAGACCGTTGGTGGCGGAGGTCCAACCGGCCCCTGGCTGTTCGTGGACGGTGTTGTAGTGGACGAACCAGATGGGTTGGGAGGGCGTGCCGATGGATTGCAGTGAGGCCCCCACCCCAATTGCCAGCCCATAGGTGGTACCGTTGGTGCCGAAACCGGCGATCACCGTGCCGGGATTGATGGTGAGCGGTGCATCGGTGACCAAAACGCCGTTCAGAGCGTAATCAATGGGGTCATAATGATAGCCCAGATCCAAGCCACCGCTGTTGCGGCCGACCTGCGGCGAGAGCGTCTGCGCACTGGTGATCCCCCACCCGCCGATGATCTGCGGCGGATACGTGGTCCGCTTTTGGAGATCCGCCAGCAGGGCGGCGGGTGCGAAGTTGTTGCTACCCACGCCACGGAGGGAGGACCCGGCGGCCAGATAGTATTTGCCGCCTCCGGCGGTCTGGAACGGGCTGGCACCGGAAACGGAGTGCTGGTTCAGTCCGAAAGCAGGCGCCGAATAGAAACCGTTGTTGTTGCCCCCGCAGGTCACCGAGGAGGTGGAAGTGACGTTGGCAAGAATCGAGTTGAAGGCGTTGAGCGTAACGCTCCCGCAGGACTGGTCTGCAAGCACCAGTGTGGTGGCCCGATCCACGGTGCAGTTCTGCAGACTAATCGTGGTCGACATGCCGAGGTTGTGCTCCTGCACCACCGTCGGCACGCCGCTGATGAGTGTGTTGTTCAGCGAAACCGAAAGTGTCGTGCCATAACTGAAGCTGGGGCAAACCCCGCACCCGCAACCGCCACCGCAAGCCTTGCCGTCGTATCCCAGCAGGAGCCCCCGCACACAGTTGATGATCTGCGAGTGGGTGAGGGTGAGGGAGCTAACCCCGGAGACCCCGGGGTTCGATTGGACCGCCAGCTTGGCGTAGGCGAAACGGCAGTTGGTCAGCGAGAGCGAACCAACATTGACCCCGATTGCGGGGTTGGCGTAGCCGTTCGTATTCAGCACCCCGGTGTAGCTGGGGGCCACGCCCCGCAACGAGTCCCCGATGGTGTCGTCATCGACCGCCGTGAAGACCGCCCCGCGGTAGGGACCGAAATTGCGCAGGGCCAAGCTGCCGCCCACTTGGATCGCGGCGTTCGTCGCATACTTGAAGACGGCCGGTTCAAAGGTGGTGGCGCCGTTGCAATAGACGGTGCCCGAGATGTAGTAATTGGTCGAACTCTGAAAGACGGTGGCGGAGTTCAGGGAACCGCCGATGTTCGCCAGGTAGTCCATCCACACCCCGGCGGGCCGGGAGGCAAGCGGGGGCTGGTTGGCTGCCAGCATGACCGGTGTGGCAGGAAGCCCGCCGGGGGGCACCGACATCGCCGCCACGCGCTCCGGAGCAGCGGGAAACGCGGCATAAAGGGAGTCGCGGCCACCCGGGTGCGTGATGGAGGCGTGGTGCCCGTGGCCGGGCGGGCCGGACGGGGCGCACGAGGGCAGGTTCTGGAGTTCCGCCGCGATGCTGGCGTAAAGCACGTTTTCGATGAGGAACATGCGCCCCTGCTGATCCTGGACGAACTGCTTGAACATCGGCACCGCCAGTCCGTTGGTGTGTTGCGCGGTGGGGGCCGTGAAGGCGTAGCCCGGCCCCATGACGAAACCCGAAAAGCCGAGCGTCTGATCGACGCGATCCGGGTTCGCGGACGCGGCGCGCACGGCCGGATCCGACTCGATGTAAACCGGGTTCACCAACCGGTCAGGCACCGGCCCGTTGTAAACCTCCGTGATAATCTGCAGCCAGCAATTGGTGGAGAACCCCGCCTGATAAGGATCGAAATCCAAGCTGGAGGTCAGGACCACATCCTGTTCAAAGGTGCTCTGGGAAATGGTGTAAACGACGGAAGCACAAACGTGTCCGCTGAAGGCGTTGGGATAGACCACCTGATTGGTCGCCAACGGAGCCCCGACGGCGTTGGTCAGCCCCGCGAGCACCATGAAGTTGTTGTTGGCCGGCTCCAGCAGCCCGATCGCCAGCGGGGTGCTGTCCAACTCCAAGCCGTCACCCATGCGGATGCTGATCGCGCTTTTGACGTTGATCTCGGAGCTCATCCAGGCGCGGTGCTGAACCTGTTGGGCCGTGAAGCTGCTCCCATCCGCCGTGAGGGAGAAGGCCGGTGCGGCGGGCTGCCACTGGCCCGTCCGGGCCGCCTGATAGTTCAACCCCGACGCCACTTCGACCTGCGCTTGATGGCTCCTGGCCCAAGTCGTGCTGTTTGGCCCCCGGCCGACCTCCGACCAGTTGGCCGCCTGCAAGGGGGATACCAGCATCGACGCAAGAAGCATGGCCAAAACCGTCAGCTTTACGTCCAAAAGATTTCTCATATCCTCGACAGATCCTCCGCTATTAATCCGGCTTGTCAAGAATTTAACGCTCAGCCGAACTTTTTTGCGGCGTTGCCTCAGGCACGGGATCCACGCCGAAAAAAAGGTTATCTAGAGGCTTGACACGACTTTGGAAACCCCTAATCTCGGGACACTGGGGGTTTGTTGTTCATGGTTTTGATCACGACGAATCCCGACCTCCAAACCGCCTTTCGGGAGGTGAGGAGACGCCGAATTGCCTCCGCTCCGCGCTTGAATTCGCCCCGGGGCTTGGCGACTTTGATGGCGAATGACAACTTCGGGGGTTTTCGTACGCCCATTTTGGCAGGGGCCGGGAGGCGTGCTGGGGATCCTGCTGGCCGCTTTCCTCGCGCTCGAATGCTGCCTGCCCCTCGCCTCTGCGGTGAAGATCGGCGTCGATGAGGATTTTGAACTCTCCAAGGCGGTGCTCTGCTCCACCGGGCACCGGCTCTTTACCGAAGTCTGGAGCGACCAACCGCCGCTCTACGTCTCCCTCCTGACCCTCCTCCAACGGCACGAGCCCCAGTCCATTCTGGCCCCACGCCTGTTGACCGTGATGTTCGCAGCGGCTTTGCTCGCCTCCTTCTTCCTGCTGGCACGCGCCACCAGCGGCACCCCGGCGGCGGCGGTGGCGACCGTCTTGTTGATTGGATCTCCGGGGTTCCTGGAGCTGAGTTCCTCCGCCATGCAGGAGATCCCGGCGCTGGCCCCCGCCGTGGCAGCCCTCTGCACGCTCCAGCTCTGGCCAGCGGAGCGGTGGCGCTCCCGCGCGGTGGTGGCCGGCTCCCTGCTGGCGGTGGCGTGGCAGATGAAGTTGATCGGCCTGGTTTACGCACCGCTCGCGGTCTTGGTCCCCGCCCTGCGGATGCGGTCGGCGGTGATCGCCCCGGAAGCCAGGCGGGCAGGCGCTTCCCCGAGGGAGGGGAGGCGCTTCTGGATCCGCCTGGGCCGGGAAACCGGATTGGTCGCAACCGTGGCCTTGGCCGGGTTCCTGCTTATCAACGGGCTCACCGGCAGCCCCTTGCGATTGCAGCTCATGCAAGCCTGGCAGGCCCACTTCGCCACCGCACAGTCGCTGGAAGTCGGCGCCCCGGAGGAGCATGGGTTCGACTGGACGATCCTGATCAAGAACTGGGACACGACCCTGGCCGCCTTGGTGGGTGTCGCCGCGCTCCTGCGCTTGGGCTGGTCCGGCAAGGGATCGCGCGGTGCGTGGCTGCCCCTCGCCTGGCTGTTGCTCACCGGGGTGGTGTTCACCACCCACCACCCTTGGTGGGGGTATTATTACCTGCACAACGCGCTCCCGCTCTGCTGGTGCGCGGGCGTGGGGCTGACGGAATGGGGTGCGGCGGCGGGCTTCCACCGGAGGTGGGGGACGCCAGCGGCCGCCGGGGCCTCCGGCGGGCGGGGTTGGGCTTGGAGGTGGAGCCTGGGCTGGTTCTGCGCCCTGGCCACCCTGTGGGTGGGCTCCCGGGTGGTGTTTGAGGTGGACGCGGCCCGAAAGTCACCCAAGCTGTTCAACTGTCTGGTGTTGCGCGAAGTCGAGCGGTTCCGGCCCTTCACCCACCTGTTGTTCACCGACCAACCGATCTACTCGTTCCACTCCGGCATTCCGCTTCCTCCACAACTGGGTGTGCTCTCCCTGAAGCGTTATTGGACCGGGGAGATGACCGGGGCGCGGGTGGCGGCGGAACTGCAGGCGGCCCGCCCGGAGCTGGTTCTGCTGAAGGAAAGCAACGCTGAGGTGGTTTTTCAGGACCTGTTGAATCGTGAATACCAACTGGTTTACCACGATGGCCGTGACCGGCTCTACGCGCACCGGTCGATCGCGCGGAAGGCGAGGTACGATTGACGCACTCGGAGCGCGTCGGCGGCCCGCGGGCCAAGGGTGATCGGAGGGCGCAACCGTGACTCCCTGCCGGGTCGAAATCGTGGTGCCCGTCCACAACGAGTCAGCCTGCCTGGCGCGCAACATCTTGCGGTTGACCGGGTTCCTGGCGGAGCGGTGCGGCCATCCCTGGCGGGTGGTGATCGCCGAAAACGGCTCCACGGACGGCACGCCGGAAATCGCGGCGGAGCTGGCTCGATCACACCCGCAAGTGACTGTTCTCCAATTGGATCGGCCCGGCCGGGGAAGAGCGGTGAAACTGGCCTGGAGCCGCAGCCCGGCCGGGATCCTCAGCTACATGGACGTCGACCTCTCGTCGGATTTGACGGCTTTCCCGGCGCTGATCGAACCGTTGGCCTCAGGCCGCTATGAGATTGCGGTGGGGTCGCGGCTTCTGCGCCCCTCGACGACCCGGCGATCCCGCCATCGCGAGTTCATCTCCCGCAGCTACAACTTATTGGTCCGCAAGGTCTTCCACACGAGATTCTCAGACGCCCAGTGCGGCTTCAAGGCGCTGACCGCGACCGCGGCCCGGACGCTGCTCCCGCTGCTGGAGGACAATGACTGGTTTATGGATACCGAGCTGCTGGTGCTGGCGGAGCGGCTGGGGTTCCCCATCTTTGACTTGCCGGTCGCCTGGGAGGAGGACCCGGACAGCCGGGTGAAGCTCTGGCGCACGGCCTGGGACGATCTCCGGGGGATGCGCCGCCTGCGGGCCAAGGTCAAGGGACTGGGCCGGTTCTGAGGCCGAGGCACCGGCGACCACCACCAACCGGAACGGGACCCGGCCGCTAAGGTGCGGCAGGCCCCGGCCCGGACTGGAGAACGGCCGTGAAACTCAGAACGGCTTGGTGATCGTCAGAGTCACCAAATGCCCTTGGGGCCGGTCGGTGGCCTCGAATTCATAGGCGTAGCGCAAGGAGGCGAAGATCCCCAGCGGCGGGCAGAACCCGCTGACCTCGGGGCCAAGCCCGAATTTCCGATCCCGCAGGCGGTCCAGCCCGACTGCCGCCCCGCTGTCGGTGGTCGTTTGTTGTTGGTAATACCCGATCACGCCGACGTCGAGGCCCTTCAACACCGACTTGGCCAAGCCCGCCTCGACGGTATAGACCTGCCCGGGGGTGTGATGGGTGTCTTGCTGCTGCATCCCGAACTCGTATCGGTTCAGGACAGAAAACGAGATGGTCTTCGCCTCGTCAGGATACCACGTGCCGCCCAGGGTGAGCATGTGCGACCAAAACCCCTGGGCCAGCAGGTCGGGGCGCGAGGCTGAGAAGTCACCCGTGGGGGCCCAGACGGCGTAGCCGGCGGAGACGTCAAACTTGGCCAGGTGCCACGAAAGCAGCAGCGGTTCCAGCTCCACATCCCCCAGGCCGCTGAACTGGTGCCAGCCGTCGAGTTTGTAGTTCATCATCCCGAAGGGAACGATCAGGTCCATGCCGTAGTTGGCGCCCAGAATGTTCCAAGGGGTCATCCAAACCAGGCGTGGCGCGTTGATATACCCGAAGATCTCAAACCCGGGCGGCCCGTCGATAAACCGATTCGCCTCGTAGAAGAAATTGTAGTCGCGCAGATACAGCCCCGGCGGGGGCAGGCTGGCGCCCTTGATGCCCTCGGCACCGGCGGGATAATGCTGTGCGACAATCGGTTGGGCCTGGAGGGCAGTCGCGAGCGAACCTACCGCGAGGGCAACGGCTGTGGGCAGATGGGGATGGGATTTCATAGGTGGGTTGGGTTGGGTGGTGCGGAGGCCGGGCCGGAGCCGGGCAGACGGCCCGGCCCCGGCGGTGCCGGCCGGGAAAGTAGCAGTCCCCATCTCAGACGTCCTGGAGTTTCCCCCCGAGATAGGTTTCGTAGGCGCTCAGGTCGAGCAGGCCGTGGCCCGACAAGTTAAACAGCAGTACCTGTTTGCGTCCCGCCTCGCGGGCGGCGATGGCGGCCTCGACCACCCCGGCGATGGCATGCGCCGATTCGGGGGCGGGCACGATGCCCTCGGTGCGGGCGAACTGGGTGGCCGCCTCGAACACCTTGGTCTGCTGCACGGCCTGCGCCTCGATGAGGCCGAGCTTGAGCGCGTGGCTGACCATCGGCGACATCCCATGGTACCGGAGACCGCCGGCGTGGATCGAGGGCGGCATGAAATTGTGCCCCAGCGTGTACATCATCATGAGCGGCGTCGTCTCCGCGGTGTCGCCGAAGTCGTAGCGCAACTCGCCCTTCGTGAGCGAGGGACAGGCGGCGGGTTCCACGCCGACAATGCGGTAGCGTTTCCCCTCTTTAATCTTCCGCCGGATGAAGGGAAAGGCCAGGCCGGCGAAATTGCTTCCGCCGCCGCAGCAGGCGAAGATCTGGTCCGGCTCCTCCCCGGCCAGTTCCATCTGCTTGATGGTTTCCTCCCCGATGACCGTCTGGTGCAGGCAAACGTGGTTGAGCACGCTCCCCAGCGAGTATTTCGTGTCGGGGTGGGTGACGGTGTCCTCAATCGCCTCGCTGATGGCGATCCCAAGGCTCCCCGGGCACTGCGGATCCTCGGCCAGCACCTTCCGCCCGTAGCTGGTCTGGTCGCTCGGGCTGGCGTGGACGGTGGCACCCCAGGTGTGCATCAGCATGCGGCGGTACGGCTTCTGGCCGTAGCTGACCTTCACCATGTAAACGTTGCACTCCAGCCCGAACATCCGGCAGGCCAGCGCGAGGGAAGATCCCCACTGACCTGCGCCCGTCTCGCTCGCCAGCCGCTTGGTGCCCGCTTCCTTGTTGAAGAACGCCTGCGCCACCGAAGTGTTCACCTTGTGGCTCCCGGCCGGGCTCGCCCCCTCGTACTTGTAGTAAATGTGCGCCGGGGTTTGGAGAGCCCGCTCCAGCCGGACCGCCCGCAGCAGAGGGGTCGGCCGCCAGAGGGCGTAGATCTCCCGCACCGGCTCCGGCACCTCCACGTAACGCTCGGGGCTCATCTCCTGACGGACCAGGTTTTCCGGGAAGATCGCCAGCAACGCTTCGGGGGGGATCGGCTGCCGTGTGCCGGGGTGCAGGGGCGGCGGCAGCGGCTCGGGAAAATCGGGGAGGAGGTTGTACCACGCCTTGGGGATGCCGGCCTGGGTGAGGACAAATCGCGTTTGCATAAGGTGCGTCCAGCATCAACAGTTGAAGGGGATGGTCAACACTTTTTTTCGGCTATATATTGCTTTAGCTTATCTACTTTTACTGCCGGACCGCGCCTGCCATTTCCGCTTTGCGTTCGCCCTCCGCCCGCCCTTATGCTCGCCCCATGAAAATAGTGTTGGCTTACTCCGGCGGCTTGGACACCTCGGTCATCCTTTCCTGGATCAAGGAAAAGTACGAGGCCGAAATCATCGCGTTCTGCGCCAACGTCGGCCAGGAGGAGGAGTTGAAGGGCCTCGACGCCAAGGCCCGCAAGACCGGGGCCTCCAAGTGCCATATCGTGGATCTGCAGGAGGAGTTCGCCCGCGATTTCATCTTCCCGATGATGCAGGCCGGCGCGATCTACGAAAGCCAGTACCTGCTCGGCACCAGCATCGCGCGACCGCTCATCGCCAAAGGGATGATTGAGGTGGCCCGCCGGGAGCAGGCGCAGGCGCTGGCCCATGGCGCCACCGGCAAGGGCAACGACCAGGTCCGGTTCGAACTGACCGCCGCGGCGCTCGCGCCGGACCTCGATGTCATCGCCCCGTGGCGGGAGGCCCGCTTCCGCGCGGAGTTCCCCGGCCGTGCTGAGATGATCGCCTACTGCGAAGCCAAGAAGATTCCCGTCCAGGCCTCGGCCAAGAAACCGTATTCGATGGATCGAAACCTCCTCCACATCTCGTTTGAGGCGGGCGTCCTCGAAGATCCTTGGATGGACGCCTTCGCCCCGGCGAACAAGGAGATGTTCAAACTGAGCGTCGCCCCCGAGGACGCCCCCGACAAGGCCGAGTACGTGACCCTCGACTTCGAGCAGGGTAATTGCGTGGCAGTCAACGGCAAGGCGCTCAATCCCCTCGGCGTCATGCGCGCGCTGAACCGCCTCGGCGGCAAACACGGCGTCGGGCGGGTGGACATGGTGGAAAACCGCTATGTCGGGATGAAGTCGCGCGGTGTCTATGAGACCCCGGGCGGCGCCATCCTGCACTACGCCCACCGCCAGATGGAAACGCTCACCATGGACCGCGAGGTGATGCACCTGCGCGACTCCCTGGTGCCCCGCTATGCGGAACTGGTCTATTACGGCTACTGGTTCGCGCCGGAACGGCTCGCATTGCAGGCGTTGGTGACCGAGAGCCAGAAGAACATCTCGGGCACGGTCCGGGTTAAGCTCTACAAGGGCAATATCCTTGTCGCCGGTCGTCGGTCGTCCGTCAGCCTCTACAACCCCGCGATCGCGACCATGGAAGCGGACCCCACCAAGGCCTACAACCAGGACGACGCCACCGGCTTCATCCGCCTCAACGGTCTCCGCCTCCGCGTCGCCGCGAAGGTACACGGCCAGGCGAAGTAGGCGGCTCCGGTCCCCTGCCCCGGCCGGCCGCGGCCGGCCGGGCGGGGCGGCGTATCGCGATCACCCCCCGCGGCGGACCAGGCTCTCCGCCTGACGTCCGAAACCCTCGTCAGCGGGCAGGTTCGGCTGCCGCCGACCGGCGTGCGTGAGTTGGTCGCAACGCTCGTTCTCCCGGTTGCCCGCGTGGCCTCGCACCCAGACAAAACGCACCTGATGCCCCCCGCATAGGTCGAGCAGCCGCTGCCACAGGTCGGGGTTGGCGGCACGCTCCGTCTTGGTGCGCCACCAACCCCGCCGCTTCCAGGCTGCCGCCCAGCCCTTGGCCATGGCCTTCACCAAGTACTGCGAGTCGCTATAGACCGTGACATCGCAGGACTTCTTGAGCAGTTCCAGGCCCCGAATGACCGCATAGATCTCCATCCGGTTGTTCGTCGTCCGGCGGAACCCGCCGCAGGCTTCGGCCCGCTTGCTGCCGCACCGGAGCACCACCCCGTAGCCGCCCGGACCGGGGTCGGGGGAGCATCCGCCGTCGGTGAACATCTCGACCTGCGGTCTAGGACGTACGCCCGGCTTCGTCCCGCCGGCCGGCCCACCACCGGCTGGGCCCGCAGGAGGCGTGTCGGCCACCCCCGTTTGGGAGGACGCGCCCGGCGGAGTGGTCCGCAGCGGCCCTTCACCGCCCCGCGCGGGGTCACGGGTCGAGGCTTCGGTAATAAAGTTCCTTTGCCTCGACCTTCATGCCGGGGTTGTGGCCTTGGATGGCGAAATGGCCCCGCTTGTACTCAGTGTCGTCGTAGGTCATCACGAGTTGGTCGTTGATCCAGAACTGGATGTGGGCGCCGACGGCCCGAATGCGATAGCTGAACCACTCCCCGTCCTTGGTGACGAGCGCAGTGGCCTTGCCGGTGGGGGTGCCCGGCTTCCACAGCCATCCCGTGTAGCCGTCCCCGTGGTTGCAAATCTGCGCCTCGTAACCGCGGGGGAAATCGTCCGGTTGGTCCGCGGGCGGGTTGGCGCGGAAATAGAACCCGCTGTTGGGCACCGCTCCCTGGTTGGTGACCCGGAACATCCCCTTCGCCTCAAAATCCGCGCAGGCGACGTCGGTGTAGAGGTGCCCCATCCCGCCCACGCCGACGATGGAGCCGTCCTGCACTGACCAGACGGCCTTGCCATGGGGCGTCCAACCGGTGAGATCCTTGCCGTTGAACAGGGGGACCCAGTCCTTGCCCGGGGGGGCGGCGGAAACGGTCAAAGCCAGCGCGACGGCCACCGCGAGGGCAAAAGAGAAGAACTTGATCATGATTTGGCAGGGGTTGCGAGCCCTCCCATACTAGCGGGAGGGCGGCGGAAACACCAGTCGGCGTGGCGCCGGGCCGGACGGGGATCAACCCGGCACCGGCATTCCAATGTCCAAACAGAGCTTGTTGGCCGCCGCGGGATCCGTCCATCTCACCAAGGCGAGGAAATTCAACAGGGTGGCATTGTCCGGCCGGACATGGAACATGCTCTTGAGGCTGTTGGCGACTTTGGTGTAGGTGGCGGCGTATTTCTCGTGGGTCAGCCGGCTGACGTAGGTCTCGATCACCGTGCGGGCAATGGGATCGGTCTTGCCGCTGGCCTGGTAGGGGAGCTGGCAGAAAATCTTGATGAGCGTGATGGTGTCGGCCTCGGTCAGGGTGATCCAGCTCTGGCGCAGTTCATCGGCGTCATAACGCGCATGGAGGCGCTCGCGAATCGCCGCAGCGATGCCGGCGGGATCGTTGCGGCGCACGATCAAGTCCTTGATCCGCGCCCAGGCCTTCTGCCGCTCGACCTCCGGGGAGTCCGCCTTGACGGGCGCCTCGGCGAAGGCGGGCAGACCGAGTTCGGCCACCAGCACCTTGGCGAGCGACTCGGCGTCCTGCTTGCGGATGCGGTCGGTGCCGATGATGAACTTGGCGACGAGGCGCTGCATCTCGGGGTTGAGCAGGCGCAGCAGGGGGATAAGCGCGGCGGGCGCGGGAGGTTCCTGGGGCGGGATCAGGTGCCGGATGAACTCGGTCACCACCTGATCGATTTCGAGATCGGAGGCCTTCGCGGACCGGAGCCGTAGGATGTACTTGAGCGTCTTGCCGCTGACCCCGCTCTTGCCGAGGTTGTTGACCACCATCAGGCGATGGTCCGGGTGGATGACGGAATCGAGCAGGTCTTCGGCGAGGAGGATGAGCTTCTCTTCGAGCGGGTCGGTGGCATTCGGCACCACGAGCTGCTCGATGAGGGTGGGCAGGCGCTGGGCGAAGACGAGATCGACCGGCTCGGTGCCCTGATGGTTGTAATAGTGGAGCAACTCGATGATGAAGGAGAGGCGCTGGAAGGCGTTTTTCTGGGCGCGGGCCTCGCAGGTCTGCCCCTTGGAACGGACCACCCGCCGGTGGAGCGCCGCGAGTTCTTCGCGCTTCGCGGGGAGGAGGGCCGGATTGGCGGTCAGGATCGCCTCGAAATCCTCGCGGAAGGCGAGCACGATCTCGTCGGGCTTGGGCCGCGGGTTCAACTTCGGGTCGGTGGTCAGGTCCTGGAACAACACCAGCGCCTCATCGCCGAACTCGCGCCGGACCCGCTCGCGGGGAAGGTAGCCCTTGAGAAAGCAGCGGTTGGCGCGGACGAAAGCGGAGGTGAAAAACCGATCGGGATCGGCGGTCAGGCCCCGCAAATCAGCCGTTTCCAGGGGGGGATCCAAGGCGATCAACTCGTCCACGACGGGCTTGAGGGCGGCGGAGAGGTCGCGCTTGGACTGGTCGAGCGCGCGGAGGATGTCCGGCTGGGACATCGTGGTGTCGAGGTTGCCCTTGCCCATGGCGCCGAGGGCCTGGGCCACGCTGGTGTTGTGTTCGACCAGGCGCGAGACGATCACGCCGACGTCGTTGATGGGCAGTTTGCCGACCAGGTTCGAGAGAATCAACACCAGCTCGCTGTGGGAGCGCTGGCGGTGATCGATCATCCGCTCCAGCATGGTGCGCAGCGCCTTGTTCTCCCCCTCGAGCAGGTTGCGTTCCACCTCCAATTGTCCAACCCGGTAGAGCAGACCGCTCCAGTTGCGTTGGATTTCCTCGATCGAGATGGGGGGCGGTGCCCCGTTCAGATTCTCTGTCATGTCACCACCCCATTGTTAAACGCGGGTGGGCGGGGCGTCAAGGGCGGGGAAGGACCGGAGCTGTGCGCCAATCGACGCATGCCGGGCAGGCGGGGTTTCAGGGGCGGGCCGCGCGGCTTCCCGCGCCGCCGGACGCGTGCGCGTCCAAGCCGCATTCGCACCAAGCCTGGCGCGACCGCAAAGCCTCGCCGAGCAACTGGTCGTTGACGGGCGTTCGCTCGCGGCTGGCCACCGGGTGCCAAAGGTGGTAGCAGAGCGCCCAGCCGCGCACATCCAGCCGGCAGACCCCGGCGTTGCCCAGGCGCACCGCCAACTCGGAATCCTCCCGCCCCCACCCCTCGAACCGCTCGTTGTAACCGTTCACGCGGATGAGGTCCTCGCGCCAGATCGCGAGGTTGCATCCGCGGATTCCCTTGATCCCGGGACGGCGGGCCCGCCAGGGGACGGGCCACCGGTAGATGCTCTTGAGACCCTCCAACCCCCACGCCAGCAGCGCGCGCCGCCGGTCGGCCCCGAACGGGCCACGGCCGAACAAAACGGCCGCCTCGCGGCCCACCAAGGCCCGGTGGCCCTGGACGAACCAGCCGGGCATCGCCAGACGCCGGTGGTCCTCGATAAACCGCGGATGGGGGATGGTGTCGCCATCCAGGAACACTAGATAGTCCGAGCGCGCCTGCGCGATGGCCAGATTGAGGACCCGGGAGCGGCGGAACCCCGCGTTCGGCTGCCAAGCGTGTCCCACCGGAAAGTCCTGGCGCGAGCCCCATCCGGCAACCGTCTCCCGGGTCTCCTCACCGGATCCGTCGTCGGCCACCAGAACCTGATCGGGGGGTGAACTCTGCCGCGTGATCGCCGCCAGCACGCGGCTGAGGTACTCGGGCTGCTGATACGTGTTGACGATCAGGCCGATCGAGGGTGCCCCGGGCTCCGGGCCAGACCCGCTCCGGGGCGGTGGCCGGTCCGGATGCTCCGCCGCGTTCATTGCGTCACCACCCGGTAACCCCCCCCCAAGCAGGAACCATCGACCTCCTGGAAGCGGAGGAACTCCGATCCGGGCGCGGTCCCCACCGCCGCCCCGAGGGTCGTGGAATTCATCAGATCGAAGGAGGATTCGATCAGACAGCGGTGGCAATCATCCCCCGTAAACCCCGGCACAGGGTTGCCCGTCGTCCAGCTCACGGCTGGATCCCCCACCGGCAGCGGCGGGGGCGCGTGGAAGGCGGTGATTCGGTGCGCCCGGTTCACACTGCCATCCTCGCAGATCAGACCGGGACCGGTGTTGCCGGGGACGGAGTACATGGAGAGTTCCATGTCAAAAACGATCGGCGGCCCCGCCTGGTTACGTTCCACCTCCGATTGCCCAACCCGGTGGATCACACCGCCCGGGTTGCGTTGGGTTTCCTCGATTGAGATGGGGAGCGGTGCCCCGTTCAGATTCTCCGTCATGTCACCACCCCATTGTTAAACGCGGGTGCGCCGGCCGTCAAGGAAGGGCCGGAGCCGCCAGCAATTCTCACTGTGGCGTGGGGCAGGCATCTTGCCTGCCTGCCCTGGGGACTCCCAGCCACACCAACGCGGCTGGAAGCCGCGAGAACGGGCAGGCAAGATGCCTGCCCCACCTTAAAATCAGAACTGCTGGGAGCCGTGAGCCAACCGGCGCCGACCGGGCACCCGGGGTTTCAGGGGCGGAGCCCGTAGGTTCCAGAGCCCCCGCACCCGTGTGCATACCAGCCGCATCGGCACCAAGCCTGCTGGGAGAGCAACGCCCCGCCGGGCAGGCGGTCGTTGACGGGCGTCCGCTCGCGGCTGGCCTCAGGGTGCCAAAGGTGGTAGCCGATCGCCCAGCCTCGCACATCCAGCCGGCGGACCCCGGTGTTCGGGTGCCAGAGATGTCCCACCGGGAAGTTCTGGCGCGCGGCCCATCCGACAACGGTCTCGCGGGTCTCCTCACCGGATCTGTCGTCAGCCACCAGAACCTGATCCGGCGGTGAACTCAGCCGCGTAACCGCCGCCAGCATGCGGCTGATGTACTGGGGCTGCTCATACGTGTTGACACCCGAGCAGAGCGAGGCGGCCCGGGAGCCCGCGGCCGACCCGGTCCGGGGCGGTGGCCGGTCCAGATGCCCCGCCGCGTTCATTGCGTCACCACGCGGTAAAACGCCCCCGTGCCGGAACCCTCGAGGTCCTGGAACCGGAAGAAATCGGAGCCGGGCGCGGTCTCCACCGCCGCCCCGAGGGTCGTCCAATTGACCAGATCGAACGAGGACTCGAGGAGATAGGAGCGGAAATCATCCCCCGTAAACCCCAGCACAGGGATGCCCGTCGCCCAGCTCACCGTCAGGTCCCCCACCGGCAGTGCCGGGTGCGCGTAGAGGTCGGTGATCCGGTGCGCCCGGTACACGCTGCAATCCTCGTAGATGAGACCAGAGCCGGAGTTGCCGGCGACGGAGTACATGGAAAGCTCCACGTCGAAGACGATCTGCGGCACGGCCTGGTGGGTCACCTCCGTCAGGCGCACGAGGGTGGCGTTGGCCCCATAGGTGCTGGGCGGGGTGCCGTTGTCGTAGTTCACGTTCGCGAAGTCGATCAGCACGTTCCCGGTCACCGGCTCCGGCTCGGCGTTGCCCTCGTGGTTGGTGTACAGCCGTTCCGCAACATTGGTGCGGCCGTAATCCCACACCTGCGTGACCTGCATGGTCTGCTCATTGATGCTGTACTCGACGGCCCGGCTGTAATTCTGCGCGTCCGGCAGGCTGGTGGCAAAGGGGCTGGCACGGTAGTTCCCGTCGTCGTACACCATCAGTGTCCCCTGCGGGGTGAAGACCGGGGAATGCTGGGCCCACTCCCAGAAAAAGGGTGTGCCGACGGGCTGGAGCAGGTAGGGCTGCCACTGCGGGCCCCAGTTGTCGGGCGTTCCGAGGATCCAGATGAGCTGGCCGGTTGCGCGCGAGAACTTGACGATCGCGTTTTGGTGGCGCATGGAGACGATCAGTGAATCGTCGCTCGGATCCTCGATCACGGCGTTGGAATGCTCGGCGTCCCATCCGCCCGTGATGGGGGTGATGAGGTAGCTGATCCGCCTCGGATCCAGGACGTTGATGGGAGTCCAGAGGTTGAGGAGGGCGGAATTGGTCGCGGAGATTTCGATCACCTTTTGATACACAATGTTCTCGTTGGCATGCGGCGCGTTCGAAAGCGTCATGCTGGTCGGGTAGTTGGTCACCAACTCGGTGGCGTCACTCAGATAGAGGATGGTCCCGTGGTCGGTGGGCACGCCGTCGTGCTCGTTGATGAGGAGGTTGGGCGGCGTCGTCCATGTGTTCACCACCTGCCCGAGGAGATTGATCTCGTTGAACCGGTTGGTCCACGGCATGAACAAATCGCCATTGGCGAGCTGGCGAACATCCAAGGTGGAGGGGATGACGCCGTACCAAACCACGTTGGCGGACGGGTCGAGAATCACCCCCCAGGCGTAAACACCGCTGTGGACCTGGACCATGAACAAGGTGTAGCCGGGCTCCATCAAGGCCGGCTGGCTTTGCTTCAGAGTGATGGCGGGGAACTCCGCGGGCAGCGGCGCGGTGACAAAGGTCAGCGGGGCGCTGGCGGTCGGCCGGTGCTGCTGGTCAAGCACGGTGACGGTGATCAGGTTGGTCCGACCCGGCTTGAACCCGTACAACGGCTCGGAGTGGTTCGTGCCGTAGTCGAAGAAGTTGCGGGTCCAAACGCCGGCACCGTCCGCGACGGAGACGCTGACCCGCGAAGGAAGGTCGGTGTTTACGTGCAGCACGCCGGCGAGCGGGGCGTTGGTGGAAGGGACGAAGCCGGGGGGGGAGAGAAAGACAAGGGCAGAGGCAACGGTGGGTCCCCAAATCAGGAACACCAGGACGAACGCAGCCCTCCAGAACACCCCAGCCTCCCCTGGGATCCTGCCTCCCGCCAAACTTCCAGCAGCACTTCGATCACGCATCCAGACCTCCTCAAGTCAGAAATTACCCGCAAGATCGCCCCCTGTGGGGGCGACGGATACACCTGTTCCATGCCCGACCCCTTTGGCGTGATTACTTGGCCAAGCACCTGCCGTGCCAGCCTCAATTTCCATGGATTTCCGGGCCAAAATGGCCGGCCGGGCCCGAAGACCGCGCCTGGCAAGGTCAACAAGTTTGCTGGGGGGCAAAGTTGCTTCACAGATCCGCCGAACAACAGAAGAGGGGGGATGACCGCCGCGAGCCGGAAACGGAGCGCGAGACGAAGTTGCGGTTGCCAGCGGCGGGGATGGCCGAATAGGCTCGCGGGGTGAAAGTCAGCGGATTCACCTTCATGCGCAACGTCGAGCGCCTGGGCTACCCCTTCATCGCCTCGGTGCGCTCGGCGCTGCCGCTGGTCGACGAGTTCATTGTCGCGCTGGGGCCGAGCGAGGATGGGACGGAAGCCGGCCTGAGGGCGATTGGCGATCCGCGCATCAAGATCATCCACACCCAGTGGAACGAGGGGATCCGCGCGGATTACAGTGTCAAAGGGTTTGTCTATGGCCAGCAGAAGTCGATCGCCCTGTTCAACTGCACCGGGGACTGGGCTTTTTATCTGGAGGCGGACTAGGTGATCCATGAGGCGGAGGTGCCGTTGATCCGGGGGGCCATGGAGCGGCACCTGGCGGACTCGAGGGTGGAGGCGCTGGCGTTCGATTATGTACATTTCTACGGCAATGTGAACACTTTTGCCTGGTCGCCGCGGTGGTACCGGACCGAGGCGCGGATCCTCCGCAATACCATTCCCGCCTGGGGCCCCGAAGGCCTGTTTTTTGTGGTGCTGGAAACCCACAAGCGCGGGCGGTATCCCCGCGCGGCGCACTGCGGGGCCAAGATTTACCACTATGGCTGGTTGAAGACCGAAGAGCAGCAGGCGATCAAGAAGCAGAACAACTCGCGGTTCTGGGCGGTGCCCCCGGGCCGGGTGAACTATGGTGCCATCGATCCGCAGGTGCTGCGCGGGTTCACCGGCACCCATCCGGGCGTGGTGCGGGACTGGCTGCCTCCGGCCGAGGGGGTGTGGCAGGCCGACCCGGGATACCGCCTGACCCGGCGGGATCGGAAACACCGCTGGATGATGCGGGCGGAGCGGTGGTTTGGCTGGCAGTTCAACAAGAAACACTACCATCTGGTGGCCTGACATGCTCCATTACTGCCACACCGAAACGGGGAATTTCGGCGACGACCTCAACCCCTGGCTCTGGGAACGGCTGGCGCCGGAGCTCTGCGACCCGGCCGCTCCCGGCTTGTTTGTGGGCATCGGGACCCTGCTGAGCCACGACCTCCCGCGGGAGCCGATCAAATTCGTGTTCGGGAGCGGCTGTGGCTACAAAGCGCCGCCGCGGCTGGATGACCGCTGGAAGATCTACGCCGTCCGCGGGCCGCTGACCGCCGCGCGCCTGGGGGTGGATCCGACGCGCGCGGTGACCGACCCAGCCCTGCTGGTGAGAAGAGTGGCGCCTCCGCCGCCCGGCAAGCGACATCGAGTCTCGTTCATGCCCCACCACAAAAGTCTCGATCGGGCGGACTGGCGGGATCTGTGCGCGCGGTGCGGCTTGCACTTCATCGATCCCCGGGAGCCTGTCGAAGGGGTCCTGGGCGCGGTGCGGGAATCCGAGCTGCTGCTGGCTGAGGCCATGCATGGGGCGGTCATCGCCGATGCCTTCCGTGTTCCCTGGATTCCGGTCCGCATGTACAGCCAGTTCCTCGAATTCAAGTGGCTCGACTGGACGCGGTCTGTCGGGGTGGAGTGCAAGTTTGCCGATGTGCCCCCGATCTTCGACGAGGAACCGCCTTGGCAGGCCCGGCTGCGAAACGCCTGGAAGCGCGGCTGGTACCAGTGCGGCCTGGGGAAGTCAAAATGGGGCCGCCTCCCGCTACGCCGGACCGGCGATCAGGAACGCGACCGAATCCTCGCGGTGCTCGCCGGCCTGCCCGCAACGCGGCAGCCGTGCCTCAGCCAGGAGGCCACCCTCGCCCGCTTGGAAGAACAGCTCCTGGAGCGCCTGGGCCAACTGCGCGCCGAATGGATCCCGGCGCCCAACGGCCGGAGCTTGTGGCGCGGACATTCTTGTCAATGGGTGTCAACCTAAGCAAGATGCTCCTTCCGCGCCCCAGAATTCACCCCCCCCTCA
>Ga0182030_10002926_pt1 | contig 36340 bp, 25 predicted proteins | sample 812S3MmetaG_FD_121299 | JGI IMG/M metagenome (GOLD analysis project Ga0182030, IMG submission 121299) | Permafrost microbial communities from Stordalen Mire, Sweden - 812S3M metaG (Illumina Assembly) | ecosystem: Environmental > Terrestrial > Soil > Wetlands > Permafrost | place: Sweden...
CCACGGTCAATGTGGATGAGTTCCCCGAGGCAATTGAAGTGGGGTTCGCGACGATGGTGACGGTCGGCGCGGGGTTCGTACTGGAAGCCACCGTCACCGTCGCACTTGCGGTTGCGTTGCCCCCGGCGCCAGTCGCGGTTGCGGTGTAAGTCGTCGTCGCGGTCGGGCTCACTGCCTGCGTTCCGCCGGTCGACAGCAGGGTATAGGTGCTGCCATCACCTGTTACCGTCACCTGAGCGGCATTCGTCGCAGCCACCGTCAAGGTTGACGAACCGCCGGCAGCAATCGAAGATGTGCTGGCAGTAATGGCCACCGTGGGCGCCGGAGATGTGTTGACGAGGCTTCCTCGCACGCACCCGGTAAACAGCAGGGGCAACACAAGGCCGGAAATTAACCAGAAGGAGATACTGCTCAGCGATCTGCGAATGCGCGCGTTTGTCACGACGATTTCCTTTCTATCCGATGAAGCGAAGCGTGCCAGTCCAAGCGGCCATCCATGCTATCTCGCCGTTGAGCTAACCAAGTCATTTGCATACTCCCGTTGATCAGGCCTCCCTGGTTCGCAGGGCACGGCGCCAGAGCCGCAGCGGCCCCGAAAGAGCGCCTGCCTTGCGCATCGCCCTCTTGCATTTGTGAAGTTCAAACCAGCGAAGATAGTTTTTGACAACGCTTGTCATCGTCATATCGACCCCCGCCGCAAAGTTATGCTCCGCCATCTGACGTTGCAGTTCGGGTGATTTGAGAAGGGCAATGAATTGCTTAGCCAGATCGGCCGCATCGCCCTTCGCGTAGAAGCGGATCGCCATACCCTCTCCCACCGCCATTTCTCGAAAATCGTCGATGTCCGCGCACACAATCGGTACGCCGAATTCACATGCTTGATGGGCCGGCCCGCTCGATCCGGTTGCCGAGTCGTAGGGCAAAACCAGAACCGACGTTGACCGATAAAGCTCAGGAATGGCTTTCTCTGGAACGTATCCGCGGAATTCAATGGGCAGCCCTTTCGGTTGAGCAGCCTGGATCGACTCCCAATATCCCGCCTTGGTGTGATGATTGGCGCCGGCAACGATCAACCGGGCGTTTGGAACACTTTTGAGGACAATCGGGAAAGCTTCCATCAGCGTCTCCAGCCGCTTGTACGTTCCCCAATGTCCGATTGCCAGAATGCGCAAGTCCGGGTTGCCGCGCTTCGTAAGATCAGGAGGGATGGGAGTGGACGCAAATGTTCCGTGCGTACCCAGCAACACGTTCCGAGCGGAATACTTCGTATTCAACGTTGTGCGGAAGTGGGGAAGGAGGACAGAAACCGAATGCGCCTTCAGCAAGGCTTTCGTCGCCAGGTTTGTGCCCAGTCGAAACAATCTCTCCCTCCGCACCCCGGCCGCCGCAAAATCGACATGCTCGATGATGTGGTGCAAGGTAATATGCGTGAAAAAGCCCGCGGCCCGCGTCAGAGCAGGTGCAGAAAGCCCGGCAAATGCAGCAAACGGATCCTTGGGTGTTGCAAAGCTTGAGAAGACAAGGTTGTACCACACGACGTCGGGTTTCAACCGTCGAATTGTATTGAGCAGACGGAACGGAGTCTTTAAACTGCCGAACTTCCAGCAGCGGATCACGTTGAACCCCGGCAGCTCTGACAATTGATCCGCCTTGAGTGAATCGCCATTCTCGTCGGTTGCAAAGTCATAGTCCATCACTTCGTCGGCGAGAATAGTCAATTCGACGTCAGAATTGCGTTGCAGCTCTTGCGCGATATGAAACGCATACTCGTTCAACTGGCGTCCGCTGGGTGGGAACGTGGCAACTAGACAAATCTTCATCGGACTCCGCCTTCAAAATAGACTGATCTGCACGTACGGCCTGAACTGCTGACTTTGACCACCTTTGAAATTGATGAACGTCTCGTCCTGGATGCCTGCCGAGAATCGAATGGGATACGCAAGAACAACTGTTCCGGAATCGTCATTGAATTTGCGGTGGAACGGCCGCGCATACGAGACGGAAAAGCCATTTTGGATCGCGTCGTAAACGTGGAAACTCCTGGTGCTGGAATAAGCGCTCGAAGCGTGCAGCCCCCAGTTGCGCTTGGGAGTGAAATCGACCGCTCCGGCCGGGCGCAGGTTCTGCGCATTTCCCCAATTTGATCCCACGATCCGCCACGCGCGCACATCTTCGGCTATCGCTCTTATATTCAGCCGCTCTCCAAACTTGCGTTCAATGCCTACATAGGAGGCGGTCATATAATCTTCGTAGTTCTCCGGCGAGAACTGTTGATCGTTGGCTCCCCATCCAGTCACCAGGGCAGTCTTTCCCCACGGCGCCCCGACGCGAAAATCAATCGCAGCCGCAGTTGTTTTCGACTGGAGGTTGCTGGCGGTGAACGGGCCTGATTCGCGAATTACGTACCCGCTAACAGAGACCACATTGAAGAATGAACTTGTCGACATATACGTGAAGATGCGAAACAGGTTCTGGTTCATTGCAACCGGAGACTCGGAATCGCGACGGATGGTGCCCTGAACGCCACTATTGAATGTCAACACGTTGCTTCCTATGTTGACGACCGGATTCAGGCCCAGGTTCAAGGAGTAGTCGGTCGTATTGCGACTGACAATTGAGTTCGTGCTGGGCACGGATATTTCGCCCCGGGCGTTGCGTATCTGGAAAAAGCCGCTAACGGTGGGCAGGCGCCCAAGATGCAGATGATATGCGTTGGTCAGTTGTGTCTCAACGGAGGAGCGCGGCGGAGGAAGCAGAGCAGTATCGGAACTCGGCACTGGGAATGCCGCATCCAGCTTCGAGTCCAGAACATAGACTGTCGAATCTTCGAAGATAGGTTCTACCGAGAAGTCGGAAAGCAAGCTCACGATTGGAGTGACCCTCAATCCTTCGTCCGCTCCCGCCCGCAGCAGAGCCTCTTCGGCCGTTTGATCCTCACCTTCCGCGTTGGAAGCCTGCGCAAACGAAGTAAGCGCCTCGGCGTCATGGTGTTGCTGGCGAAGAACATTGGCTTCGGCCAGCAGGTACTGATAATCGGGCGCGCTATCGGCGGCAGCTCTCACCGCCGCTAGTTCAGCCTGCGCCCTGGCTGTGTCTCCGATGGCAAGATAGTTGTTGGCCATTCCAATCCGCACTTCTGCATCCTGGGCACCTGCTGCCTTCGCGCGTTGAAGGTACGCCTGGGACAAGTCATAATCATGCATGGACCGGAACACATCCGCCGCGGCAATAAATTGGTTGCCCGTTGGCGGCGCCGTCTCTCCAGCCTCGCCTTCCATCTGGGCCAAGGCAATCTGCCTTTCTGCATCCTCGGAGTGACCCTGCTCTGCCATGAGCTGGGCGATCGCCAAGCGTACGCTTACGCGGTCGCTATCTGTTGCGTCAAGCGCTTTCCTGAAACGCTCCATGGCGCCGGCGTGGTCGCCGATCGTGCTCAGAGCCTCTCCCGTCGAGACGTAGATTTCGCTTTGCTCTGACTCCGAACCCTTCGCCAAAGCCGCGGCTGGTTGGGCAAGTTGCTCCGCCAGCTCCACGTACCGCAAAGTTCGATCTCGATCTTGCAGGTTCGCATACGAGCGCGCAAGCAATGCATACACGTGGGCATTCTCGGGGGAGTCCTTCCTAGCGATTTCAAGCTCGTCAATCGCGTCGCGATACTGCCGCTCAGCAAAGAACGTGTTCCCCAACCCGAGATGAAGCGCGCCATCGTCGGGAGTGAACTTCAGGGCAGCCCTATACTCAAGGGTGGCCTTGACCAGCATGTCTTGCCGCCCATAAGCGGTAGCGCGAATCACGTGAATATCCCTTGAATCGCCCAGCGTCTGTTCTGCCAGTTCCGTTTGTCGCAGCGCGGCCTCCGGTTTATGGAGATCGAGGTTCGCATAAGCGAGTCCCAGGTGTGCCTCGCCGTTATTCGGCTCTAAGTTGAGGGCTGATTCGAAGTCTGCCGCAGCGGCTTGGGCCTGGTGAAGGTCGTTCAGCATATAGCCGCGGTTCACGTGTGCCGTGACAACATTTGGATCCCGATCAAGCGCCTCGGTAAAGTCCTGCCGTGCCTGCTCGCTGAGTCCCTGGTGTTTGTGTACATAGCCTTGCAGCAGCGGAATGTCCGGCTCTTGGGGAAGAACGGCGTCATACTTCGTTGTCAATGCAAGCAGTTCGTCGTATTTCTCAAGATGGAGAAGATCGTAACCAAGATAGACAATCACATCCCTGTCTCGAGGCAGTACTGTGATCGCCGTCCGGCCGACGTCAGCAGACTCCTGATACTCGCCCTTGAAACTTAGGTACCGTTCCTTCTCTCGAAGAATCTGGGGCTCCTGCTCCATCTCATTTGTGACGCGGCTTAGCCACGTCCCGGCCAGGCTCAGGTTATGCGCCTCAATTGCGGCGTTCATCCCACCTGCCATAATCAAGGCTCTTTGCGGCGCCAGCGCATACCCTCTGCTATAAGAGTCTTCGGCCTTTGCAAACTCGCGTCGAGCGGTGTAAAGATCTCCAAGCGCGAGATAAGGTACGTAGAATCCTGGATCGGCCTTTTCCAGGCGCTGAAAATACTTCTCTGCATCCTGATCGTGTCCCGCTGCTCGTGAAGCGTACCCGAGGGAGATGAGCGCAAACCGGTTGACAGCATCTGCGGAGAGAATCTTCTTATAGGCCGTAATCGCATCCTCGGTTCGCCCGAGCTTCATCAGGACGTCTCCATCGAGCTGCAAATCGTCGCGATCGTTTGCATTCATCGATAGTGCTTCATTGATGTCGCTGATCGCAGCGTTGGGGTCGCCGGCGTCCATCTCGATCGAAGCTCGCAGACGCAGGAACGGCGCTCGACCGGATATCGGATTGCCCAGTGCGTTGATTCCAGACTGCGCCACTTTGAGCTGATTGTGCGCAGCGCTCTCGTCCCCCAGGTCCTTGTAAATCCCCATAAGATCCATGTGCAGCTCAATGCCGTAAAGCGGGCCCTCGCTCGGTTCCGCGGGCAGGTTAGTTATGGCAGCGCTCAGTTCCTTCACCGCATCTTGGTCGTGCTCCTGGAGCTTCGCTAGCTCTCCGCGGATTGCGTGCAGCCGGTAATAGTTGGCGTCGATTCCTGACGCTCGCTGGAGAAACGAGCTTGCCTTCGCCAGAGAACCTGCGGCAATCTCGGCCTGGGCCGCGGAAAGTTGCAAGCCCAGATCCTTCGGCATGGAGTTGGCTGCCTGCACATATAGCCTGACCGAATCATTTAGTTTCCCATCAAGTTGATAGGTGTACGCCAGTTCTGCCGTTACATCCGGCCTCGGGTTGTGAATTGACTTGAGCGCAGCAATCGCTTCTGAATAGTTTCCGGCTTCACGGTAATATCCAGCCATCGTTCGCTGAACCTCCGGATTGTCCGGTGCGTGCTGTTTGGCCAACTGGAGATAGCGGTTTGCCAAATCCGGTTGCTTGAGATGCTGATATGAGATCGCCAGCAGCAACTCCGCCCGTGCGTCGGGCCGCATCCGTTCCGCTTTGCCCAGCCAGTCGAGCGCATCCGTGTAGTCTGCCGACCTCATGTACAGATCGCCGAGCAACTGCGCGTCATCCCTGCGCTTCGGGTCAGACGCGATGACCTGTTTGAGAAGACGCTCGGCATCTTCAGTTCGGCCCATCACACTGTAGGCCTGTGCAAGACCCGATAGTCCCTCCAGCGCTGCGGGGCTCAAACGAAGACCGCGGCTGTAGGCATCCACTGATTCCTGAAAGTTCGCGTTAAGGCGTGCCGCGTAACCAAGCAGGAACCATAACTGCGGATCGTTTGGAGCAGCTTGTGCTGCGCGTCGCGCATAGTCAAGCGCCAGCGCCTTGTCGCCGTGCTGCAATGCCAATTGCGCAGCGCGCGCAAGGCGCGCATTTTGAATATTCGATCCCCAGCCCAGCGGTTGGTCTGAAGACTGCTTTTGATTAGTTTGCGATTGCGGGCTCTTTGCAGCGTCTGGCCCCACGTTGTAAACCTGCGCATGAATGTCGCAGGCCAGGGCAAGATACACGAGCAGCGACGCGGTCGCCAGGAATTGTGATTTAGCAATCAAAGGGCCACCAGCAAGAACTCATGTTAGGCGATTCAATTCGGAAAGGGTCACACTGAGGCAGTATTCGTCCGGTCGTTTACCTTCCAATATGAATTGCGTGGCCAAAGTTGTTTTTTCTGTGCCGAGGTCGACTTCTTTCAGAATGGCTGGGTTTCCGGGAAGACCGCGGAGAAGGATGTCATCGAAGTCAGGTGTTCCAGCAGAAAGCCTACTTGAATGGAATGTGCCTCTCATCGGTGATCTCCCTAGTGAATTGACTGATGCAACGGTACGCTGCTGGACTTTTCAATCCTGTGCAATTGTGAACATGTTCAAGGGGCCCGCGTCGGGCCCAGCTGTCCGCGATCGACCCCAGTTTGCCGACCAGCGCTGTGAATGCGGACTGGCGATCCAGAAGCCGGGCTTTTTGGCCAGATCAGTCCTCCATGTTGAGTCAGCGGCGCGGAGTGCGTGTCGGGATCCAAATAACACTCGCGACCCGTCCTAGGATCGTTATGTCAACCTCGGGCAGAGTGTCCTAAATTGGACAGACGCCGGAAAGCCATGACTGACAAACTCAAGGTACTGTCGAGGAGTTAAGTGTGCAGTGATCGCTTTATAGCTTGCACATGAGGCAAGAACGCTCGCCGAAGGCGAATAGGCTTTGATTCGAACAGCGACGGTAAGTGTGCTCGATGAGAGCCATTACCTACGCATGAAGCGCCAAGAACGGGGCTTATTGCGCGGCTTATTGAACGATGCGCCCGGGAGGAAGGCATGAGGGGAGCACTCACGAAATGGGGCTACTTGGTTTCTAAGGCTGACTCGAGAGGCAATTGTGCAGAACGCTAAGTCCATCGCCCCGACTTTACGGGCCATACCGATAAGCATCCTTCTGATGGCGGCTGTGGTGGTGCATCTGCCGCTTCTGCTCATGCAATTGCCTTTGAAATCGTACGATACGAACTTCCATATTTTCTTCGCTTCCCACTATGTCCAACATTGGTTTGACCCATGGAATGCAAAGTGGTATGCGGGCTTTTCCCAGACTACCTATCCGCCTCTGCCGCAGCAGTGGGTGGCGTTGCTGTCTCGGCTTCTCGGTTTGGACATGGCCTATATGGCGGTACAGCTTGCGGCCATATTGCTGCTTGTTGTAGGGGTATATCGTTTTTCCTTACTTTGGGTCAGTCCGCGCGCCGCGTCGATTGCAGCTTTGGCGAGTGTCTTCCTAGGTTCAGAAAGTTTCCTGGTTTACTCCGCGGGGCAATTGGGCACCACGTGCGCGGCGCCAATTTATTTGAATGCACTACCGTTTCTGTTCGAATGGGTCCGGCATGGCAAGTGGCGGTCTTTTCTTAAAGCGAGCGTGCTGTTCACGGCCGCTGCTGCTGCTCACCATGCCACGCTGCTGTTTGGGTCCATCTTCTTTGCCATACCGGTCCTGGCGCTGGTGTTGCTCGACCGAGAGGACGGTGAGCGGATGTCGACACCTGCCTTTGTGAGTCGCACCGTCATGATCGCGGTTGTGGTCGGTGTCGCCATCGCAGTCGTGCTTCTTCCTTTCTGGATCGCTTTGATTCATTATCCCGTCACGCAGACTCCCATCCCGCACCCTAGCCGGGCAAACTACATTCTGAGCCCCAGGTGGGGTCTCAATTACTTCATCATCCCATATGGGGCGTTGATTCTGGCATTGCCGTTCATCTTTCTGCGGGGCTCCATGGTGGTTCGACTTCGCCCCTTGCTGTTTGGATTCTGGGTAGCATTTTTGGTTGGGCTCGGAGGCACGACTCCGGTGGGCCACCTTCTGCTGGGACGCGCGTTCGACGTGCTGACCATGGAGCGATTCAGTTATTGGGCAACGTTGCTTGCCCTCCCGTTTGTGGGGCTTTTGGCCGCGGAACTCGTCGATCGATACCGAACAGTTGCAGTTGTCGGTTTGACCACGGCCGCGGCTCTCACCTGTGCACTGGCGGTGGGGTGGTCCACCTATCGACCGGCGGATGCTGAGGACCTCAAGGTGAATACGGTCGCGTCCTGGCTCAATCGTGACGGCCACGATCAGTATCGCTACGTCACCCTGGGATTCGGCAACAAGATTGCGCGCCTGGCGATGATGACAGACGCCGGCAGCGTGGATGGCGATTGGAATTCCGGGCGGATGTTGCCGGAGCTGACCCGCTACGGCGCGGCTCAGCTCACCAATTCGAAGGGTTTTGGCGAGGCGGGTCTCGACGCACTCCGCGCCATGCTGAGGCACGCGGACCATTATGGACTGAAATGGGTCTTCGTACGGGATCACTATTATGACCCGCTGCTCTCGTTTGCCGGCTGGCGCCAGGTGGACACTCTGGAAGACAACACCATCACCGTATGGAGCAAAGACGGGGTACCGCCGGCGACGCCGGTGAACGCGGCACAAATCCCTCCCCGCTGGCAAGGCCTGATGTGGGGCATTCTCCCCTTTGGCAGCAGTTTGCTGGCGATTCTGGTGATCCTGATTCCGGAGAAGAGAAAGAAAGAGTGCGAAGCCGGGGGCCTTATCGGATCCGATGAGAATCAGATGTACGGGAGTTTGGTCTCATGAACAAGGGACGCCTGTTGGCAGCATTTCTCGGCGCTACGACGGTGGCACTCGTGGTGATAGGAACAGTGTGGCCCGCGCCCTCTGCAGCAGCCTATGCCGGCGGCGCGGGCATGATGCGTTCATCTTCAACACCGGAAGCGGCAGTCGAGAATCTTGGTGACGAAATCCGCACGCAAGCCTGGGAAGAGGCGTACGCCAGCTTCGCCAACAAGGCTCAGTTTACCGAACCGGAGTTTGTGCATGACTTGACGGGATACTACCCCAGCCTTCTCACCTACACTACTCTGGACAAATTCGAGGTGCGGCCGCTTCACTCCTCCGCAAATGAGGCAGACGTTGAGCTCAAATTGCACTGGGCTACCGTCGTTGGCAGTTCCGCAACGACACGCGACTTGCGTGTGGTGAAAAATGGCGATCGCTGGGAACCGGAGTGGCCCATCGTCAAAGAAGTCAGAGTGCCGCCGCAGGTCATCCCGGTCAATTATCTGCGCTGGGATGTCATTTACCGCGGTGCAGGAGATGACTGGGGCGCGCAGGATGTAGAAGCGCCTCATGTGCGCATTGTGGATATGCACCCAGTGGAACGGGCCGACGGGGTGGTGATCCTGGGTGAGCTTCTCAACGAGGATGTAGTACCTGCCTGGGTATCGGTGAGCGCGACCTTGCTCGGAAAGAATCAATCGCCGACTGCGACGGAAGGCAGCTTCGATAAGATCTCCCACCTCTTGCTGCCGAAGCAAGTGACGCCGTTTCTCATCAAGTTTCCCGGTGCGTCGTTGTCCAATGTCGGCAGCATCCGCATGACTCCTGTGTCAGCTCTCATTGCGGCCTCGGCTGACCCGGTCATCGAAATCGAGAACGAGCAGTTGCACCCAGCTCCGGGAGCCTCATTGACCGGCCAACTCATCAATCAAAGCGGCCAGATCGTGAATGTCGCGCATGTTCTCGGGACTTTTTACGACAAGACCGGCCATGTGGTCTGGGTTGCAGATCAGTATATCGACCAGGCGCTCTTACCCGAGACCGCGGTTCCGTTTGAAATCCATATCCCTGAAGATCTCGCCAGGGACATCAGCAGCCAACGCACGGTCATTGCGACCTACAGTGCCGGAGGTTCCCTGTGAGAGCCAGATTGGCATTCGTACTAAGCGGACTGGCCATTGCGACAATGCAACTGGCTTTTGCCCAGGCGGGAAGCATGACCTTGCCCAAAACCATCGAAGCCGGCAACGCCTTCTCAATTCAAAGCAGCGGGAGCGGAAAGGCGACTCTGTACGTTGTCGGTCTCGGGCAGGTATTGAAGCGTGATGTGCAATTGGGAGAGACATCATTTTTTCCCGCTGGGTCGCTGTTCAATGCCGGCCATTACGTTGTAATTCTTGCAGGAGACTCGTCCACAGAGAGCGGCGCATTCGACGTTCTGCCTGCGAGTACTCCAGCGGACCTGAGCTTTCTCGCCAGGCCTTCCCGCCTTCCGGTTGGTCTGCACAATGGCATCACCGGCGCGGCGTACGTTTTTGACGCTTATCACAATTTGATTGTCGCTCCAACGTCCGTGTCCTTTGAACTGTCAAGCCCATCCGGCATTGTACAGAAGCGCATTGTGGCAACCCACGATGGCGCTGCGTGGACCGCATTGGATTCCACGGCCCAACAAGGCATCGATAGATTTGTGGCTCAAGTTGATCACGCTTCCAGCGCCCGTGTCGTGGAGCAGGTCCCGGGCGATCCGTGCGGGTTGAAGATGAGCGCTGAGCAGACAGGCCGGGAGCTGCAGTTGAAAACTGATCCAGTGCGCGATTGCAACGGAAACGCGGTACCGGACGGAACGATCGTAACTTTTACTGAAGCTTACAACGGTGGTCAGTCGACGGTGGATGTTCCTCTCAAGCGCGGAATTGCGGAGGTGCAAATGGCTGGCCATATCGGAGCAACTATCTCTGTCGCGAGCGGCGTTGTGCTGGGGAATCAGATTCGTTGGGAGAAGTGACGATGCTCAAGTCCCTCCTGATCCTTTGCACCTTCGTTTCCACCACCCTCGGTATTGGATCCGCTCAGGCCACAGTGCGCGTGGAATCATCGAATCTGCAAGGTCCGAGGGCTTTGCCGGAGCAGACCGGGACGGCAGCGGTTCGTGATTATCTGCAGTCCTGGCAAAATCTGAGAGCTGCGCTTGAACACAATCGCGCGGACCTGCTCGACCCGGCTTTCGCGGGAACTGCCAGAGAGAAACTCTCGGAGACGATCCAGCAGCAAACCGCGCTGGGGATTCGTACGCGCTATCAGGACCGCGCGCATGACATTCATATCGTCTTCTACTCGCCGGAGGGGCTCTCCATCGAGCTCACGGATGATGTCGAATACGATCTGCAGATACTTGACAGCGAAAGGGTCAAAACGACACAGCATATAAATGCCAGATACGTCATAGTTTTAACACCTGCCGAAGTGCGATGGAGGGTGCGAGTTTTCCAGGCAGCGCTCAAATGATGCAATATCTCGAATCCGCAGCTGTTGTGCCCGCTGTTTCGGGCCGCAGCCATCGATAACGAGAGATGGCTTCTTCATGAACGCACAACTCGAAACTCCAGGAGTCCACTATGATCTCGGTCGTCGTACCTATTTATAACGAAGAAGAGCTGATTATGCAGTTCCATGAGGCTGTTGCAATCGCCATGGAAAGCGCTCACACCAGCTGGGAAGTCGTGTATGTCAACGATGGTTCTACGGATTTCTCTCTGCAGCTGCTGAGGGGGCTGCAGGCAATGGATAGCCACGTGGTGGTGGTGGAACTATCCCGCAATTGGGGCCACATGGGCGCGATCTCGGCGGGTATTCAGACGGCGCGCGGTAATGCAGTCATCCTGATGGACGGCGATTTTCAGGATCCGCCGGAAGTGCTTCCGAAACTGATTAGTGCCTGGCGCGAAGGCGCTGAGGTGGTTGTCGCGGTAAGAAAGAGTCGGCAGGAGCGAAGCAAAATTCTGGCCACGCTCTTTCCTCTCTTCTATCGCGTCATGGGAGCGCTTTCTGACTATCCAATCCCTTTGAACGCTGGGATATTCAGTCTCATGGATCGCAAGGCGGTTGATTCAGTCAATGCCATGGAAGAGAAGAACCGCTACCTGCCGGGGCTGCGCGCCTGGGTAGGGTATCGAAACAAAGTGGTCTATTATGACCGGCAGGACCGATTGGCCGGTGAGGGCAAGCTCTCGTTCCTAAGCCGGATCAAGTATGCAATGGATGCGATCACAAGCTTCAGCTACAAACCTCTGCGCCTCAGCTTCGCGCTTTTCTTTGCCGCAACAAGCGCATCTGCGCTTCTGGCGTTCTTCATGCTTTTTTCCAGAAGTACAATGGCAACGATGGGCTTGGGCGTGGCAGCTTCCGTATTTTTCGTAGGAGGGCTGCTGCTTCTATGCCTGGGCGTACTGGGCGAGTATCTGGGGCGTGTGTATGACGAGGTCCGGAGCCGGCCCCTCTCGATCATCAGTACCGTGCACCGTTCTGCAGTCGTGGTTCCTCTTCAAATAGCCGCAATCGCGGCGCAAACCAACGGCCATGTGGAGCATGCCAATGGTCATTGGGACCAAGCCAACAACAGTGTAGACCAAGCCAATGGCCATATCGACAGAGATTCAATCGAAGCGGCGTAGGAATGACAAAACCCTCCGGCGAGCGCCGGAGGGTTTCTGCTTCGGCATCTTGAATTGTCACGCAGAACCGGTCCGCAGGGCGAGTGTGTCGGATGAACACGACGCATTCAGCTAGTTCAGTACGCTTCTGTGGATGACCGTACGAGACTTTCAGGCCGAACGGATGGTGCTCCTCTTTGCAGCGGCTATGGTTTTTTCCCCTGCACCGCAGGGGACTTCACTGCAGCAGGCGTCACAGCCTGCACTTGCGTCCCGGAGCCGCATGTGGGAACCCCATCCTCAATGGCCGTGCCCTCCTCGTGGTCATTCCATGTTTCGATCATCATGAAAGGCGGAGGATCGTCGGAAGGAAAGTATTTACGCCAGAAGTTTGACGTGTTGGCAAATGTCTGCCCGCACTGCGCGGATATATGCCGGTTAAGTCCCCAGGAAGCTTTACTGTCGTCGAAACTCGACCAAACGCCGCCAATAATAATCTTGTCGGAGTGCTTTGACTGCATCGTTTGATAGAAGTCATTCAGATATTGCTCTCCCCAGTTGCTGCCGTCGCCCCCTTGCACAGGAGTGACCCAGGCATAGAAGCCATCGAATGCGTCTGCATCCGGGCCGGGCAGGTTCTCATAGATGAGCCATGGAGGGGCACTCCATTTGCTTACCAGGGTACGTACTCTATTCCAGTCTGTGTGCCTGCCTTTCGGGAAGATGAAGATCACGGGCCGGCCTTTATAGGTGAGATAGGCCTGATGCCCAGGCGCCTTCGAAGAAAGATAGGTGTCATGGAACATCGTAAAATCCGCAAGAGCCTCGTCGGTCGCCCCGTCTTCCTCGTCGGTTTCGTCGTACATCATCGCCACCTGGAACTGCTCGCTCGCAGCCGTAGTCTGCATCAAGGCGTAGCTGTGATCGATGAAGGGCTCACGGTCCCCGTACCAGTCCACCACAAACGCCGATATTCCCATGGCTTTCGCCTGGCGAATCTGCTTTTTGATCTCCGTTGGATCGTGCGAAGAATAGCCGACGGAGATATGTTTCGGATGTCCGAACCAGGCTTCGTACAAGGCAATTGTCTCCGGTGCGTTCCCCGTCGCCCTATGCTTCAGCGGTTGCCCATGGCCCGTTCCGGGGTCAGAGCATCCGTGAGATACGAGGATAAGAAAAACAAATGAGGTTCCTATTCGATTCAACATTGGCTTGCTTGTTAGAGGCTATAGGTGTCGTTCCGGTTGTCACGAATACAGCAAATAACTGCATCAATCGGAGTGTCTGAGCAGCCACACCCTTACTTGTCGCATCGAACAGGCTGCGGGTCCAAATAAGGCTATCTTTCAGCTTGATGCAGTGCATTACTTGCAAATGGAACCGGGGAACTCAAGGGTGCGGTGAACGGTTTGACCCAAAATACGAAAACGCTGCAGGCCCGCATTGTCTCAGGCAGTGTCGTGTTGCTCTCGGCTTCGGGGCTTACAACCGCACTTAACCTCGGCTACAACATCGTAGTTGCGCGATTTCTTGGTCCTAAAGGCTTCGGACAGGCTACGGTTGTCTACACGATCCTCACGCTGATATCCGCGGTGACGCTCTCCTTTCAAATCATTTCTGCGAAGACTGTGGCACAACAAAGCTCTCCGGAAGAGAAGGCTGCAGTTTATCGAGGTTTCCATCGAGCCGCATGGGGATGCGGGGTCCTCGTTGCACTCATCCTGTTGTCGTTTCAGAGAGGGATTGCGGATTACCTAAACCTGCCTAGTCCCGCTCTCGTCGCCATCCTCGCAATTGGCGCAGCTTTCTACGTTCCGCTGGGAAGCCGGCGGGGCTACATTCAGGGAAGTTGTGGTTTTCGCCGTCTTGCTACCAATCTTGTAATTGAAGGAACGGTTCGACTTGGCGGATCGGTCCTTTTGGTTCTGTTAGGCCTCGGCGTCGAGGGGGTAATTGCGGCTAATGCGGCGGCAGTCGTGGTGGCCTATCTTACGGCTGCACCTAAACTGGTGGGCCGTGCTCCGAACCCACTTGATTTGTCGTATGCACTTCGCGAATCATCGCAGGCAATGGTCTTCTTCGCTGGCCAGGTGCTTATCAATAACTGTGACATCGTGCTTGTAAAGCATTTTTTCCTGGCAAAAGAAGCAGGCCTGTATGCAGCTGTAGCAATGGTTGGCCGCGTGATCTTTGCCTTTTCGTCAGCGGTCGTCAACAGCATGTTTCCGCTTGTAGCGGGCACACGGGTTGAGGAGCGAAAGGATATCAAGGTCATTGCGACTTCGCTGTTACTGGTCTTAGTCACCGGTTCCGTCTTAGCCATTGGCCTTGGGATCGCGCCTACAGGAATCTGGACAGCGCTGTTTGGATCTGGATTCGAAATAGTTGGTAAGTACAACCTTCCATACCTTCTGGCCCTCTATGCTATTACGACAATAGTCTTCTCGCTGAGCGTGGTGATTATCACCTTCGAGATGTCTTACAAGATCGCGAATACAAGTTGGCTTCAGTTGGTATTCAGCGGTGTAGTCATCGCAGGCATCTGCCGCTTTCATTCCTCACTACGCGAAGTCATCCTCGTACAACTGGTCCTGATGGTTGCTCTCCTCATTTGTGTGGGAATCCCTTTCCTGATGGATTTGCTAGCCAATCCAAAAGGAGTGCCGCAGGCAGGACGCTTTGGGCCGGTCAGGCTTATTCGAGACGTGTCTGAAAATGAGGTCATCGCGGAGTTTTTGAAGAGCGACTTTTACTCCCCGGCATTTCGGGAGTACCAGGAAAGCCTAGGGGATGTGGTCAACACGCCAGACCTTGAAAATGCCGGCGACAACGCAAAACGCCGGGCCTTGCTCTTCATTCGGCACCTTCCCTTGTGGAAGGAGATCCCTGCCGGCACGAATTGGTATGAGATGGAAATCGACGAGGTTGACCTCGGCCAGATCAGGGCATTTCCACGGGCGCATTGGCGGAAGTTGGCGCGCGGTAATTTCTCGGTAACCGGGATTGCCCAGGCCATGCGCACGCGTCGACACACGGTTGATGCTCCATTCTTATCGAAGATTGCCTCGATTGGCGACCGGCTTCTCAAAGAGGCGCCAGGATTTGGCCCTGTGATCCTCATCGGGGTCAATGAAAACGAGCCTTTAACGGTTTTGGATGGCAATCATCGGCTGATAGCAGCAATGCTTGCTTCGCCAGGCAGCCTGAAGAAACTGCGCTTTCTTTGCGGGCTATCGCCTCGTATGACGGAGTGCTGTTGGTATAACACAAACGCCCGTACTCTTTTCCGATATGGGAGAAATATGCTGGCTCGCGTCGCACGTAATCCAGAAGCTGAGCTTGCACATCTCTTGCGGAACTCCGATGAGCGAGACGCGCTGGCAGCGGTAGTGAATTGAGCAATCTCTTATCCGCTACTTGAAGGGAACGATTTTCGTCCGTAGGCACGGAAAGAAGTTGAGAACCGGAATCGGGAGGTGCATATGACACTTCGAGGATGCACTGTCAAAATCGAGCAGCTACCGGAATCGTTGAGCGAGAAACAAAGCCGGTTGCTTCTGCGCAAATTGGAGAGTTCTATCAACATCGATCGACCCTCTATCGTGCTTGACTGTTCAAAGGTGCGCCGGATGGATAGGTCTGCTATCAACCTGCTGCTCTGTTGCCTGGAGGAAGCCATGAAACGCAATGGCGACGTGAAGCTTGCATCCGTGCCTCAAGAGGCAAGAACAACGCTGGAACTCTGCGGGGTCGACCGTCTGTTTGAAATCTTCGACACGAATGCTGAAGCGGTGAGCAGCTTCCGTCGACTGCCTGCAGATGAATACTCGAACGAGTATGTGCCATTCGGCTCACATCATACTCCTGGAAATGCAACATAATCGTTTTGGGTTGGTCATTCTGAGGCGCGAAGCGCGGGCGAGTCGGGGGATAAGTGAGAATGTCGAGTAGTTGGTTAAAAAGACAAATTGCCAGCGGCCTCATGATGATGCTGGTCATCCCGATGACGGAAGCGGCCGACGCATCGCCGATACAAGCACTCAGCGGCCAGCAGCAGAGCGCGTCCTCCGCCCAGAATCCGTCAAAGGACTCCGATAGTCGAGCCGGGACTCCGGGCACAGAAGCAAGCCAATCTGAAGCAACTCTCCCGGACAGTCCCGGACCAGCGCCCTCGCAAGCTGCCGGTCAGAGTGGACCGTCCAGTGCTTCGCAATCCGGCTCGCAACAAACACAGAACACTGCGCCCAAACCGGTTGGAACGGCTGCTGCTCCGTACGAGAAGACCACCGGTGTTGCGGCGTCCAGACCCGCCGGGGCGGTGATTGCCCCTGGAAAACAGCGGCGCGCGCGTTCCATTCTGATCAGAGTTGGCGTCATCGTGGGCGCTGCCGTCGCCGTCGGAATTGTCGTGGCACTCTCCAAAGCGAGCCCAAGCCGGCCAAACTGACATATCGCGGAAACCATTAAACGCGACCATGGAGCATAGTGATGCGCCCTCCCCGAAAGAACCGTGAAATCATCTTTGTAAGCTTTTCCGGTATTGACGGCGCCGGAAAGAGCACTCAGATCGAAGCCCTTTGTGCGCGTCTGAAAGAGGATGGTCTGCAGGTTCTATTGATCAGGTTCTGGGATGACATTGCGAGACTTACTGGACTTCGGGAAGCGACTGGGCACACCATCTTTAAAGGCGACAAAGGAGTTGGAAGTCCCTCTGCGCCCATCAACCGCCGAGACAAAAACGTCAGGTCATGGCTCATGACCGGGGTGCGGCTATTCCTTTACTTCTTCGATGCTATCGCGGTCCGGCTCGCAGTGGGGAGAGCAATCCGCTCTGGAGCCGATCTTGTCATTTTCGACCGATATATTTACGACGAGCTTGCGAACCTCACCTTAAGCAATCCTGCCATTCGGGTGTATGTGAGCATGATCATGAAGATCGTTCCTAAGCCCGATATCAGCTATTTGCTGGATGCGGATCCGGTCAAGGCTTGCGCGCGAAAGCCTGAGTATCCTATCGAGTTTCTCCACTCCAACCGCCAGTCCTATCTGGATCTGTGCAAATTAGTTGGCGAGATAACTGTCATAGCCCCGATGCCCATTCGGGAGGTCGAGCGAACCGTCCTCAGGTACGTTCTAAATGAGTTATCATTCAGGGCGCCTCGGTTGGAGAGCGGCGGCGACATGGCGTCGAAAGGTTCCGACGATGAGCCGGCCGAGCTGGAGAGGCAGCAGGACGTCCTGCCGCCTCTTGATGCAGAGCAACTCCGCCCAAGACAAACCTGATCTAACCAGCCGATCTCGGTCCACCAACGGCCGGGTACTCTACCAATAAGTCAAACTCAAATTGTCCAAGTATGTGGTATTTGCTGACTGCTTGTAGTTTGCGTCCATCTGGTAGTTAACGGTAATGCCGTACCAACTGGTTGGAACTTCGAACGGGGCGTAGGCCTTGTTGATGTTGTATGTTACTCCGTTCAGCGTGATCGATTGATACAAGAGTGTATTGCCCGATCCTCGCTGGAATTGAAGGGTAAGGTGGTTCCAGCCATTGACGAGAGTACACGGGACGCCGGCCGAAGCCCATTGCTGCGTAACGTTGTCCAGCACATCCCATTCCCCGCCGCCAAGGTGGTTGCATTGGGTGCCGAAGAACATTCCGATTCCATCCATATACATGCTGACATCGAACTCCAATACCTGAGTCACAGAGGCGTTCGTCACATAGAGGTCGGTGTCATAGGTAAAGTTGTGCAGGCTCGGAATAAGGGTATGATTGTCATCGGGAAGTCCCTGCGTTGAATATTGCCCCATCACCGGGTTGTACCACAGAACAACGCCGTAAGGAGTCGTTCCACTGGTATTGAATTGGGTCGCATTTCCGCTCAAGGAAGGCGATGCGACTTTATGCGCCATCGACCACGTAAGTCCTGAACAGGGCGAACAGTCAACATAGACGGGGGGAAGCTGACCCCAACTATTCCAGCCTTGGTTTGCCTGGAGATTGAGGAACTTGGTCCCAGTGGTGGCGACCGTGACATTGACGGTGGAAAATGTAGCTCCGCCGCATTTATCCCACTCTTCGACGACCGTGTGCTGAGTGCCTGGGCTCAGGCCCAGCGAGGTATTCAGCTTGGCGCCCTGCACCACATAAGCCAGTATGTTATTGACGTAGATGCCCATGGACCCTACGCCTTTGGAACAGGTCGAAGTGGCTGTCGCCACATAATTCGCCAGCAAATTCACTGTGCTGTTGGGCACCGGCGAGGTCACATAGACGCCGCTCTGGGTGGCGACCGTTACTGCTATCGGAGTATAAGTGGAACCTCCGCAGTAATCCCACTCCTGAACCACCGTTTTATGGTTGCCTACGGTGAGAGGTATGGTGACGTTCAACTGGTAGCCATCGACCACCTTCACCAGGTCATTATCGACGTAGACGCCCATGGAGGCGACGCCTTCCGAACAGGTGGTAGTGGCGCCGGAGGCCACGTAAGTTGCGGTCGTGCTTACCGTCTCCCCATTCGATGGGCTGCTGACAGTAACTGTGGCCCACGCGGAGGTGGCGAAGATGGAGAGTGTCAAGAAGGCGTAGAAGATGGTTTTCATGTAGATGCCTCGGGGTCATTGGTCCGAGCGCGCGCGTGCAGGCTTTGGGACATCTAAGTTTTTGCTTCAAAGGGCTCCGTCCGAAGTACGGACTCTTCCCACGCAACCTCACTTAGAGACCTTCAGGATTCGCTTTTCCAGGACTCACTATGAGCACAATAGCACACATATTGTGGTTCTTTTTGACCTGTAACACGAAAGTACCACTAATTTGGTTACGAATTCCAACGGGAATCTGAACTGCCATTTTGTCGCAGTCGACGGCGCCGAGGGCGACAATTTGGCAAGGAAGTCAAGTATTCAGGACCGGGCCCTGTTATCATGCGACGGGCTCCCCCCTCGGCTTCTCTGATTGATCGCTGGACAAGAAAATCGTCACGGAACTAAATACCCTAACTCGCACGATCCAGACGCCGCCGGGTCTCCTTCAAACCGACGCCGAAATCCAGTACAACCGATAAGCACATTAGATCAACTAATAGTTCGAGTGGTCTAAATTGAGCGGGGGACAGGGGCGATGCTCAACGACGTAGGACCATTTATCAGAGCCGCCATGAAGGAGTTGCGAGATCCCTGCGCACAAGTGCCACTCCTCCCAACATGTCTCTACTTCGTGAGGCCAAGATATGCGCGCCAGTTTCCTTCGCTGTTACCGGATTCAATCGCTTTGTCTTTCTTTGTTCCTCGTTGTGATGCTTGCGAGCACAGGGTGCTCCAACACTACATCCGCTGCCGATCCGGCGAAGACACTGACCGGGATCGCGGCATCGCCGGGCACCGCGAGCATCGAGGTTGGAGCGACACAACAATATGTCGCCACGGCGACCTACAGTGATGGGTCAACGGCAAACGTGACGTCGACGGCAACCTGGACGACCTCGACAGCAGCAGTCGCGACGATGAATGCGTCTGGCTTAGCCACTGGCGCAACGCCGGGTTCCAGCACCATCACTGCTTCACTGAGCGGCATCAGCGGCACAGCGGCGTTGAGCGTGACCGCGGCGACGAAGACGGTAACAGCAATTTCAGTAACGCCGGCTACCGAGAGCATTGCTGTTGGAGCGACAGAGCAATTCACGGCGACGGCGACCTACAGTGATGGCTCGACGGCAAATGTCACCACGACGGCAAGCTGGACGAGTTCGACTGCGGCAGTGGCTACAGTGAATTTGGCCGGACTGGCCACAGGGGTAGCGGCGGGCTCGACTACGATTACTGCGTCGCTTAGCGGCGTAAGCGGCACGGCAACGCTCGCCGTGGGGGCGGCGGTGAAGACGCTTGTTTCAATTGCGATTACACCGAGCACCGCGAGCATCTCGCCTGGCGCTACGCAGCAGTTCACCGCGACGGCCGCGTACAGCGACGGCTCAACGACCGTGATCACTTCGACCGCCGCCTGGACAAGCTCGACGCCAGCGACGGCTACAATCAGTGCGGCGGGACTCGCCACCGCCTTGGCTCAGGGCTCGACCACTATCATGGCCTCATTCAGCGGCATGAGTGGAACCGCGGCCTTGGCCGTGGCGACGAAGACGCTTTCGTCCCTCGCCATTACCCCAGACGCGGCAAGTTTTGCCATGGGCGACACGCAGCAATTCACCGCTACGGCGACGTACAGCGATACGTCGACGGCCAATGTGACCTCGACGGCGACCTGGACAGTCACGAACACAGCCGTGGCGACCATTGACAGCACAGGACTGGCCACCGCCGTAGCGTCGGGCTCGACCTCCGTGACGGCTCAACTCAACTCAGTGACGGGAAATGCCGCGTTTATGGTCACCATCGCGCCCGGAACCGGAGTCAACATCCCCATGTGGCATGTTGACGCCAACCGCAGCGGGCTGAATGCGAACGAGAAATCGCTCACTACCTCCAACGTGACTACGGGGTTCGGAAAGCTGTTCTCTTATGCTGTGGATGGCTATGCTTATGCAACCCCGCTGCTGATGTCGAACGTGATCATAAAGGGGGCTGCGCATAACGTGCTTTACGTGGCGACCGAGCATGACAGTGTATACGCTTTCGATGCAGACAACTACGGAAGCGGCGCGCCCTTGTGGGAGACACCGCTGCTGCAAGCGGGGGAGACGCCAATGACCGACGGGCCCATTCAGCCGTATCAGGGCATCACGTCGACGCCGGTGATCGACCCGTCTTCGAACACCATCTACGTGGTATCGGCGCAAACATTGAACGGCGCCGCCACCTTCCGGCTCAATGCGCTGGACATGACAACGGGCGCGCAAAAGTTTGGCGGTCCGATCACCATCCAGGCCTCGGTTCCGGGAACAAATTCCGATTCGTCCGGATCGCCTCCTATGGTCAGTCTGACGACCTCCTGCATCCAGCGGGCGGCTTTGTTGCTGGCGAATAGCAATGTGTACATGGGCTTCGGCAGTTGCCACAGTGGATGGTTGCTGGCCTACAGCGCGAAGACCACCCCCATGGCCCAGGTCGGAGTGTTCAACGTCAGCCCGAACCTGAACGGCGAAGGTACGTACGCCAGTGCGGGCGGCGTCTGGATGGGCGGCGGCGGCCCGGCTGCCGACAGCTCCGGGAACATCTACATTACCACCGGGAACGGTCCGTGGAACCCAGCGCAGGGCTCCTATGGCGATTCGGTGTTGAAATTCAACTCGACATTGACATTGGAAGACTACTTCACGCCGGACGATTACCAGTACATGGATTGCAACGACGCCGATCTCGCTTCGGGCGGCTTGCTGTTGATTCCGGGAACTACACAGGCCCTGGCGGGCGGCAAGACGGGAATGATGTATATGGTGAACACCGGCAATATGGGGCACGAGAGCGCCGGTGACGCGGGAGTGACGCAGGAATTGTTCTGGGGCACCGGTATACTCTCTCCGTACTCCTCGACGTGTACAGACGCCACTACAAATACGACCATGATCAATTCCTACGAAATCTTCGGGACGTCGGCTTACTTCAACGGATCGACGTATCTGGGTGTAACTCCGACGGCGGCGAATCTGCCCATCGGGATACGGCAATTCACATACTCCGGTGGAACCTTGACGCCGGTAACTGCCGACACGCTTGCGCCCTACGTTCAGGAGGACACGCGCGGCACCACGCCTTTCATCTCGGCCAACGGCACCTCGGACGGGATCCTGTGGATGATCGATCAGGGGCTGCCGCTGCAAAACACCAGCGGCGCCGCGACGACTGCGACCCTGCGCGCCTACGACGCCGCCAACCTGGCAGAGGAGCTGTACAACAGTGGAGTGAACGCAGGAGACGCGCCAGGGTACGGGATCAAGTTTAGTTCGCCGATTGTAGGCAACGGAAAAGTGTATATTTCGACAGGGCACGATCCCGTCACGACTACCAATCCGCAAGGTGAAATCGACGTCTATGGCCTGAACTAGGATTCGGATTCCCGGTGTTCACCCACGGTAGTGGCCTGAGTACCTTCTCGATTGTCTATACTCGAGAGGTAACTAGATATTCAAGCCACTGCCGTTGAAAGACCATGGGCGTCTTACTTCTTTACCAGCGATAGATTGTCAGATCGTCCAGGTAGGCCGTTGCGGTCCCGCTCGTGGACAAAGAGCCATCCACTTGAAAGTTGGTCAACAGCGTCGGAGCCCATCCGAGCGCGAAGGCCGACCGCACAGTCGCATTCAGGACGGATTCTGCGCCGTCAAGCCACACAGACTGGTAGGTGACGTTACCCGAGTCATCGCGGGAATATTTGACCTGAACATGATGCCAGGTGTTCGTACTCCACTGACGCGCGTTGCACCGTGCTTTGGAGTGTAGCCATGTGTCTATCGGCTTTTCAGGAGTTCCCGTATTGGCGGTGTAATCCCACGTGCCTGACCAGCCGTCGCACTGGAATCCGAAGATCACAGTCTGGCCATCGGGCATGACCTGATTCATATCCATTTCCAGATTGGCGATGGACGTGGAGGGGTAGGGCAGGTAGACCCAGGCGTCATAGAGAAAGTTAGTGGAGGCAGTATCGTCGCCGAAGGACACATCAAAACGCTGGTTGCCATAGTAAGTGTAATTGCTGACAAACTTGCGTGCGTTCCCAGTGCGTGAAGGCGAGTTGGCAAGGCTCGTTACCCCACTCGAACTGCCGGCAGCCGCGGTGTCATGCTGTGCGATCCAGTTGCTCATTATCTGCAAATTACCGACACCGATTGCATCGGATGGGATCAGGGCAGATGCAGCGGAGGCTTCGACCGTAATGGCGACGTCGGTGACGCATGCGGAACCGGCGTCACCCCATGCCTTGACATGCAGGGTGTGCGCTCCGGTTGCAGACACGACTTGGGCCTGAACAGACGCACCCTTTACAATGGTAGTGTCACTGCTGTTGTCGAGCGAATAGCCCATAGCAGAAGTGTTTTGAGATGAGCAGCTTGCGGCGTTGGCGGAAAGCGCGAAGGGTGATGCAACTTCGGCGCCATTGGCAGGACTGCTCACGGTGACGGTTGCGAACACAGGTGCCGCGAATGTCACAAGAATCAATGTAGCGTAGTAGCAAATCTTCATAAGTTTTCCCTTAAACATTCCCTTCGATCTCAGATTTCAGCCGTGAACAAAGATGAACGCGACACTTTTCCGCGGCTCTCTCCTTATCGGCTAGATTGGTGCGAAGATAACCGCAGTTTCTAGCCGCCGCACGCGTTCAGTGCGGATACGGAGAACAATAGGCAATGTCAGTGGGCAGCAGTTCAGAAGGTTGTGCAGTTGGCTCCCATCACTTCGGCCTGAGCGAACAAGATCCCCGATCCGAGTGAAAGGACGCGTTTAACTTAGTGAGAATTCGTGGGCAAGGTCTTTTCCTGCTTGGGCTGCTGTCGAAGCCCTGCCTCCGGTTGATTCCAGCAACAGTTCTGAGTAAGCGCGTGTGGCGAACGTCATGTGCCCCTTCGTCCCCGCGCTTGGCTACGATCTTCAGCTCGACTTCTTCACTTAGATCTCGAACTCTAGAAGATCTCGAACTCTAGAACTTGATTCAGACAATCCAATGACTGTCTGTATAGAACAGTACACTCATTATGGGCGTATTAAAGAATTTGTCAATGCCCGTGCACGACAACTGCAAGACAAATATAAATCACGGGGAGCCGTTTCGCCCAGTGCGCAAGTTGCGATTGAATCTCGGAGGAAATTTGTCGAACCCATGTGAAAGACGGTACTTGGGTCAACTGTCATGCGGCTTGAAATGGGAAATACGCAGGCTCATCAGTGGCGTAGAGCGCCCAACTAAAGTTGTATAGAGGATGCTGGCAATCTTGACCATCGAGCAGAATTTCAGCGAATGGCGAGTGTGCCAAGTCCAGATTGTCTCAACACAGGGCTCACTCCAAGGGGTTCACCCCAGTCTCGACAGGCAGAACTGTGCCTAAACTCTCCAGAATGGGCCTTCTGATCTTTCATCGCCATGGCTGTTTTCTGCGGATGAGGCGACGGCTCCGTTATGGATGCGGATGCGGGCGATGGAGTTTGCACTCAGGATTGAGGCGGACGCCGAAGCCGGGGGTGTCGGGCAGCTTGATACGGCCGTTGACGGGGACCGGCTCGTCGAGCAGTAGCGGCGAGAACATGGGAACGACTTCGTCGGCCTTGGGAGCCATCATCAGAAACTCCGAGAAGGGGCTGTTGTGGCGGGTGATGACGAAGTGGTAGCTGTAGACGCTTGAGCCGTGCGGCACGACGAGGACGCCGCGGGCATCGGCGAGGGCGGAGATCTTGATCAGCTCGGTAATGCCGCCGCACCAGCAGACGTCGGGCTGGAGAATGTCGGCGCACTCCATCTCGAGGAGCAGGCGGAATCCCCAGCGCGTGGCTTCGTGCTCGCCGGTGGTGACCAGCATGCCGGGCGGGACGCTGCGCTTCAAGGCGGCATAGCCCCAGTAGTCGTCGGGCGGGAGAGCTTCCTCGATCCACTTGAGCGCGAAGGGCGCGGCCTTGTGTGCAAGGCGCGTGGCATAGTTGAGGTCGAGGCTCATCCAGCAGTCGAACATGAGCCAGAAGTCGTCGCCGACGCGGGAGCGCATCTCGGCCAGCTCGGCGATGTTCTTCTTCAAACCCTCTTCGCCTTCGGCGGGGGCGTGGTGGAGCGGCATCTTTCCGCCGATGAAGCCCATCTTCTGCGCGAGGTCGGGACGGGCTCCGGTGGCGTAGAAGGTGAGCTCGTCGCGCACGGGACCGCCGAGCAAATGAGACACGGGCTCCTGGCGGAGTTTGCCGAGGAGATCCCAGAGCGCGAGATCGACGCAGCTGATGGCGTTGAGCACGAGGCCCTTGCGTCCGTAGAAGAGCGTGGAGAGATACATCTGGTCCCAGATGCGCTCCAGGTCGTCGGCCTGCGCGCCCTCGACGAAGCGGGCCAGGTGGGTTTCGACGATCCAGGCCGCGGGCTCGCCGCCGGTGGAGACGGCAAAGCCGACCACGCCGTTGTCGGCTTCGACTTCGACGACCAGCGTGCCCAGCACATTGAGGCCGAAGGACTGGCGGCTCTGGCGATACGCGGGATACTTGGCCATGGGCGTGGCGACGTGGTTGTCGATCCAGTGGCCGGAGCCTTGATCGTGATAATCGCCGCCGCCGCCACGGTAGACGTAGGCGCGGAGCTGACGGATTTTGTGACTGGCCATGGGGTGAGTGTTCTCCTTCGATGAGGGAAATCAGGGTTGCGCGGCGTGCGGCTGCGTTTCCGTGCGCTTGCCGAGATAGGCGATGAGGACTGCAACAAGAAGTGTAAAGCCGGCGAGCACGTAGAGGCCGGCGGAGGGGGAGCCGAAATGCACGTCGGCCCAGACCTTGATGTTGGGCGCGACAAAGCCGCCCAGGGCGCCGAGGGCGTTGATGACGGCGAGGCCGCCGGCGGCTGCGCGGCCGGAGAGATAGCTGGTGGGGAAGGTCCAGAAGAGCGGCTGCACGGCGATGAAGCCGGAGGCCGCGATGCACAGGGCAGCCATGGCGAGGACGCCGCTGTGCGCGAGGAAGAGCGTGCTGGCCGCGGCGGAGATGGCGAGGACGATGGCGGCGAGAATGCCGGGGCGTGCCATGCGGGCTGCCCAGCGGGGAATCCAATAGGCGGTTACCAAAGCGCAGGCCCATGGGAGCGCGGAAACTACGCCGACTTCGACCCCGAATTTCTTGCCCAGCATGGCCGCTACTTCAGTGGGCAGATAGAAGACCACGCCGTAGATGCTCATCTGGATGAGGAAGTAGATAGCGGAGAAATGGATGAGCTTGCGGTCAGCGAGTGCGGCCAGAAAGGCTGAAGGGCCGTGCGCGTGGCGCTGGTCTTCTTCTTCAGTGAGGGCTCTTTGCAACTCTGCGCGTTCCTCGGCGGTGAGCCAGGATGCGTCTGCGGGGCGGTCGGAGAGAAACCAATATGCCCACACACCCACGATTACGGCGAGAGCGCCTTCGACCAAAAACATCCATTGCCAGCCGAGCAGTCCGGTGCTTCCGTGCAGGTTGAGCAGAAGGCCGGAGAGCGGGCCGCCGAAGATGAAGGCGAGGGGTGCACCAAAGTAAAACTGTCCCAGGATCTGGCCGCGGACGCGGTTGGGAAACCAGTACATGAGATAGAGAATGACGCCGGGAAAGAAGCCTGCCTCCGCAAAGCCGAGCAGCAGGCGCACAACGTAAAACGAGATGGGGCCGCGGACAAAGATGGTGGCGATGGAGACCAGGCCCCAGACGACCATGATGCGGCACATCCAGATGCGCGCGCCAACGCGGTGCATGATGAGGTTGCTGGGGATTTCAAACAGGGCATAGGTGAGGAAGAACAGGCCGGCGCCCCAGGCGAAGGCGGACTCGGAGATTCCTGTCGAGAGCTGCAAGGCTTGCTTGGCGAAGCCGATGTTGGCGCGGTCGAGAAAAGCGACGACGTACATGAGCAGCAGGAAGGGAAGCAGGCGGCGGCGCGCGTGCAGCACTGCTCGGGATTGCACATCGCCAGTCATTGTCATTCGGTCTGCTCGCGTGTCAGGAATCTCGGGGAGGGACACAATCATGCGGGGAAGTGGAGGGTAATTTCATTGAAGGTCTTCGATTGATGGTGCGCGGTCACGCGGGTATCGTGCTGGCCCACCCTTGCGACAAAAGCAAGAACGTCGCAAGAATGGGGCACCCAATGCGCAAAAGCTTAATGAAAATGCTCGCGTATCTAGGATAGACGACGGGCACCCGGTTGGATGCCCGCCGCAAGGATGTTATTCCTTTTCTGTGCGCACCACGGCGACCGGGCCGAGCAGGCCGGAGGGCAGCAGCGGCGACTTGGCCTTGTAGGGCTGCACGTCGGCGTAGGTGATTTTGGTTGCGCCGGGCTGCTGGTCTCCGATGAGGCGATTGACCCAGGCGTTGGTGACCTTGACGACCAGTTCATTGGCGCCGGGCTTGAGCGCGGAGGTGGCATCGACGCGGTACGGCGTGTGCCACACGACGCCCAGGCTCTTGCCGTTGACGATGACTTCGGCGAGGTTCTTCACACTGCCCAGATCGATCCACAGATGCGCACCCGGCTTGAACCAATCGGCCGAGGCTTGCACCGTCTTGGTGTAGGTGCCGGTGCCGGAGTAATACTTCACGCCGGCGTCGGCGTTGTCGCTCCACGATGCGAGCGAATCCAAAGTGATGGAGGGCGGCGCGCCGAGGTCGGGCTTGAAGCTGACGGTCCAGGAGCCGTCAACCGTGGCCAGGCTGGTCTCGGCGACCTTGGGCAACTGGTGCGAGGTCTCCGTGGTCGCCTTGCGGAAGACGACGAAGACCGTGCCCCAGGGCTCGAGGTGCAGAGGAACGGTGGTACGGCCGTCGGCGATGGTGAAGGATGCGGGCTCGGTGAGGCCGGTGTCAGAGTGCCACAGCTCCGGCGCGTTGCCGGTGATGCGGAAGGTTGCTTCGAGAGTTTCATCGCGATCGCTGCGGTTGTCGACGAAGTAGAGATCTGTCGTTGGCAGCTTGCGATGCACGAACTCAAGGCGCGTATCGGCCTCCGGCTTGGTGTAGTCGAAGTCGGGCGCGACATGCAGGGCGGCGAAGACGTCAGCGAGCGATTGGCCCGCGTAGACGGTGCCTTTGCCCACCTTGTGCTCGCCGCTGCCATCTCCGAACAGCTCAGTATTCAGCTTTGCGAACTCGGCCTGATCGTCGCCTTCGCTGGGATCGTCGGTGGGTTTTCCGCCGGCGACAACAGCGCCGTCTTCCACCAGCTTGTGGATCGCCTTCAGCACCGGCAGCGACATGTGCTTGCTGTAGGCATCGAGGCCCAGGACGCGGTAGTTCATGCCGCTCTTGGTGGTGATGCGCCCGTTGGCAACGCTGAGCTCGTGGATGAGCGCATCGGCATTCACGTAGTCGAAGCCGAAGCCTGGGAGAATGTCGGGCGACTTGTTGGCGAAAATTGCCGTCAGGTTGGAGTCTTCCCCGTAGAAGTAGATCAGGTCTGCGCCGAAGTGGCCTTGCTGGAGCAGGAAGCTGGTGCGGGCCAGGTAGTTGATCCACGGGCCGGCCTGCTCGGCCCAGGTCTCATTGCGGTTGAACCACTGGCCGAACGGTCCAAGCGTGAGGCCGGGCGCAGTGCCCTTGCCGACCATGGGCTGGTGAGCCGACTCGTGAATCACGAAGCGATTGATGCCGTTGAGGAACTCCTGGTCGGCAGTGGGCTTGAGCGTGGCAGGCGACCAGCCCCAGGGCGCGGCAGCCGCGGTCATGGACTCGGCCGCGGCGAGGTTCTGGCCGTAGATGTGCGAGACAGAGGCCGACTCGCGGTCGTCGGCGTTGTAGCCGTACTGCTCCTTGTTGACGCCGGGAGTCTGGGTCCACATGGCGCTCATGGGCACTTCGTTGAACTTTTTCACTTCCATGCCGTCGGCCACAAAGGCGCGGCCGGACTCGTGCGACTCACCGTAGTGGCCCATGCCGCGCTCGTGCAGTGTGGCCTCCAGCTGGCCATAGTGCTCGTTGGCGATCAGGTCGGCAATGGTCTTGCGGAAGTCCCAGAGGAAGCGGTCGCTGGCTTCTGCGCTCTCCACCACTTCGCCGGTGAGGACGGGCATCCAGGGCACGGGATCGTAGCCGCGCAGGCGCTTGAACTGGGCGATCATGTCGTCGGTCCAGTTTTGCGAGCCGGCTTCCCAACTGTCGTTGATGACGTAGCGGATGCCGCGCTTGCCCATCATGTCAGCGCCGACCGTATTTTTGTAGCTGTCCAGGTAGGTATCGAAGTACTGCTTCACGTCATTGTGGTTGAGCTTGTCGACCTCCAGGCCCGTGGCTTCCGCCGTGGCCGGGTGGTTGGTAATGCCCAGCAGCGAGTAGCCGAAGCGCAGCACAACCCAGTCGCCGGCCGGAGGCGTCCAGTCGAGTGTGCCGTCGGGATGCATCTTTGAGGTGAGGTCGATGACGTCGGACTTGGAGATGGCATCAGCGGGCGCATAGGACGGCGAAGCGAGCGAGTAGATATCCGCTTCGGAAGAGAAGGCTGCTTTATCTTCGAAGAGGTTTACGCGCGCGCCGGGATGCAGAACGAGCTCGGAGATGGAGTAGTTTGGATCGGGCTTCATGGCGCCGAATCCAAATGAGCTGGTGTCCATATCGGCCATCCACGCCGGCAGCGGAGGCCTGGGTCCCTGCTTGAAGACGACGCGGAAGTACTTCGCCGTGGCGGCCGGGAAGGAGTAGGTATGCTCCACCGAGCCGCCGCCTTCGAGCTTGGCGACTTCGTGGAAAGCTTGCCCGTCGTCGCTGGCCTCAACGGACCTTTCAACCTTGCCGCTGAACCTGGCGGCAAACCCGGTGCCGTCGTTGCCGGCAATAGTGACGGCGCGAATGGTCACCGGCTGCTCAAATTCGTATTGGATCCACGAACTCGAGCCTTCGGCGGGCTTGGGCAGCTTGGTGGGCTTTTGCAGATCGCCGTCGGTCAGCATGGCGAAGTCCGGCGAGCCGCCGCTCGCGCTCAGCTTCGGATGCAGCGACTCGATGGACACGTCGCTGGCTGGTCTGCGGTAGGCCAGGACGACGGAATCGGCGTAAAACTGCGGAATCGGTTTGGAACCCGCGGGCGCGTTGAGGGCGTCGTGAATGGCCACGTTCTGGAATGCGCCGGTGTTCTCTGGCGGATGGGCGAGCGCGCCAGTGAAGGGCTTGCCGCCTTCGACGTAGGTCTCGCTCCACACATATTTCTTCATGCCCTGCGATGCCGGCACCCACGGACCCCCGGACTCGCTCCAGCCAGGCGAGCCGGCGATGGCTTCTTCCAGGCCCAACTGGTCGGCAAGCGTGGTGGCGTATTTGAACGCGTCCTTCCATTCGGGCGTCATGTAGACCAAGCGCTTCTTGACGACCTGCGGCGTGGCCAGGGCCGCATCAAAGTTCTGGAAGCCGCCCAGGCCCACGCGGTGCATCCACTCGAGATCGAGCTTGATGCCTTCCTGGGAGATGTTGCCGTTCATCCAGTGCCACCACACGCGCGGGCGCGCGCCATTGGGCGGATTGTCAAAGCCGGCCTTCAAGGGATCCTGCGCGGTTTGCGCGATGGCGGCGCCGACCGAGAAAAGCAGCAGCGCCATTGCTGCCAGAGAGAATTGTTTCCGAGCACACATATTCCGTTCTCCTGTTCCGTCATGGCCGTTGAAGGATCGAGGCTGAATTTGCCTTGCCGGCGGACTTGGCGGTTGATGTGGAAGGTTAAAGCGTGAATCCAGGAAATTTACCCTGCGGTAGAACACACGAACTATAGGAGAGGGAAAATGCGAGTGTCAAGAAGATAAAATATTTCCCTAATGAATTTAGACTCAGTTCGAGGCAGAGTTCCGCCGCATGGCTGCTGGTCGGCCCGAGGCGACGGCCAGCAGCCATTTCAACTGGCGGCGAAACACCCTTTGTCGCGGTGACACTGCAGGATCGGGCAGGTGAATTCTCTTCGCGGACGCGCCGCCCGGAATCCCGGCATTGCAACCGTACTGCGTTTGCCCGTAAACTGGAACTGACCGGAGTGTTTTGCGCAGACGGCGGAGCAGATGCCGGGTTGAGCGCACACAGGCAGAAGAGTACCCAGCGGAGAGGTGGCAGAGCCCGGTTGAATGCACCTGACTCGAAATCAGACGTACTCGCAAGGGTACCGGGGGTTCGAATCCCTCCCTCTCCGCCATATAAACTCAATGAACTCAATGCAATAAGTGCGTAGAACTGGCCGGAATACTGCCTGGCGCGGCCGTTTTATTTTGTGGAAAAGTGGCACTTTAAGGCGCCATATCGCACTGAATACCAAACAAAAGTGAGACCAAAAGTGACACCACGCCACCCCCATCCGTACTACTAACCTATTGAGGAGCGCATTCTGTTGAATATGGGATTCACCGTGAAGCAATTGCTCAACCAGGTTCTGGTTCTGCCGGACACAGAGTGTTGGGAATTCAGGGGACCTCGAAACGCCGACGGGTACGGCCGGATGTACTCCCGCGACAAGGAGCTGAAGGCCCACCGGGTTTTTTATGAGGCCTGTGAGGGGCCGGTCCCGGCTGGCATGTTCCTACAGCATCACCTTCCGGCTGGTCAGTGTATCGGGCACGCCTGCTGCAACCCAGACCATCAGCGGGTCAGCAACTCGCCAAAGGCTGCCCCTCCCGTCCAGGTCGCGGCTACCCCTCCGGTGCAATTCAAGACCTGCCCAAAAGGCCACCCGATGGCCCCAGAGAACACCGTGACCGAAAAGCGCAATGGCCACCCCAAGGCCCGGTGCCGAACTTGCCGACAGGAATCCTGGCGAAAGAACTCAGCCCAAAGGTCGGCAAAAGGACTCCACACCTAAGCGCACCACGGCCTGAGGGTTAAAGCCGATTGAGGAAACTTGCATAGAAAGCCATGACCGCCGTGCGGAAGAAGGGTACCAAGGTCAGGACTTTGGACTGACAATCGAGGGACGGCCAGTCCCCCTATGGCAAAGCCAGAGGGCGATGAATCGTACGATTGCACAGTCGTGCTTCGTGTTGAGAAGCCCCTGGGGCGTTTACCGGGACTGACCCGGCCGGCATTTCCCATTTGCTGCCCGCAGTGCGTCCTTCCACGGCGCGTAAAATATGGGAAATGAATACAAGTAGGACCGAAGGAGGGGCAGTTTCAATGGGAACGACACACGCCATCCTGATCGGAATTGAGACCTACCAGCAGCAAGGAATCGGCTCGGTTCAGTTTGCTCAAGCTGATGCGGTTGCAATGCAGGAGGTTCTGATTCAAGACCTCGGCGCACCTGCTGAGAACATCACCGTCTGGCTCGATTCCCAAGCTACGAAGGCTGTGTTCGAGAATGAGCTCCCATACTTGATCCGGCAACTGTGCCAAGGGGAAGTTCGCCGCCACACTCAAGGCCGGGACGCCGGTGATCGTTGAAGGCAAGATCAAGCCCGAGACGTACATGGCTGACGGCGTGGAGCACAAAACATTCTCGATCAAGGCCGACTACATCCGCAAGATCGACTACTCGGCACCGAGCGAAGCCAGCGAGAGCAAGGCGGCCAAGCCCGCGAAGAAGGCCAAGTAGCACCCGCGCAACCTGGAGCCGGCTCTTCGGAGCCGCCTTTGAGCGATCATGAGCAAAACGATACAGGCAACCTTGTTACAGAAGATATGATCGACTGAATAGAAGAGGTTTGGAGGATTGTTTTCTCTGCGGTACTGACCCGGACTGGAGTTTCAAAGACGCGGCCCCTTTCGATAGAAATATCAACCGGGAGAACGAGGGAAATACCAGTAAAATCACTCTCCAACTGCATTCAAACCACTACCCATTGATTGAAGCCAGCGCTGGGTATCGTCGCCGCGCAATGCAGACACCATGCTTATCGTTCGCTGAATAATATGTAGCCGCTTTTACCGAGGGGCGGTCTTTGATGGTGGGAGAGAGTAGTCCCTATTTGATGAGGGCAGCCTGCCAAGATGGGATGCCCCCATGCCAACGCGCCGTGGATCAACCGAGGCAACGATGAAACAAATAGCACAAAAGAAAAGATCGAACCCGCCAACTTCCAACACGCTGCCGAAAGCAGCCACTGGCATCCAAGGTTTGGATGAAATCACGGGGGGAGGGTTGCCACGGGGCCGCTCGACTCTCATCAGCGGCGGTGCCGGTTCTGGAAAGACGCTGTTCGGCCTGGAGTTCCTGGTTCGGGGCGCTACCCAATTCAGCGAACCCGGCGTGTTCATATCGTTCGAGGAATCGATCCCCGACCTGGCCAAGAATGTCGCTTCGTTAGGGTTCGACCTAGACCGACTGGTGGCGGAAAAGAAACTGTTCGTCGACCACGTGTCCATCACGCGAAGCGAGTTAGGGGAAACCGGCGAGTATGACCTCGAAGGCCTCTTCATTCGAATTGCCGACGCAGTCGAAAGGGTGGGGGCGCGGCGAGTCGTCCTGGACACCCTTGAAGCGCTTTTCGGCGAATTGCCAAACCCAAGCATCGTACGCTCCGAGATCCGTCGTCTGTTCAACTGGCTCAAGCAAAAAGGATTGACCTCGATCATTACCGCCGAGCGGGACCAGCCCGACAAGCTGACCAGGCACGGCATAGAGGAGTTCGTCTCGGACTGCGTGATCTTGCTGGACCATCGTATACGGGAGGAGATCTCGACCCGGCGCTTGCGCATTGTCAAGTACCGGGGATCGACCCACGGCACAAACGAGTATCCGTTCCTCATCGATGACCAAGGCATTTCAGTCCTGCCGATCTCGTCACTAGGCCTGAACCACAGAGCGCCTGACGAGCGAGTATCGAGCGGCATTTCCCGGTTGGATGGCATGTTGGGAGGCAAGGGCTTTTATCGGGGGAGCAGCATTCTGGCATCCGGGACCGCGGGAACAGGGAAAACAACCATTGCGGCATGTTTCGTGGATGCGGCTTGCCGGCGCGGTGAGCGCGCATTGTTTTTCGCTTTTGAAGAATCCCCCGAACAGATCCTCCGCAACATGCGTTCGATCGGCATCGACCTTGAGCCATGGGTCAAAAAAGGGCTTCTGCAATTCCATGCGGCGCGTCCCACCTACGGCGGGATCGAGCAGGTCCTGTTGCTGACCCACAAGGGCATCACCAGTTTCAAGCCCAGCGTGGTTGTGGTGGACCCGGTCACGAATCTGCTTATGGTCAGCACCCAGAACGAAGTCCGGTCCATGCTCACGCGGTTGGTCGATTTTCTGAAGACCCAGGGGATCACGTCGATCTTCACGAGTCTGACCGCGGCGGGGTCCCTGGAAGCCAGCGAGGCGGATGTCTCGTCCCTTATGGATACCTGGCTCCTGCTGAAAAACATCGAGGTCGGGGGAGAGCGGAACCGCGCGCTCTACGTGCTGAAATCGAGAGGCATGGAGCATTCCAACCAGATTCGCGAGTTCGTGCTCACGGACGACGGCCTTCGATTGCTGGACGTTTACCTCGGAGCCGAGGGCGTGCTCACCGGCTCCGCCCGCGTGTCGCAGGAAATGCGGGAGAAAGCAGTGGCCACGTTCCGCAGTCAGGAGCTCGAGACCCAACGACGGGAACTGGAGCGCAAGCGTCGCATCTTTGAGGCCCGCATGGTCATGCTCCGGGCGGAGTTTGAAGCGGAGGAGGAAATCATTCAGCAGACCATCTCTGAATCGGAATTACTCGGCGAGGAAGTGGTGCAGGACCGCGGGCAGATGGTGCTGAGCAGGCAAGCGGACACATCCTCCTACAAAAAGGAAGGGCGCGCGAAAATTGCGCCGGTGCGCTGAATGCCGACAATCAAGACAAAAACTCGGGCGCAGGCTGGCAAACCGGATCGCCGGAAGCCGGAGGTTTGGAATCTGCGGCTCTACGTGGCGGGCCAGTCTCCCAACTCCGTTCGCGCCTTTGCCAACCTCAAGGCGATGTGTGAAGAGCACTTGAAGGGGCGCTATCAGATCGAGCTGATCGACCTGAGGAAGAATCCGCAACTGGCTCGCGGAGACCAGATCGTAGCGATTCCGACTGTGGTAAGAAGGCTTCCGCCTCCACTGCGAACGCTTATCGGGGACATGTCCAACAGCATTCAGCTGCTCGTGGGCATAGATCTGCAGAGGGTAGGTTGAGCAATACATGAATGCCGACATGAAAATGCCCCAGAAGAAGAGCAGCCCGGCACGAAGGCGGAAACCCGGATTGGCAGGGGAATTGGTGCTGCCAGGCTCCAATTCTCGCCTGGAAAAGTACGTCTTGCGTTTGTACGTAAGCGGATCCACATCGAAATCGGCGCTGGCTATAGAGAATATCAAGCGGATTTTGGAGGAGCACTTAAAAAATCGGCACGACCTGGAAGTCATCGACATTTACCAGCAGCCGAGTCTGGCCAGGGACGATCAGATTGTGGCGGTGCCCACGCTCATTAAGCGGTCCCCGCTTCCGCTGCGAAGGCTCATTGGGGACCTGTCGGACCTTAAAAAAGTGCTCTTCGGACTGGACCTGGGAATGCGTGAGTAGTAGCGGGCGGAAGGCGGAAATTGGTTGGCTGAAAAGAAGAAAAGCGCTCCCCGCAAAAAAGTGCCAGCCCTTACACGCCGGGAATTGCTCGCACGCCTGAGCGAAGCCGAGGAAACCCTCCGTGCCGTTCGTTCCGGCGAAGTGGATGCCATTGTCGTGAACGGCTTGGGCGGGGAGAAAGTGTTCACGCTGCAGGGGGCCGATCACACCTACCGTGCTTTCGTGGAGAGGATGAATGAAGGCGCTGCTGTTCTCAGCAGCGACCACGTCGTCTTGCACTGCAACGGCCGTTTTGCCCGGTTCCTGGGAAGGAGGCTCCAGAGCGTCATCGGTTCTTCCATGCTGGACTTGGTTTTGCCCGACGATCATCCCAAACTCCGTGCCTTACTCCAGCGCGCGGCCCAAAAGAACTGCCGGGGCGAGATCCGTTTGCAATCGCGCAGAGGCGTCCCTATGTTCGTCCATCTCTCCTTGAATCCTCTCCGTCTGAATAGCACGCGGGCTGTTTGCCTGATCGCTTCGGACCTGTCTGAGATGAAGCGTGCCGAGGAGTTGCTCGTCTTGCAAAGAGAACAACTGCGGGCGCTGGCTGAACGCCTGCAGTGGGTGCGCGAAGAGGATCGCACAAGGGTCGCTCGAGACCTGCACGATCAGATCGGGCAGATTCTGACCGCGATCAAAATGGATATGACATGGATAAGCCGTCATCTGCCGGAGTCGGAAGGCAATGCACTCGCTCGACTAAAGGAATCGATCCAGTTGATCAATGATGGTGTAAAGGCGGTGCGCAATATCTGTAGCGGGCTGCGCCCCGGCGTTTTGGATGACCTGGGCCTGGCGGCCGCCATTGAATGGCAGGCAAACGAGTTTGCCACGCGCAATGGTATCCCCTGCCAGGTCTCTGTTCCGCCTGTCGATTTGCACTTGGATGGGGACCGGGCCACCGCGACCTTCCGCATCTTCCAAGAGTGCCTGACCAACATTATCCGGCACGCGCAGGCC
>Ga0182030_10002927_pt1 | contig 36327 bp, 32 predicted proteins | sample 812S3MmetaG_FD_121299 | JGI IMG/M metagenome (GOLD analysis project Ga0182030, IMG submission 121299) | Permafrost microbial communities from Stordalen Mire, Sweden - 812S3M metaG (Illumina Assembly) | ecosystem: Environmental > Terrestrial > Soil > Wetlands > Permafrost | place: Sweden...
CAAATTGCCCCACATCATGCAGCTTGGCCTGATTCAGGCCCTGGCCTTTCAGCGTGATCAGGCATACCGGCAGGCTGCTGGCGTCGAACTTGAGAACCACCGGCGGCAGCGTGCCCGGCGGCAAGCGACGGAGATCCGCCATGGCCAGGTTGGAGATGGTGGTCACCGCAGCGTTGGCATCGGTGCCCGGCTGGAAATAGACTTTAATCAAGCTGACGCCGGTCAGCGAGCGCGACTCAATGTGATCGATGCCGCTGCCCAATGTAAAGAACCGCTCGAAGGGGTTGGTGATGTTGGTTTCAATCTGCTCTGGCGGCATGCCGTTGTAAAACGTGGCCACCACCACCACGGGAATGTTGATCTCGGGAAACAGATCGACGGGCATGCGCGCCACAGTCACGCTGCCGACCACGGCGATCATCATGCAGATCATGATGATGAAGAAGGGATAGCGGAGGGCGAATTTGGACATCGCTATGTGTCCCCATTTCCGCCGTCCGGCTTTTCTTCCGGCAGCACCACCTGCTGGGCGCGCACCGCTTCGCCGGCGGTGAACGAGGAAAGATTGGCCGCTACCACCTGATCGCCATCGTTCAATCCGGAAAGAACTTCCACTTTGTTGGGTCCCTGAATACCCAGGCGCAGCACACGCTTTTCGATCCGTCCCTGCGCGTTCACCACATAGGCTGCGGGCTGTGCGCCGCTGGTGTCCACCGCTTCCACGGGAATAGTCAGGCCCATGCCGCTGCGCTGCACGTTCAGCGTGACGTCGGCGTACATCCCTGGATCGATTTTGTTGCCGGCGTTGTCCAGATCGATCTCCACCTGCAAGGTGCGCGTCGCCAAGTCCAGCTCACCGGTGGTGCGCACTACCTTACCGGTCAGCTTCTCGTCGGTAGATTCGATGCGAATATCGGCCGGGTCGCCGATATGCACATAACCGGCCAGCGCGGCCGGAACCGGGATACGCAGGCGCAGAATGTCGGTTTCGGCCAGCTTGACGACGGGTTGCGCGCTGGCGCTGGATGTGCCGGCCTGCACCAGTGCGCCGGTGTCGGCGTAGCGCCAGGTGACTACGCCGCTGTAGGGCGCGGTGATCTGCGCGTAATCGGCCAGCGAGGTGTAATGGCGATGATTGGCCTGAGCCGCGCCCAGTGCCTGTTGCATCGCGGAGAGATTTGCCTTGGCCGCGTCCACCTGCGCCGCGGACGAAGAGTCTTTAGCCTGCGCGTCATCCAGTTCCTGTTGCGCGATCAAGCCGGGACGATCCGCCGCCGCCTGATTCAAGCGCCGGTATGCCGCGTGCAGCGCCGTGTGATCGGCTTGCTCGCGCAGCACTGCGCTTTTGGCGCTCAGCACATCCTGCTGGCTGCGCAGAACGCCGGATTGCGCTTCCTCGACCTGGGCCATCAGCTCGGGAATCTCCAGCTCGGCCAGCACTTGGCCCTTGCGCACGCGATCGCCAATGTCGACAAAGATGTGCCGTATATAGCCGGAGACCATGGCGTGTAGCTCGACCTCCTGGTAGGGAAGCAGTTCGCCCGCGACCTCCAGTTTTGTGGAGAGCGCGGCCCGCTCGGGCAGCACAACCGGCGCAACGGGAAGACTGATTGGGGCGGACGATTGAGACCGATGGCAACCGATGCTTACTGCTCCCAATAAGAGCAGTGAAGCGACGGGAAACCATCTAACCGGAGACGGGAAAGACATGGCGGGAATCCTCGCTGAAAGTCACGATGCAAACAAATACACGCACCCGCGAAACAACTGCGGGTGGAACACAAGGCAAGTTCGCTGAAACATTTAGCGAAAAGAAGGAGGAGGCCGTAAGAAAAGATGATGAAAAAAGTAACGCGAGACAAAAACTGGATAGCGATAGGCGGCGATCTCGCGCATCCGCAGCCGAGCGGCGTTCGGCTGGCTGAAATCCGCGAATGCTGCGAAGAGAACGAGCAAGACAGCAGGCTGGGCGGAAGCAAGTGCAGGAATGCGTTGCGCCAGCAGGTCCGGCGTGTCGGCGGGGAAGGCCTTAGCCGCGCGAACCTCGTTTTCTGGCCCGTGGGAAGGGCCGTAACAGGTCAGTTTTGCTTCCATCGCAAACGCGAAAGCCAGCAGGCACAGGCCGAGTGCAATCGCCGTGTGTTTGGTTCGCGGAAAAGCGAAAACTGCCGACATTCTTGGAGTTTACCATGTCCAACCGGCCGTGCGCCCGGTCCTCCGCGGCCGGGCAAATCCTCCCTGGGGGTACAGATGAATCCACCCTCCACGAATCAGCGCGAGCAACCTCGCGGCAACAAACCCCAGAGAATGATTCCCAGCAAAAACGGTCGAATCCGACTTCGCGCAGCATCTTCACCGAAAGACCGGTGCCGATCAGACAGAGAGTGACCGTGAGTCCAATGACGCCCAGATGCTCCATGATCGGATAAGTTGCATGAAAGACGCGAATGTATGTGTTGTCGACCGCCGCAAGGCAGAAAAAGAGAATGAACCACATGCTCGCTATTGTTATGCCATGGAAACTACTCAAAAGGAAATCGCACTCATTACTGGAGGAAATTGTGGACTTGGATTGCAAACCGCCCGGGAATTAGGCCGTTTGGGAATCCTGACCGTTCCCGGAGTCCACAATCCCGATAAAAGCGCTCTGGCGGCTGAGCAGCTTGAGTCGGAGGGACTTCGCGCCGCCTCTATCCGGGTGGACGTGGCCAATATTTCCGCGCATGTCGAAGCCTGCCAACAACTGAACGAGCGGTATGGAAGGCTCGGCATTCTCATCAACAATGCCGGGGTTTGGAAAGAGAGCACAAACTCCAGCAGCTACGTGCCCGGCATCAACCAAACCAGTTCACTTGCGATGGAGATTCACTGGAGACATTCGAGACGAATTTCTTTGGCACCGTCGGGTTGACCCAATACCTTCTGTCTCTGCTGCGCAAGGCGACAGCCGCGCGGATTGTGAATGTGGCTAGCATGCTGGGTTCGCTGACGCTGCACTCCGACCCCGCGCCGCCGATTTATTCTCACAAGGTTTTCGCCTAAGATGCGTCGAAGACGGCGCTCAATGCGTTTACCGTTCATCTTGCTCATGAGTTGAAGGGCACACCGATCAAGATCAACTCAGCGCACCCCGGCTGGGTACGGACCGAGATGGGCGGAGAGTTCGCATATCTGGGGATCTCTGAAGGTGGCAAGACCAGCGCGCGGCTGGCGACTCTTCCCGCGGACGGCCCGGCCGGCGGCAGCACGGCGCGAGCCTTGCTGAAGGATCGCAACAAAGTCCGCGGGGGCGTGAGAAATACGGCAAGGCGGTTGTGTGGAGAGCTGCCTGAGGTGACCTGGCTATAGCCGAACTCACAGTTGTCTGGTTCAAGTTGGTCCCTGATCTGGCAAGTGCGGCATCAAAGCAGCGATAGATGCAATGGTCCACGCCGATGTGAGAAGCGCTAAGAGCATTTTCGGAATCGACGTAGTCCTTTTGAGTGCATTGAAAAGTGGCTTTTTTGAGGAAAAAGCCACTTGAGTGTGAGGTTTCGGTCTATAGAAATTCCGAAAATGCTATAGCCGCAAAAACAAGAACGCGGCGAGGGTGGGGCAACCAGACACTCTACCTTTAGGAGAAATGCTTTAGGCGGAAGCCTTCAAGCTTTTCAGCTCCGCCAGCGCCTTCTGCAGGCTGGCGGCATCTTCCACATTCAAAGACTTCTGCGCCGGGTCAATCTGTTTGAGCAGGCCGCAGAGCACCTTGCCCGGGGCGACCTCCAGGAAGGTCTTCGCATGCGCGCCGACCAGGGTCTTCATGCAATCGACCCAGCGCACCGTGCCGGTCACCTGGCGGGTGAGCGCGTCGCGGGCCTCGTCGGCGGTCGATATCAGGCCTCCGGTGACGTTGGCGGCCACGGGAATGCGGGGATTGGAGAATGAAACCTCGCTCAGCACGCGCGCCACTTCCTCCTGCGCCGGCTGCATCAGGGAGCAGTGGAAGGGAGCGCTGACGGGGAGCATGACGGCGCGTTTTGCGCCCTTGGACTTGGCCAGCGCGGCAGCCTTCTCGACCGCGGCCAGAGTGCCGGAGATGACCGTCTGGCCGGGGGAGTTGAGGTTGGCGGCCTCAACCGTCTGGCCGGTCTCCTGGGCGACCTGGAGACATATTTCTGCCACCTGGGCGGGGTCCAGCGAGAGGATGGCGGCCATGGCGCCCTCACCGGCGGGAACGGCCAGTTGCATGGCCCGCCCGCGGGCTTTCACGGAGCGCACGGCGTCGGCAAAGGAGAGCGTCCCGGCAGCCACGTGCGCGCTCCATTCGCCTAATGAGTGACCGGCGGCCAGCACCGGCTTGATGCCATGCAGGGCCAGCACGCGCAAAGTGGCTACGCTGACGGTGAGGATCGCCGGCTGGGTGTTCTCGGTCTGCTTCAGGTCTTCGGCCGGCCCCTCGAAGATCAACTTTGAAAGCGGGAATCCGGCGGCCTCGTCGGCTTCGGCGAAGGTTTCAGCGGCAACGGGAAAGCGAACCCAGAGTTCGCGGCCCATGCCGACGGCCTGCGAACCCTGTCCCGGAAAAAGAAATGCTAGTTTGTTGGCCATACCAACAGCCATTCTACCGGAAAGCGGCGGCGGTTTTACTTTTCAGACGCAATTCTGCTCTCAAGCACCACGAGAAAGGCAACAAACAGGTTTTCCCGCTCAGAAGGCTGAATGGAATTCAGTTCCAGCGCTTTTTGTCGTCGGGGTCGTCGTCGATTGGCCGGCCCTGGCCGTCGAAGTGGACGGTGCGGCCCTGGGAGCGCATATAGACCTCGAATTTGCGGGCCGCGCGACGGCGCTTCCAGCGGTAGTAACGATTGCGCAGACCGTACCATCGCTCGCTGAGGCCGAGCGAGAGGCCGCGATGCGGAGCCAGGCGGATGTAGAGCAGTCCGGCGAGGCCGCCGCCCAGCTGGGCAAAGGCGTACATACGCTGCTGCTGGCCAAAGAGCATGGCGAAGACGACCAGCGCATAGACGGCCACCAGGTAGCGGGCCTTGATGCCGATGGGCAACGGGAAGAGCGTGAACTGCACATCGCCGTAGAGCGCACCGATGGCCACCAGGAGGCCGAAGATGCCGCCGACGCAGCCCGAGAGCGGAACCTCAGCCAGGGCAAAGCCCAGCGGCCGGCTGCACACCGCAATGACGATTGCTGCCAGCGCGGTTCCCAGCACCGAGACCACATAAAGGCCGGTGACCCAGCTTTCGCTCTTGGCTCCCTCGATAAACCCCGCCAGAAACCAGAGTGAAAGCAGTTCAAAAAGCGTGCCGAGAATTCCCAGATGGACAAGGCTATAGGTGAGGGGCTGCCAGATGGCCCCGTGCAGGAATGCGCTGGGGGCGAAGGCGAAGGAGAGTGCAAGGAGGCCGCCCGTGGCCGGAACGGTCATCTGCACCAGCGCCAGTGCAAAGTAAGCTGCGAGGTTCCAGAGAATCAGGCGGCGGGTGGCGCCGCGGAACTCGGGGAAGGCAAACGGAGTGGATCCGGAGCTGGGCATGGTCATGGTCAGGTTAAACTGTAGAGCGTCGAAGTGTCATTGTGCAGGTGGCACAAACAGCATCCGCGCCCAAAATGGAGTGCGATTCCGTTTTGACGCCGTCCACGGGGGTTGCGAAACGGCATGAAATTGGAGAGAATGCAGTTCGTCATCATTTCAGTCTTGAAACGCGCGGTGTAATTTCGGCCTTTCGGCTCTTGACCTGAGGCCGGCTTCTCCCCAAGAATAGCGGCAGTCACACCGTGATTATCCATGATCCTGCACTACAAATGCCGTAAAGAGAGAGGAGGCTGTAATGCCGAGCTGCCCGGAATGCGAAAATGATCTCGACATCGAAATGGACGAAGTGGAAGAAGGCGACGTGGTGGTGTGCGACGAGTGTGGAACGGAGTACGAGGTGGTAGGCATCGAGCCTCTGGAACTGGCGCGCGTTGACGAGCAGCTGGACGAGGACGACGACGAGCCGATGGAGGAGGATGAGTGAGTGTGAATCGCACGGGTTGCACGGCCGGGATGGCGTTTGCCGTTGTGGCGGCCGGTTTGCTTTTCTTGCCGCCGGGTGGCGGGGCGGGCGGTTCAGCCCTGGGTCCATTCAGCGCACAGGCGCAGAACTTCGGTGAGCGGGTGGTGATGGGCGACGTGGTGGACGCCCGCTCCAGCCCGGTCTCTGGGGCTACCGTCTTCCTCAAAAGCCTCAAATCCAAGTCGATTCGCAGTTTTACATCCACAGCGAAAGGCAGGTTCCAGTTTTCTCAGGTGAACATGACCGAGGATTATGAGCTTTGGGCAGAGAAAGATGGCAGGAAGACGGCCACCAAGACCGTCAGCTCCTGGGACGCGCGCAAGGCGTACGAAACCGAGCTGAAGATGAAGTAGGCCGAAGGCGAACGGCATGGCAGCCATGCCGCCGCCATTTCATCCTTCCAGCTTCTTCGTCACCAGCTCGTTGAGCAGCGCCGGGTTGGCCTGGCCCTTGGAGGCCTTCATCACCTGGCCGACGAAGAAGCCGGCGACGGTTTTCTTGCCGCCGCGATATTGCTCCACCTGTTTGGGGTTGGCGGCGATGACCTGGTCGATGAGCGCTTCGAGGGCCGAGGCGTCGGTGATCTGCTGGGGCTTTTCGCGTTCGTAAACAGCGGCGAAGTCCTCGCCCGTTTCAAAGCACTGATCGAAGAGCTGCTTGAGCTGCCGGGAGCTGATCTTGTTTTCTTCGAGCAGATCGGCGGCCAGCACAATGCCAGCCATTGATACCGGGGAGTTTTCCTGCTCCAAACCCAGCGCATTGAGCCGTCCGCCCACCTCGCTGAGCAGCACATTGGCCACGCGACGGGGATTTCTGGCGGTTCTGGCGGCGGCTTCAAAGCGGTCGGCGAACTCCCGCGCGGCGGTGAGCGTGAAGGCGTCCTGGACGCTCAGCTCGTACTCGGCGATCATGCGGGCACGGCGCGCCTCGGGCAGTTCGGGGAGCTCCGCTCTCTTGCGTTCGATAGATTCGCGAGTCAGCACGAGCGGTGGCAGGTCCGGCTCGGGGAAGTAGCGATAGTCGTGGGCCTGCTCCTTGGAGCGCATGGAATAGGTGCGGCCCTCGGCGGCATTCCACAGCCGGGTCTCCTGCGCGATGCGTCCGCCGGACTCGATGACCTCGATCTGGCGCTCGATTTCGTACTCCAGGGCCGCGCGGATGAAGCGAAAGCTGTTGACGTTCTTGACCTCGGTCTTGGCCCCGAAGCGCTCCGCGCCCCGGAGGCGGACGCTGATGTTGGCGTCGCAGCGCAGCGAGCCCTCCTCCATGTTGCAGTCGGAAACGCCGCAATAGAGCAGAATTTCCTTGAGCCGCGTGAGGTACTCGAAGGCCTCGTCGGGGGTGCGGATGTCGGGCTCGGAGACGATCTCGGCCAGCGGCGTTCCGCAGCGGTTCAGGTCAAGATACGTGTGGGTGGCGGAGTCCGGAAAACCGTCGTGAATGCTTTTACCGGCGTCCTCTTCGAGGTGCAGGCGGGTAATCCCGATGCGCTTCCACCCCACGGACGAAGACCTGTCCGTGGGGACCCCGGTTTTCATGCCGCCGCCGCCGGCCGCGGGCACGTCGATCCAGCCGTGCTCGGCCAGCGGCTTGTCGAACTGCGAGATCTGGTAGCCCTTGGGCAGGTCGGGATAAAAGTAATTCTTGCGGGCGAAGATGGAGCGCTCGCGCACTTGGCAGTTGAGCGCCAAGGAGGCCAGCGCGGCGAACTCGACAGCCTGGGCGTTGAGCACCGGCAAGGCTCCCGGCAGCCCCAGGCACACCGGGCAGATGTTGGTGTTGGGAGCCGAACCGAATTGATTCCGGCAACCGCAGAAGGCCTTGGTGGCGGTGAGCAGTTGCACGTGGACTTCGAGTCCGATGACGGGCTCGTACTTGGCCAGGACTTCAGGCGAGAACGCGGTGGCGGGCATAGCTGAATTTTAGCGCGGCGCGGTGGCGTATGGCGGCAGAGCGGATGACGGCGGGGCGGATGGCGGCGAGGCGGCTGTTGGCCCCTCCGTGCCGCGCGGCCGCGGTCCCGTGCTCCCGGACTGCGCGCCGGGGCCAATGCCCAGCCCGGCGTCAATGGCGTCCAGCAGCGTCCCGGCGGGATCGTCTTCGTAGTTCCAGAACATGACCCCGGCTAGCCTGTTTTCGAGCACGTAGCGGCACTTTTCAGCGATCGATTGCGGATCTTCATAGGTTACAAAGACTTTTGCCGCGGAGTTATACAGGGAAGGGGCCGCGGCGGCGGCATCCCACCAGCGGACGAATCCCTGATTCGCGAGGGCCACGACCGCGTCGCCCACCGGAGCGTCCTCGGGCGGCGCGGACTTGCCGGGCTGAAACAGGCCATTGTCGATGTTGGGAACCTTGCTCCACGCGCGGCTGTAAAAGGGAATGCCGAGCACGATTTTTGCGGCGGGAACGCCGGCCTGCTCGAGCTCGCGCACGGACCGATCGGCGGAAACCTGCTTCGGGTCGGCGGGATCGGTGAACAGGGGGGCATGATTCCCGGTGAGGCGATCGTCAGGCGGTTCGTAGTAGTCGTAGGCCATCAGGTTGACCGTATCGACGGCCTTGGCGACCTTGTCCATCTCCGTATGCTCGATAAACTCGGAGGAAGCCGCGGCCGCGATGGTGAGATAGAGCCGCCGGTGAAGTTGTTTTTGCAGGGAATCGAAGCTCTGGCGCAGCCCGGTGAGCAGCAGCGTGTAATTCTGCCGGTCCTCGGGACGGAAGCGGTTGCCGGCTCCGGGAACTCCAGGATATTCCCAGTCGAGGTCCAGCCCGTCGAGCTGATGGCGCTCGACATAGTCGTCGGCGCTGCGAATGAAGACGGCGCGGCTGGCGGCGCTGAGGGCGAGGTCGGAAAAGCCGCCTGAGCCGAACCAGCCGCCCACCGAGATGAGCACAGTCAGCGAGGGGTTTTGCCGTTTCAGCGCCACCAGCGCGGCCAGGTTCGCGTCGTCAGAGGCGTGTCCGTTCACGATGAGGCCCTGCTGCAGATCGGCAAAGGCATAGTTGATGCGCGTCAGCCTGCGCGCGTCGATCTGGCCGGGCTGAAGCAGATCGTTTTGCGGAAACACGTAGCCGACGACCACGGGCCGCGGCGCCGATTCGCCGGCGCAGAAAGCCGGCTTCGAGCACAGGGTGGCGATCAACAGCAGCCAGGCCGCGAACTGGAGCGCGAACAAGACCGCGAAGCAGGCGCGTCTGCCTGCGCGGATGCGCCGATCGCTGTACACCCGCTCTTCATGCGGCTTCAGCAAGATGGAACCTCCCGCCCGGCCCGATGGAAAGCCGGTCCTCCGCGGCAAGCCGTGCAGACGCCAGCGTGCTTTCAATCTATCAGTTGGCTCCGCTGCTAAACTGGAACCACATGATTCTCCCGTTTGTCCGCGAAATCTTCGCGGAGCTGGAGCACGCTTCGGGATTTGAGCGCGTACGAAGGCATCTAAGCCTGGGTGCGGGGCGGAGGCGTGTCTCCGGCCTGACGGCGACGGCGCGAGCCCTCTATCTGCCGCTAATGGCCCGCGCTGCCCAGCGGCCGGTCATCGTGCTGGTGGCCGACAACAAGGCGGCCGAGGCGCTGGAACCGATGCTGCGCGCCGCCTGCCAGCTCACCGGCGCGGTGGACCCGGCGGCTCTGGTGCGGCTGCCGGCCCACGACGTGCTTCCCTTTGAAAATCTTTCTCCTCATCCGGATGTGCTGGAGCAGCGGGCGGCGGCGCTGTGGAAGCTCGCGACCGGGGCGGTTTCGATTCTGATTGCGCCGGTGGAGGCGGCGGCGCTGAAGCTGTTTGACCGCGACTACTACGCCGGCCTGGCGGTGACGCTGAAGCGCGGCGAAGAGGTGGACATCGAGGTGCTCACCGGGCACCTCGCCAGCGTGGGCTACACGCAGATGGACCCGGTGGAGATGCCGGGGCAGTTTACGCGGCGGGGCGGAATTCTGGACGTGTATTCGCCGGAATCCGACCGGCCGGTGCGCATCGAATTCTTCGGCGACGAGATCGAGACCATCCGCAAGTTCGATCCGGAGACGCAGCGCTCGCAGGGCGGTCTGGACGAAGCGCAGTTTCTGCCGCTGACCGAGACCCCGGTTACCGAGCGGCTGCTGGCCGCGGTCCATGGGCGGCTCAACCGGCAGCGGGTGGAGCTGGAAGGCAAGGGCCAGGGGTTGGAGGGCTCAGGCCAGGAGCCGGAGGGGAATGAGGAGCTGGCGGCCGAGCTGGCCGCGGCCGGCGGCGTGAGCGTGTTTCCGGGATGGGAGTTTTTCTCGGCGGTGGCAGGAGCGGATCAGTCGCTGCTCACTCTGGCGCCCAAGTGCGCGCTGTTCATCGACGAACCGGCGATGGTGCGCAACCAGATCGATCGCTGGTGGAACAAGGTCGAGCAGCGCCATGAGCGCTCGGCGATGGGCTCGCTGATCCGGCCCGAGGACATCTATCTGCGCCCGGAGGCGTTGCAGGCGGCGCTGGACGCGCAGATGGGGTTGGACCTCGATCAACTGGGCGTGGTGGACGTGCTCGATACGGACAGGACGCTGGGCGAAATCGAGCTGAACACGCGACCCACGCTGCGGTTTCATGGGTCGATTCCGGCCCTGACCGAACAGTTGCGCACGCTGATGGCTTCAGAGACGCGGATCGTGCTGGCCGCGCCCCACCAGGGCGACGTGGATCGGCTGGCCACGATGCTGCGCGAGTACCAGATTCCGTATCGGCTGGGCAGCCGCAATCCGCATCCCGGCGAGACGGTGCTGGAGGAGGCGAGTTACCTGGCGGGCGATCTGCGCGTGCCGGTGATTGTGCGCACGCCGCTGGCCGCGGGAGTCAGTTTTCTCGATTCGAACCTGATTCTCTTCGGGGCCAACGATCTGTCCGACGACGCGGATGTGGCGGCGCGGCCGGAGCCCAAGCGATCGAAGACGGCGGCCTTTGTCTCCGACTTCCGCGATCTGACGGAGGGCGATTACGTGGTCCACGTGGAGCACGGCATCGCGCAATATCAAGGCTTGAAAGAGATTGAGCAGGACGGGCTCTCGGTCGAGTTCATGATTCTGGAGTTTGCCGAGGCCGCCAAGTTATATGTTCCTCTTACCCGGCTGGACCTGATTCAGAAGTACCGTTCGACGGACACCGGGCCGGCTCCGGAGCTGAACCGGCTGGGCTCCCAGCAGTGGGCCAAGACAAAAACAAGGGTCCGCAAGGCCATGCAGGAGATGACCGGCGAGTTAGTGAAGTTATACGCCGAGCGAAGCGCCGCGCAGGGAACAGCCTTCTCGAAAGATAACGAGTTTCAGCGGGAGTTTGAAGGTTCTTTCGATTACAGCGAGACGGAAGATCAGTTATCGGCGATCCGGGCCATCAAGTACGACATGGAATCGACCCGGCCGATGGATCGCCTGTTGTGCGGCGATGTGGGTTATGGAAAGACCGAAGTCGCGATGCGCGCGGCCTTCAAGGCGGTGCAGGACGGCAAGCAGGTGGCGGTGCTGACGCCGACGACCATCCTGTGCTTTCAGCATTTCGAGACATTCAAGAAAAGATTCTCGCAGTTCCCCATCAACATCGAGATGATCTCGCGTTTTCGCACGCCCAAGGAGCAGAAACTCGTCGTCGAGCGGGTGGAGGCGGGCAAGGTGGACATCCTGATCGGCACCCACCGGCTGCTCTCGAAAGACATCAAGTTTCAGGATCTGGGCCTGTTGATCGTGGACGAGGAGCAGCGCTTCGGCGTGCGCCACAAGGAGCGGCTGAAGCAGATGCGCAAGGAGATCGATGTGCTGGCCATGAGCGCCACGCCGATTCCACGCACGCTGCACATGTCGCTGGTGGGCTTGCGCGACATGAGCGTGATCGAGACGCCGCCCAAGGACCGCATGGCGATTCAAACCGTGGTGGCGAAGTTCGACGAGAAGATTGTGCGCTCGGCCGTCGAGGTGGAGCTCGAACGCGGCGGGCAGGTTTATTTTGTGCACAACCGCGTGGAGTCAATCTACGAAATCGCCGCGCGGATTCAGGAGCTGGTGCCCGCGGCGCGCGTCGCGGTGGGCCACGGGCAGATGGGCGAGGCAGAGCTGGAGCGGGTGATGCTGGCCTTCATGCATCACGAATACGATGTGCTGGTGGCCACGACGATCATCGAGAATGGGCTGGATATTCCGCTGGCGAACACGATGCTCATCAATCGCGCGGACCGGCACGGGCTGAGCGAGTTATATCAATTGCGCGGGCGGGTAGGCCGGTCGAACCGGCGAGCTTACGCGTATCTGCTGATTCCGCCCGAGCAGGAGCTGACGGCTATTGCGCGCCGGCGGCTGGCCGCGCTCAAGGAGTTCAGCGACCTGGGCGCGGGCTTCAAGATTGCGGCGCTCGATCTGGAACTGCGCGGCGCGGGCAACATGCTGGGCGGCGAGCAGAGCGGGCACATCGAAGCGGTGGGGTTCGAGTTATACACCTCGATGCTGGAGGCCGCGGTGAAGGAGATGAAGGGCGAAGCGAGCGAGGAGCGGCCGGCAACGCAGCTGAACCTGGGCATCGCGCTGCGCATCGACGAAAGCTATGTGCCGGAGGAGAACCAGCGGCTGCGGCTTTACAAGAAGATTGCCGGCGCGGCGAGCGAAGCGGCCATCGACGAAGTGCGCGCGGAGATGGAAGACCGCTACGGCGCGCCGCCGGACGCAACGGTCTTTCTGCTGGAGGCTTCGCTGGTGCGCCTCGAGTGCGAGCGGATCGGCATTGCGCAGGTGGACCGCAAGCGCGCCGAGCTGCAGATTCGATTCACGGAAAATGCGGCCATCGACCCGCAGCAACTGATGCGGCTGGTGGCGCGCAACGCCAAGCGCGGGGCGCAATTCACACCGCAGGGCCTGTTGAAGTATCCTTTGGCTGCCACGCGCAGCGACGAAGTGCTGCTGGAGATTCACGAACTGCTTGCCAATCTGGCGCCCGCGCCGGTGACTGCGTGAGCGTTCTCCCGATCACGTGGAGTCTTGGAGATCGTGCAAGAGTCTTTTTCCTGAGGGAATCGACCCTTGAGGGCAGTGGTTTCACTTTTCGATCAATGGAAGAAATGCTTTAAGAAAACGAGGATGATGGGATGAACAAACAGGTACGGAAGGCGGTTTTTCCGGCGGGCGGGCTAGGCACGCGGTTTTTGCCGGCCACCAAGGCGATCCCCAAGGAGATGCTGGCGCTGGTGGACAAGCCCATCATCCAGTACGGCGTCGAAGAGGCCGTCGCGTCCGGGATCGAGCACATCATCATCGTCACCGGCCGCGGCAAGGGCGCCATGGAAGACCACTTCGACTATAGCTTCGAGCTGGACGCTACGCTGGAGCGGAAGAACAAGCGTGAGCTGCTGGCAGTGTCGCGCGGCGTATCGGCGCTGGCGCAGATCAGTTATGTTCGGCAGAAGGAGCCTCTGGGGCTGGGCCACGCCGTGCTGTGCGCCAAGGACCTGGTGGGCGACGAGCCGTTTGCCGTGATTCTGCCCGACGATGTGATCGACGCCGAGGTTCCCTGCATCGAGCAGATGATCGGCGTCTTCAACGAGAGAGGCGGCTCGGTGCTGGCGACGCAGACCGTTGAAGGGCCGGGGATCAGCCTTTATGGGGTGCTGGCCGGCGAGCAGGATCCTGATAACTGGCGGATTTACAACTGCACCGGGATGGTGGAGAAGCCGAAGTTTGCCGATGCGCCCTCGAAGCAGGCCATCATCGGGCGCTACGTGCTGACGCCGCGCATCTTCGCGCTGCTGGAGCAGACCACGCCCGGCGCAGGCGGAGAGATTCAACTGACCGACGGGATTCGGGCGCTGCTCAAGGAAGAGAAGGTCTTCGGCTATACCTTTGAAGGCAAGAGATACGATGCCGGCGATAAATTCGGAATGTTACAAGCAACGGTGGAGTTTGCGCTGCAACGCGATGACCTTGGGCCGCAGTTCCGCGCGTACCTGAAGGGGCTGGCGCTGTAGGAACTTGTTGAAAATCGATTGAGGAGCCAGGATTGTGGCCCTCTGGGGCTAAAGCCCCTCTGATTTTGCAGTGTTGATGTACGGGCTAAAGCCCGTACCCTCCAGCTGAAGCCCGTACCCTTCACCCGACGGGAGTATTTCAACGAGCTCGTAGTGCGGGGTTAGCGGGGTTTGTTCCAGGCGGCTTGAGCCTTTGTTGCGCCGATCGTTGACCTGAGCGAAAAACGATGCGGCTTTCTGGCCGCGTGATATCGCCAGCTGCATCTCTCATCCCAGGTCCCAAAAGCGGGACCTGGGGCACCCAGAGTGGATACAAGAACAGCAGGATCAGAGCCCGCGTCAAAACTGCGCCGTAACTCATCGCGGCAGCTCCGCCTCATTACTCCTTCCACTTGATACTGCAGCCAATGGACGGACGCTGGGCTTCAAGCGGGGACTTGCCCTCGAGCGCGGCGTCGATGGCGGCGCGCAGGTCTTTGCCGGAGACGGGAGTGCCGTTGCCGGGGCGGCTCAAGTCGAACTGGCCGCGATAGACCAAGCGAAGATCGGCGTCGAAGAGAAAGAAGTCCGGCGTGCAGGCGGCCTTGTAGGCGCGCGCCACGGCTTGCGTTTCGTCGTAAAGATAAGGAAAGTTGAAGCCGCAGGTTTCCGCCTGCCGCTTGAGGCCGGCAGGGCTGTCGTCGGGGTTGATGGCAACGTCGTTGCTGCTGATGGCGACGATGCCGATGGGCTTGCCGGCATAGTCCTTGCCCAAGGCCGCCAATCCCTTCTCGAGGTGCTTCACATAAGGGCAATGGGCGCAGATGAACATGACCAGCAGAGCCTTCTGGTGGCGAAAGTCATCGCGGCGGACGGTGTTGCCGGTAACGACGTCGGTCAGCGCAAAGTCAGGGGCGGCGGTGTCCAGTTCCAACATGGTCGATTCGGTCAGTGACATGAGATTCCTCCGGGGTGGTCAGATGGTTGCGAATGATTACCGCGACTGCGTGGATTTGTGGTTTCCCAAGCCTCAAAAGCGAGAGTTGGAGCACCACAATTGTTACAACAACAAGCGGTCGGGAACCTGGCAAGTTAGCAAGTTAGCGGGTCAGCGAGTCAGCCCGTCTCCCAACCTCTCCGCACCGGACATCTCCGCTCTCTTCAAAACAACGGCGTCTGCCGGCCCGGCATGGTCAGGCCGAAGTGTTCGTAAGCCAGGCGCGTGGCCACGCGGCCGCGCGGGGTGCGATCGAGAAAGCCGATCTGGATGAGAAACGGTTCGTAGACTTCTTCGAGGGCGTCCTGCTCCTCGGCGAGGGTGGCGGCCAGGGTGCTCAGGCCCACGGGTCCGCCGTCGTATTTCTGGATGATGGCCAGCAGCAGCTTGCGGTCGATCTCGTCGAAGCCGTGGGCGTCCACTTCGAGCATGGTGAGCGCGGCGTTGGCGGTGGGGCGATCGATCTCGCCGTTTCCGCGCACCTGGGCGTAGTCGCGCACGCGCCGCAAGAGGCGATTGGCGATGCGCGGCGTGCCGCGGGAGCGCAGGGCGATTTCGGCCGCGCCGTCCTGATCGATGGGCACGCCCATGACCTCGGCCGAGCGAGTGACGATGAAGCGCAGCTCCTCTTCTGTATAAAACTCCAGGCGCAGCAAAATGCCAAAGCGGGAGCGCAGCGGCGAGCTGAGCAGGCCGGGCCGGGTGGTGGCGCCGATGAAGGTGAAGGGGCGGATCTCCATCACGTGTGTGCGCGCCGCCGGACCCTGGCCGATGATGATGTCGAGCTTGTAGTCTTCGAGCGCGGTGTAGAGCTTTTCTTCGAGCACCGGCTGCATGCGGTGAATTTCGTCGAGGAACAGCACCTGGCGCTCGCGCAGGTTGGTGAGGATGGCCGTCAGGTCGCCCTGAATTTGCAGCGCCGGACCGGAGGTCTGCTGGAAACCGACGTCGAGCTCATTGGCGATGATGGTGGCCAGAGTGGTCTTGCCCAGGCCGGGAGGGCCAAAGAGGAGCACATGATCGAGCGCTTCTCCGCGGGATTTGGCGGCTTCGAGAGCGATGGCGAGCTGCTCCTTGGCCTTCGACTGGCCGATGAACTCGCCCAGCCAGCGGGGACGCAATTTCAGCTCGAAGCCCTGCTCTTCGTCGGCGCGCGAGGCGCTAACCAGCCGTTCCCCACCCCGGCGACGAGGATCTGTCGTCGGGGAGCCCGGTTCCGGAATGTTGTCGCGTGCGATGGCCATGCTGAGGAGAAGTCTAACGGTCCAGGGTGGCGGCTGCAACCGCTGAGCCACTGAACAGCCACTGAAAGCTCGGGCTGGAAGGCGCGCTCGGCGGAAAGCTGCCCGGCTGGCTGGGACGCTGGATTGCCGGCTCCCGACGCCGGATTCCCGGCTTCCGATTCCCGCCTCTGCCCTCCAATCCCTGTTCCTGTATCATCGTAGAGGCTCTTGGCGCGCACTTCACCCTGCCGGGAGTCCAACAGGACGTGCATGAAGACTGGCATCATCGGCCTGCCGCAGGTGGGCAAGACATCTCTGTTCAAGATTCTGACCAAGGCGCGGCTCGAAGAGCGCGGCCACTCGCGTCAGGAGCACATCGGCGTGGCGCGCGTGCCGGACGAGCGGTTGGACAAGCTCTCGGCGCTCTATTCGCCCAAGAAAACCACCTACGCCACGGTGGATTTCGTGGATGTGGCGGCCATCGGGCAGGAGGCGCTGAAAGAGACCGCGTTCCTGGCCAGCCTGCGCCAGGTGGACGCGCTGATCCACGTGCTGCGGGCCTTCGAGGAAGATTCGATCCCCCACATCGGACCCATCGACCCGCTGCGCGACATCAAGAACGTCGAGTTTGACCTTATGATCAGCGATCTGACCCAGGTCGAAAAGCGTTTGGAGCGTCTGGAAAAGGACTTGAAGAAGGGACGCACAGGCGAACTTGAGCGCGAGCAGGCGCTTTTGCTGCGGTCGAAGGAGTCGCTCGAAAAAGAGCAGCCGCTGCGCGAACTGGAGATGACAGCCGAGGAGAAGAAGCTCATCCGGGGCTTCATGTTCCTGTCGCAGAAGCCGATTCTTTACGTGCTGAACATCGGCGAAAGCACCACGCTGGGCGACGACCTGGAGGCGGCGGTGAGCCGTTTCAATCTGGGCGAGCCGGCTCAACGGCCGAACGCCGGGGCAACTGCCATCTGCGGCAAGGTGGAGGCCGAACTGGCGGAGATGGACGACGAGGAGGCGGCGGAGTTTTTGTCCAGCTACGGGCTGCGCGAAAGCGGCCTGGTGCGGCTGATCCGCAAAAGCTACGAGCTGCAGGGGCTCATCAGCTTTTTCACCGCCGGCGAGGACGAGTGCCGCGCGTGGACCATCCCGCTGGGCTCGAAGGCGCCGCAAGGGGCCGGTGCGATTCACTCCGACCTGGAACATCACTTCATCCGCGCCGAGACCATTCGCTGGGACCAACTGCTGGAGGCTGGCTCCGAGGCCGCGGCGCGATCCAAGGGTACACTGCGCCTGGAAGGCAAGGAATACGTGGTGCAGGATGGCGACGTGATGCACATCCGGCACAGCGGGTAAGGGAAAATGCTGAAACTTTCTCTCTTTCTCGGCACCATTGCCGCTTTGGCCGATGTGGTCGGCGGGCTGGTGCTGGTGCGCGCCAAGGGCGTCGAACGCTATCTGCGTTATTTTGTCGCCCTAGGCGCGGGCTTCCTGATGGCCACGGCTCTGCTGGAGATGATGCCCGAAGGCATGCGGCTCAGCCCGCGACTGGGGCCGATTCTGATCATGGGCGGCTATTGCGCGGTGCATCTGCTGGAGCACACCATGAACGCCCACTTTCACTACGGCGAGGAGACGCACACGGGCGAGTTCGTCTCGCACCGGACCGGCAACTCGGTGCTGGCCGGGCTGAGCCTTCACGCGCTCTTTGACGGCGTGGCCATCGGCTCGGGATTTCTGGTTTCAGGCTGGCTGGGCTGGCTGATCTTTCTGGCTATTTTGCTGCACAAAGCGCCGGAAGGCTTCACCATGGCCTCGGTGATGCTGGCCAGCGGACGCAGCCGGACTGTTGCGTTCTACTCGGCTGTGGCGCTGGCCGTGGCCACACTGGCCGGCGTGCTGGTGATTCAGATGGTCCCCAGTTGGCTGCCGTATGGATTGGGCATCTCGGCCGGCGTGGCACTCTACGTAGGAGCCAGCGACCTGGTGCCGGAGGTCAACCGCGAGCCGGGCATTCGCATGGCGCTGGTCTTCTTCGTCGGCGTGGGCGTATTCCTGCTGTTACGGAGGATTTTGCCCGCACTTTGAGCATGCAAGAGTCCTGTAACTGCGATCGATTGGCCTAACAACCATTCGGCCCAATTCTGAATCAGCCGGAATGGGCCTCGGCAGGACCGAAGAGTGGATTGGAGCCGCGATCCACTTCGCCTCCGATGCCGCATCCTTTGCTACCGGAAAAACCCTGGTTGTAGACGGAGGTTTTCTGGCGAACGGCATCGACCGGTAAGTCGAGCGCACCGAACAGAAGCGGTTGCGCCGGCTGCCACATCTGCTTTTTTACGCTCTTGCATCAGCACTGTGGTTGATCCATGGGGGAACGATAAAGCCCTCTTGGGAGATACAAAATTCCGTTTTGGGTGCCCAGGCCCGAGTTGCTATTCCGCCGCTCGCATCTTCCCTCCCGGCAGCAGTTGAAAGATCCGCCCACGCCAGAGGATGCGGCTGCCCAAATAGCTGGCTCCCCATAAGCCGAAGCCCATCAGATCCCGCAGCGGATAGAGAACCAGCAAGCCAAACCAGCTTGGGTCGCACACCACCAGCCGACCCACCGCGATCGAAAGCGCCAGCCGCCGTTTGCGCAGGTAGCGCCGAACAGCCACCAGCACCATGCCAGCAAATACCGTTGACGGGACGAGGCCGAAGGCGGCCAATGCAAGAAGCACGGACGACATGCAGGTTCCAGCATACCTCCAAAGAAGGAGAATAGGCGCGGAGATTGCACAGACCTGGATGCTCGGGCGCGATCTGGGAATGTCTTTGTCCGTTGGAGCTAAGGTTTCCGCTGCAACGTCGGACGGGGCCCCGCCGCCTGCTTGCGAATGGGCACGATGGCGCCGGCGGAGCTGGGCGCGGCCGTCTGAAAGCGCGAGAGCATCTCCGTGCGCACGTACTCGACAAAGCTCTGCATCTGGCGGTTCATCTCTTCCATCCGCTCGCGCATCTGCAGGATGATGGCTATGCCGGCGATGTTCACGCCCAGGTCGCGCGCCAGATTCAGGATGAACTCCAGCCGCTCCAGGTCTTCGTCCGTGTAGAGGCGCGTGTTGCCCTCGGTGCGCGACGGCTTCAGCAGACCCTCGCGCTCGTAAAGGCGCAGCGTCTGCGGATGAATCTCGTACATCTCGGCCACCGCCGAGATCATGTACGCGCCCTTCGATTTGCGTTTTGCGGCCATAAGTCTTACGCCACCAGCTTACCGTAATTCGCCATTCTGTGCGCCCTGGAAACTCGCTGAGAATCCCACTCGAACCCGAAGATCAGCCGTCCGGGGGCTAAATCCCGCTGGCTTTTCTGCTCCAGCGGCGGCGCGGCTGAAGCCGCGCCCTTTCAAAACATTGACTCGTGCACAAGTTCCTTCAGAAACACCGGCCCCACAGGTAGCCAGCATGAACCTTCCGCAAGCGAATAGCGAGCAGTTAGCCCCACCGCAGATGGCGTTAGAGCTTATCAAACAGCTCCACGCGCGGGTCCTGATTGTTCAGCTTGGCCAGCTCGCGCATGATCTCGCGGCTGCGCTCGTCACTGAGCGTGGGCACCATCACCTCGACGGTCACAATCTGGTCGCCGCGCTGGCCTGGCCGCTGCGCGCTGTCTACGCCCCGCTCCCTCATGCGCAGCTTTTGCCCGCTCTGAGTGCCGGGAGGAATCTTCAACTGCGCCCGCCCGTCGATGGTAGGCACGTCCACCTTGGCCCCCAGCGAAGCCTCCGGAACGGTCACCGGAACGGTCAGCTGAACGTCGTCTCCGACCCGCGTGAAGACCGGGTGCGTGCCGGTGCGGACAATGAGATAGAGGTCGCCGGCCGCGCCGCCGTTCAGCCCGGCGTTGCCCTTGCCCTGCAAGCGGATGCGCTGCCCGTCGCGGGTGCCCGCCTTGATGCGAAACTCGACCGGCTCGGTGCGGCTGACCACACCCTCGCCGTGACAGGTGGAGCAGGTGTTCGAGCTGCGCCCCGTGCCGTTGCACCGCGGACAGGGAATGTTGAACTTCATCCGCCCGCCCATCTGCGTCACCTGTCCGGTGCCGTTGCACTCGGCGCACTGCGTCAGCCCGCCGGTGGATACCTGCCCGTGACAGGTGGGGCAGCTCTCCTGGCGATGCACATCGAGCCGCGCCTGGCCGCCCCGGATGGCCGTCCAGAAGTCCACCGTGGCCTGGTATTCGATGTCGGTGCCCGGCTGCGGACCGCGCGGATGCTGCCCCTGCTGCGCCCCGCTGAAGATGCCGGAAAAAATGTCCTTGAAGCTGCCCCACGAAGCCGAATCCGGCTGCGAACCCGCCGCGGCCTGCGGTCCGCGATGCTGCCCCGGACCGCTCTGAAAGCCGGAGAAATCGAAGCCGCCAAAGTCCACCGGACTCCCCTGCCCGCCGCCTTGGCGCGCATAGGCCTCGGCCGTCGCCGGGTCGATCTGGTCGGAGTAGAAGCCCACCTGGTCATAGACCTTGCGCTTCTTCTCGTCGCTCAGCACGTCGTTGGCCTCGGAGATCTCCTTGAACTTCTCTTCGGCCCGCTTGTCGCCGGGGTTCACGTCCGGGTGGTAGCGCCGCGCCGCCTTGCGAAAGGCCTTGCGAATCTCCTCGGGCGTGGCCGTCTTCTTCACGCCGAGCGTGCCGTAATAGTCTTTATTCTGGGTCGTGGGCATATCTTCTCTGGACTCGTTTCCTGTTACGCGATGAACAACTTGTCATCCTAATGAAGCAACTACGCGCTGGTCCGCGACGACCGAATGCGCGCGCGGCCGGATCGCCTCGTGAATCGCCGTCTCTTCGGCATAGGCCGCCGACTCCAGATCGAAATCCATCTGCAAGCGCATCCAGAACTCAGCCGACATATTGAAGTAGCGCGCCAGCCGGAGCGCCGTATCCGCCGTAATTCCCCGCCGTTGCCGCACAATCTCGGAAATCCGCGTCACCGGCACGCGCAACTCCATCGCCAGCGCGTTGGACGAAAGCCCCAGCGGCTTCATGAACTCCTCGCGCAGCATCTCGCCGGGATGCAGCGCCGGCATCCGCGCGCCCTCTTCCAACTCCGGTTCAGTGGTCGTCGACAATCTGGACCTCACAGGCATCCCCATCCCTCCACTCAAAGCAAATCCGCCACGGATCGTCGATGCGCAGACTCCACTGCCCATCCCGCCCGCCCTGCAACTTCTCCAGCCGGTTGCCGGGCGGCTCAAACAGCTCTTCCACCCGCATAACGCTGTGAATCTGCCGCAACTTGCGCAACGCCACCCGCTCGAAAGCCGCATACCGGCGGCTGTGGCGATGCGAAAAGACCTGCTCGGACTCTGCGTCGGCAAACGAGCGAATCATGCTTATCGTTTATCGTAACACGGAACACGTTCAACGGCAAATCCCGCCTCTGGCGCGCCCCGTCTCAAAAGCCAGCGCATCTGAACCGGACAACCGCGTGACTTCCTTGCATCCGAATCACCGGAGTCGCCAAAGTTTCCTCGGCAAAGGCTCAGAAGCCCGCGCGCGCATTGAGAACCGCTGAGAATTGGGTAAGTCGGGGTTTCACAACGGACGATCTCGAATCTGCGTCAGGCAATCCGCAGCGCTTTCTGCACGGCTTGCGGTTCACGGTCGATCACCAGCAGATAGGCGCGCGTCGGTCCTTCGGGAACGCGCCTGCCCTGCTCCCAGTGGCGCAGGGTGTTCACGCTGAAGCCAAACCGCACGGCAAACTCCTGCTGCGTCAAGCCCAGCCGCCCGCGAATCGCACGCACGTCGATCTCGGGCGGAATATGCACCCGGTATTGACTTTCGTCCCCTGTGCCGTCGATGAACGCCAACGCTTGCTCAAGCCCACGAATGATTCCTTCGCCAACTTTGCTCATCGCCCTTGCCTCCGCCTCTTTATTTCGTCAACCATCAGTTTTGTAAACTGCCGCATCGTGTTCAATTCATCGGATGAAAGATCCGCTTGATCATTCTTGGCATAAGCCTTCAAAAGCAGCAACGGCATCTCCATATCGTGAAAGAAGTAAATTACCCGCGCCCCGCCTCGTTTACCGCGCCCTTCCAGCCCCCAGCGCAGCTTCCTTACGCCGCCGCTTCCCGGAATCAGATCGCCCGCGGTGGGGTTGAAAGCCATATACCGAACAAGCTCAGCGCGCTCCTCATCGTCCATCAGTTTCTTCGTCGCACTGAGGAACTCGTGCGTTTCTACGACCGTGATGGGTGTGACAAGTGGCAAGATTCATTGTAGTGCATTGCACTACTCCGCGCAATCCGTTTTATGGAACCGGTCGGAGATCCTCATGCGCCGTCCCATACGGGACTCCGGGGGTATGATGGCTGATCCTTTCCCACCGTTGAAACGGTGGGCTAATCACCATTGCGCCTACGGCGCGGGCGATAGACTTGGCAAGCTGGCGGATAGAAGCCAATGGTGCCCGTTTCATCCGCGGTCTGTCGGCGAAAACCGGAGGACGGTTAGGAAGAAACAAGCGTGGACCAGGAGATCCACGCTACAGCCGGCCAGGAGGCCAGCGCTACATTTTGTTACGTGGTCGGCGAAAGCCGGTGGACGACTGAACCAAAGCGGCTGATTTGGGTTTGTGGTTCCCACCCTTCCGCAAAGAACGCGGATGGATGGGGCACCCAGATTATTTTTTGGCTGCGATCTCCTGCAAGCGTTCGTAGAATTTTTTACCTTCGGGGAGTAATCCAAATGCTTGGCGCGCAAGTGAACCATCCTTCACGAAATTCGTTTGAGCTTCTCCGATCAATCCGAGAGACTGTAATCGGGCAAGTGCAGACCGAAGATTTAAGTGTTGGTCCTCACCAAGACCGAAAATAGTTCCCCAATTGGTCCAAATATGACCAACTTGCTCAGACCAACCAGACGACCAATTACGGGTTGAGAGGAGTTGCTTCTGAGATTCGTACATCTTTCCGAGCACGATTACATCCCAATCAGTTAATTCCACGGCAGCGCGCATCATATCATCGAGGATTTCAAGTCCAAGATCATTTTCTTTCACACCATTGACGATGAGATGAGCAAGTCGCCTAAGTCGACTTTCTACATTAGTACGTGTAATATACAAAGTTGCATTAGAGATTACAGCATTGAATTCTGGTGAACTAATTTGTTCATCAATTCGCTGCTTCAATTCCTCATAAAATCTATACAAACGACGTATATCGTCAATGAGCGCATCTCCAAAGTATATAAGATTACCCTCGTCTTTGTTCACGGCAAGATTTTTGAGTGTTGTAAAAAACCTTGTAGCCCCGGAGGCACCCTTGACCCCTACCGCTTCCAAAATGATTCCGCCGAGTGTTAGGATCTTATCAACCTTTTCTTCCACAGGTGACGACGAAAGACTCTCGCTCTTGAGACGGGCAAGTGCTGCTTCTGTTGACGAATCGAACTGTCCCATTTATAACTTCCTTTCTCATCAAACCAATCCGAAATCGAACCACAGCGATTTCAAACCATTAAACCAACATAATGGTCTATCCACCTGTTCTAACTCTACTCAGCGAATGGCTGCCATAAGCTGACTTCGTATTCTGTTCCATCTTCGTTTTTACCTTTGCTTGTGACTATAACCCAAGTTTTGCCTGTATCAGTGTCAATCAAGAAAGTATGTCTTGCCGCAAGCCCCGAAGTAAAAATCTGAAAACGTGGCCGTGTCGGAGTGGCGACGTATGGAATACCAATAACACGCATCTCTTCCCACACGTTATCGTCGTCTTTGTTATGTGTAAGTTGGGCTACGTGACCTGTAAATCGATCAAGTCGGAAGGTCCATTTAGCAGCAATTTCTGATTGAACAATTTCAAATCGAGCGTTTGAGGGTACAGCGGTTTGCTGATGAATGTCCGATGGTTCCTGCGCTCTAAGAGTGAGTCCTAAAAGCAACAGAAAAGAAACTGTGAGGACGAGATATTTCATGTGATTCCTCATTCAAGACTCCTGACACCTACTCGCATTCTATTACCCCGCAGCCAATATTGGGATTCAGTGCGCATACTTTTCGTTGATCTGGAGCAAAAGACGGGGCGGGCGATTGTGCATCGCCCACCCCATTGTTTTTCCGCCGAAGGCGGGTATGCCTGGACGGCCAGTCCTACTTCTTTTCGTCCACGTCTACGTACTCGGCGTCGATTACGCCTTCGTCTTTCTTGGCTTCGGCGGCGGGCTCGGCTGCCGAATCTCCCGGAGCAGCGGTTGGTCCGGACGCCGCGGCAGCCGCATTCGCCTTGTAGAGGATCTCGGCGAGCTTGTGGCTGGCATGGGTCAGCTTCTCGTTCTGGGCTTTCAATTCGGCTGAGGTGGGCGTGCCTTCGAGCAGCTTCTTGGACTCGGCCAGCACGGTTTCGACCTCGGCCTTGACCGGAGCCGCATCCGCGCCCTGCATCTTGTCGCCCGCGTCCTTGAGCATCTTGTCGATGTTATAGACCATGCCGTCCAGAGCGTTGCGCGCCTCGATCTCCTCGCGCTTCTCCTTGTCCTCGGAGGAGTGCGCCTCGGCCTCCTTGGCCATCTTCTCCACCTCGTCCTTGCTCAAGCCCGAACTGGAAGTGATGGTGATGCGGGTGTCCTTGCCGGTGGCGTTGTCCTTGGCGGTCACGTTGAGGATGCCGTTGGCGTCGATGTCGAAGGTGACCTCGATCTGCGGCACGCCGCGCGGCGCGGGAGGAATGCCGGCCAGCTTGAACTTGCCCAGGGTGCGGTTCTGCGCCGCCATGGGGCGCTCGCCCTGGAGGACATGGACTTCGACCTCGGTCTGCGAATCGGCCGCCGTCGAAAAGGTCTCGGTCTTCTTGGTCGGAATGGTGGTGTTGCGCGGAATCATCGTGGTCGCCACGCCGCCCAGCGTCTCAATGGACAAGGTCAGCGGGGTCACGTCGAGCAGCAGCAGGTCTTTCACCTCGCCGGCCAGGACACCTGCTTGAACCGCCGCGCCGATGGCCACCACTTCGTCCGGGTTCACGCCGCGATGCGGCTCGCGGCCGAACATCTGCTTGACGATCTCCTGAATCCTGGGCATGCGCGTCTGGCCGCCCACCAAAACCACCTCGTCGATTTTGTCGATGGTGATGCCAGCGTCGGCGATGGCCTTCTTGCAGGGCTCAAGCGAGCGATCGAGCAAGTCACCGACCAACTGCTCCAGCTTGGCGCGGGTCAGCTTGCGGACCAGGTGCTTGGGGCCGCTGGCGTCGGCGGTGACGAAGGGCAGATTGATCTCCGTTTCGATGGTCGTCGAGAGCTCGATCTTGGCCTTTTCGGCCGCGTCCTTGAGCCGCTGCAGGGCCATTTCGTTGCCCTTGGAGCCCAGATCGAGCCCTTGCTCCTGCTTGAACTCGGCAATCAGCCATTCGACGATGCGCTGGTCGAGGTTGTCGCCGCCCAGGTGGGTGTCGCCGTTGGTGCTCTTGACCTCGATGACGCCTTCGCCGACTTCGAGGATCGAAATGTCAAAAGTGCCGCCGCCGAAGTCATAAACCGCAATCGTCTCGTCCTTTTTCTTGTCCAGCCCGTAGGCCAGGGCAGCCGCGGTGGGCTCATTGACGATGCGCTTGACGTCCAGGCCGGCAATCTTGCCCGCGTCCTTCGTGGCCTGGCGCTGGGCGTCGTTGAAGTAGGCCGGAACGGTGATGACCGCCTCGGTGACCGTCTCGCCCAGGTATGCCTCGGCGGAGTTCTTCAGCTTTTGCAGGATCATGGCCGAGATCTCAGGCGGGGTGTACTCCTTGCCCTGCGCCAGAACGCCCACGTGATCGCCCTGCTGGGTCACCTTGAAGGGCACCATCTTCATCTCGTCGTTCACTTCGTTGTAACGCCGGCCCATGAAGCGCTTGATGGAGAAGATGGTGTTCTCCGGGTTGGTGATGGCCTGGCGCTTGGCCACCTGGCCCACCAGCCGCTCGCCGCTTTTGGAGAAGGCGACGATGGAGGGGGTGGTCCTCGCGCCTTCCTCGTTAGGGATGACCTTTGGTTCGCCGCCCTCGAGAACCGCGACGCACGAATTGGTGGTGCCCAGATCGATGCCGATAATCTTTGCCATAGTTGGTTTCCTGCCTGCCTATAAAATTTCTGACATTATTAGGATGCATGATTGAGTGACTTAGTGTCAACTTTATTTGACTCAATCTCCATAAATCAGAGAGGGACGCGACGGTCCTCGGGGCAACGCGCTCAGCGGCTGCCGAAGCTCTCGCCGGGCTCCATGCCGGCCGCACTCCAGCGCGCCGCGCGGACAGCGTCGTGGGGGCGCAGTGGGCAGACGGGCGGCGGACAGTAAAAATGATTGATTCAATGGAACTTGCAGGATCTGTCCATCGGCTGCGACGCTGCCCGGCGGCTCGGTCCCGGCTGACTTGGTTGCTCCGAGAAAATGGACCGCGGGCGAGGGCGCGCGCATCTGAATCGGAGAGGGAAGCAGATCGATCCGCTCCCCTTTTTTCTGGTTTTCAAGCTGGTTCATCCGCCTTTGGGCGTTGCGCGGTCCTCTGGCGGTGATGGCTTGAATCGTTTACCCTCAGGAAGTTCCCCCTTTTCATGACATCCGCCGCCGCCCAAGCCCGTTACCCGCTCACCCAAGGGGTGAACCCGTGGCTGGTGACCGCCTCAGTGATGCTGCCCACCTTCATGGAGGTGCTGGACACCGCGATTGCCTCTGTCGCCCTGCCCTACATCGCCGGTTCGCTGTCGGCGTCGAACTCCGAGGCCACCTGGGTGCTGACCAGCTACCTGGTGGCTAACGCCGTGATTCTGCCCGCCTCCAACTGGTTTGCCCGCCGTTTTGGCCGCAAGCGCTTTCTGCTGACCTGCGTCATCATTTTCACCATCGCCTCGTTTTTCTGCGGCGCGGCGCCCTCGCTGGGAGTCATTTTGCTGGCCAGGGTGATGCAGGGCGCGGGCGGCGGGGCGCTGCAGCCCTTGTCGCAATCGATTCTGCTGGAGAGCTTTCCTGTGGAAAAGCGCTCCATGTCCATGGCCGCCTATGGTCTGGGGATTGTGGTGGCGCCGGTGCTGGGGCCCACGCTGGGCGGCTGGCTCACCGATACTTTTAGCTGGCGCTACGCCTTTTACATCAATATTCCGGTTGGCATTCTGGCGGTCTTCATGATCACCCGCTTCGTCCACGATCCGCCGTACATCAAGAACGCCAAGGTCGGCCCCTTCGACAACATCGGCTTTGGCCTGCTGATGGTCTGGACCGGATGCCTGCAGATTGTGCTCGACAAGGGCCAGGAGGACGACTGGTTCGGAGCCGCCTGGGTGCGCTGGGCGGTGGCGGCGATGGTGACGGCGCTGATTCTCTGGATCTGGCGCTCGTGGGCCAATCCCAAGGGTCTGGTCAATCTGCACGCGCTGAAGGACCGCAACTTCCGGACAGGCTGTTTCCTGATTGCCCTGCTGGGCATGTGCATTTACATCACGATCGCCATTCTTCCACTTTATTATCAGGAGGTTATGGGCTACACAGCCTTTGCCGCCGGCCTGGTCGTGGGACCGCGCGGCATAGGCTCGATTATCGGCTCGCCCCTGATCGGCATCCTCGGCTCGCGCATCGATAACCGCAAGCTGCTCAGCGCCGGCTTCATCGGCTTTGGCATCTGCTCGTACATCTTCGGCACGGTCAACCTGGGCATCAGCCCTCTGACCCTGCTGATTCCCATCACCATCACCGGATTTTCCTTGAGTTTTGTCTTCGTTCCGCTGGCCACCATGACCACTTCCACCATCTCCCGCGAAGAGATGGGTAACGCCACGGGCATCTTCAATATGCTGCGCAACATCGGCGGCTCGGTGGGTATTTCCATGGCCACGACGGCCATCATCCGCCGCTCGGACCTCCATCAGACCTATCTCGCCACCCACCTGACCGGGTCCAGTGCGGTCTTCCAGCAGAAGTCGGCGGTCCTGGCCGGCTATCTGGGCCAGCAACTCGGCCACGCACAGGGCCGCCCCGGCTCCATGGACTTCATCTACGGCCTGATGAAGCAGCAATCGGCTCTGCTGGCCTATGTGGACATCTTCCGCTGGACAGCCCTGCTGGCCTTCTTCTGCGCGGGCGCGGTCTGGCTCTTCAAGAAGCCGGAAAAGCACGTGACGCCGCCGCCGGGAGTGCATTGAAGGACTCCGTGCTCGATAACTCTGGCCGCGTGATTTCGTTTGTTGCATGGCTCATCCCAGGTCCCAAAATCGGGACCTGGGGCACCCTGAGTTGGCATAAAAACAAACGCTCAAGAACCTGGTCAACCAACGCCGCGCAACGATCGAGGATTGTTCCTGTCCGTGCGGGCGCTACGGCTTTGCAGTGCGGCTCTCGTCGAGCTTGAACTGGGAGACCAGACGCTGGAGGTCAACGGCGAGAGTCGAGATTTCTTCGAGCGATCTTGCCGACTGCTGCGTAACGTCGGCGCCCTCGACGACGATTCGGGCAATCTCATCGATTCTTCGGTTGATCTCCTCCGTGGTGGCCGCCTGCTGAGTGGCCGCGGTCGCGATCAGGGTGACCATTTCGCCCGCCTCGACGGAGGTGCGGATGATCTCTTCGAGCGATATGCCGGCCTGCCTCGTCGATTCCAATCCGATCTCCACCTGCTGGGTCCCGGTTCGCATCGCCGAAACCGCCTCATGGGTCTCGGACTGGATATCTTCGATCATTCCGGTGATCTGCTTGGCGGCGGTGCTGCTGCGTTCCGCCAACCTGCGCACCTCGCCCGCCACCACGGCGAATCCGCGGCCCTGCTCTCCGGCGCGAGCCGCTTCGATGGCGGCATTCAACGCCAGGAGGTTGGTCTGGGCGGCGATGTCGTTGATTACCTTGCTGATCAGGCCGATCTGCTCCGCCCGCTGCCCAAGTCCCTGGACCTTTTGCGCGGTTTCTCCGACCGAGTCGGAGATGGCGCGCATGCCCGAGAGCGTTTCCTCGACGACGGTGCCTCCCTGGCGCGCAGTATCTGCGGCCCTCCGGGAGGCATCCGCCGCGGCGTTGGAGTTCTCCGAGATATGCTGGACGGTGGCCGACATCTGTTGCATGGCGGCCGCGACCTGGGTGGTTTGAGACTTTTGTTCTTCCGCGCCCTCGGCCTGCTTTTGCGAGGTGGCCGAGATGGCCTCGCTCTCTGAAGCGAGCCGCCGCGTGTTCCGGGCTACTTGAAGAACAAGTTTCTCGAGTTTGTCCATGAAGACGTTGAACCACTTGCCCAACTCCGCGATTTCGTCGCTGGATTGGATCTCGATTCTCTGCGTCAGATCTCCTTCGCCCTGGGCCACATCCTTCATCCGGCCAATCACTTCCCCCAGCCTCTGGGAGATCGACCGGGAGACCTTGTTCGAGACGATCAGCAGAACGATCAGGCACACAATTCCGACGGCCGCCGCCACCTTGCCGTTCGCCCTCCAGGCGGTGTCAACGTCGTCGATGTAAATCCCGGTTCCAACAACCCATCCCCACGGTTCGAACTCCCGAACATAAGAGAGCTTGGCGACCGGCTTGTCCCTTCCCGGTTTGGGCCACTGGTAAAAGACGAAACCACCTTCCGGGTTGCGGGCAGCGTTGACGCAGTCAACGAAGAGAGCTTTCCCGGCTGGGTCTTTGAAGTTGGTGAGGTCTTTACCGTCCAATTCAGGTTTGGTGGGATGCATCACCATGGTGGGATGCGTGTCGTTGATCCAGAAATAGTTATCGCCGTCATAGCGCATGGGCTGGATGACTTGCAATGCGTTTCTTTGAGCCTCGGCGCGGGTCAGCTTCCCTTCCTGCTCCAGCCGGTACTGCTCGACGAGCACCGAGTAGGGAACATTCACCAGATCCTTCGCGCTTTGCATCCGGTCAGACAGCAGTCCCGTGCGCTCGCTGTTCAACCACAAACCCACTATCACCAACAACCCGATAGCGGAAACGGCGACAATGAGGCGAATTTTCCCTTTCAGGCTCATGAATCATCTATCGGCGGTCCGGAAGAGCACATGAAGAAGATCCGCTTTGTGAGTGAAATATCGCGGCGGACACTCCCGTTTTGGACCGGCGAGTTAGGGCCTGTTCACACTACCCCGGCGGGTGGCGCTGCTGGCGAAAATCGGGTCGGTACCGTGGATCACGAACGCCGCTGGACTAGAATCTTATCGGGAACATTGAAGGCGTTCGATCCATGCCCAAACTATCGGCACGCAATCTCATTCGCGCAGTACGATTAGCCGCAGGACTGGTCCTGGTGGCGGCGACAACCTGGATTGCCTTCGCGGAAGTTCACGCGAATGCGCTGATTGCCGGGTTCGCTTACATGCTCATCGTGCTGATTGTGGCCGCGCGCTGGGGACTGATCGAATCCCTGCTGACATCCGTCGCGGCAGTGCTCTGCCTCAATTACTTCTTCCTGCCCCCGGTTGGGTCACTGACCATTGCCGACCCTCTGAACTGGGTGGCGCTGTTCGCTTTCATGATGACCGCCGTGACCGCGAGCCAGCTCTCTGCGAGCGCCCGCAGCCGGGCTGCCGAAGCACAGGCGCGGCGCGCGGAAGTGGAACAGCTTTACCAGGTGAGTCTGTCCCTGCTCCGGATGGATGCCGCCCGCAGCCCCGGCCTGCAGATTGCCGAAAAGCTCAAAGAACAGCTCGGCTTTGAGTCGGTCCTGTTTTGCGATTCATCGAGCGGTGAAGTCTCCACTGCGGGAGATGAAAGGAAGTTAATCCCCCTGGATGCGCTCCGTTCCGCGGCGAAGGGCGACGCGGTCTGGCGAACGATTCGGACGGCGGCGGCGGATTCTGCTGAATTGGATTCTGCCGAGTTGGTTATCTTTCCGGTTGCATTTGGGACAACCCTGCTGGGAAGCATTTGTACAGTCGGCGCATCGCTCTCGGATAGGGCGCTGCAGGCTTTAGCCAATCTGGCGGCCTCGGCGCTGGAACACAGCCGTCAGCAAATCGCGCTCGGCCGATTGGAGGTCGCGCGCGAAAACGAGAGGCTGCGGGGAGTTCTTCTGGATGCGCTGGCGCACGAGTTTCTAACGCCCCTGACGTCCATCAAGAGCGCTATCTCCACCGTGCGCGCCGAGTACTCGCACGACGAGGAGGAAAGCGAGTTTCTCGCGGTCATCGAAGAAGAATCGGACAAGCTTGGAGAGATGATCAACGAGACAACCGATATGGCGCGCATCGAGCCTGGACACCCGCGCATTCGCCGCCGGAGAACGCACGTCGCCACGCTGATCCGATCGGGTGCGCAGCACTTGAAGAATCTGTTGGGAGGCCGCCCGCTGCTGATCGACATTCCCGAGGGTATCCCGGAAGTCGAGGCCGATCCGGAGCTGGTCGAACTGGCGATTCGCCAGCTGATCGGGAACGCGATCAAGTACTCGCCTCCGGAAACAGCGATCGAAGTTCGGGCAGCCTGCGCGGAGGGGCTCATCGAGGTCGAGGTTCGCGATCATGGCGCCGGGGTTCCAGACGACGAGTTGGATTCGATCTTCGATCGCTTCTACAGGGGAAAGAAAGTCAAAGAGGCGATTGCGGGAACAGGCATGGGATTGAGCATTGCTCGTGATATTGTGGAAGCGCACGGCGGCGCGATGTGGGCGGCCAACGCGGCGGAAGGAGGCGGCTGCTTTTTCCTTACTCTCCCCGTAGCGCTTGCGGAGAACATCCATGAAGAACCCGAGCATTCTGATTGTCGATGACGAGCCCCAGATTCGGCGCGTGATCAAAGCCGCTCTGAGCAAGCAGGGCTATGTCGTCGCCGACGCGCGGAGCGGCGAGGCGGCCCTCGACATGATCCGGGAGGAGCGGTTCGACATGGTCATCCTGGACCGTAATATGCCGGGCATCGGCGGTCTCGAGGCCTGCCGCGCCATTCGAGACTCTTCGGATATGGGCATCATCATGCTTACCGTGCGCAAGGCCGAACAGGAACGGATCGAAGCGCTCGACGCCGGCGCCGACGACTACGTCACCAAGCCGTTCAGCATGCCTGAACTATCCGCGCGCATCCGCGCCAATCTGCGCCGCGTCCCCTCGAGCTCCCATTCCGAAGCTCAAACGATCCGCTTCGGGGCCGTGAGCTTGGACCTGGCGACACATCATCTGTCGGTAGCAGGAACCGATGTCCGCCTGACACCGAAGCAGTTCGAAGTGTTGGTCTATCTTATCGAAAACCCGAATGTCGCAATCCCTCATGCGCGGCTTCTCCAGGCGGTCTGGGGGCCGGATTATCGCGACGAGGTCGAATATCTGCACGTGGTCGTCAACCAATTGCGCAAAAAGATTGAAGTCGAGCCCTCTCATCCCCGCTACATCATGACCGAGCCTTGGTTCGGTTACCGCTTCCAGTTGCCGGACGAGGCCGGCAAGAAGGCCTAATAGCAAACGCATCGGCTTGGCTGATCATGTGTCGATCAGCGCCCGGAGAAGAAGAGATTGCCTTTAGGAATTTATTAGATGCCTGTCAGGACTTTGTTAGAACGCTAGACTTAACCTGCCTCTAGTGAAGGCGACGCATGGATGCATAGTCGCGGAGGTAGAAGAGTGATTGAGTCGATCTCGCTGGGCGTAGTAGGCGGTCTGTCCGTGGCAGCGATGCTTTATATACTCTATGGGTTCACCAAGGATTCCATCCAGCATTCCAGATCCGACCGGGCCTCCAGGAGCGAATGGAGCCGTAGGGGGTTTTAGGTCTCTGACCGCGTCGATTTGTAATCTCCCAGGTCTCAAAAGCGAGACCTGGTGAACGCAGTTGGTACAAAATCAAGCAGCAGAAACCTAGAGCAAATTTACTCATGATATAGAGAGAATGCATTCTCTCCGGGGATTCTGAAGCCCGTGGATTTTTGCGGCATTTACGCTACGGGTGAAGCAGTTCCCTTTGAAAACCGCGCTGCACCAGAAGCAAATTTGCTTTAAGGTCGCGCCCTAAAAAAAGCAAAATTACAAGTTAAACAAGGACAACCCACAAAAGCCCGTTTCATTCCCGTAGGTCGGCAAAGCCGGTGGACGACTGGCACAAGCCTCGAGTTCTTCAGCAAGTTTGTCAAAGAATCACCCCTCCAGCGGCAAAAAACGCCCTGCCTGCTCGTCGTACTGCTCGATGCGGCCGGTGAGGATGTCGTAGTACCAGCCGTACACGGCGAGGCGGCCTTCGGCCAGGGCGCGGCGAACGTAGGAGTGGGTTTGCAGGTTGTGCAACTGGGCCAGGATGTTGGCGTGGGCGAGGGCCGTGTGGCGGGTCAGCTCGCCCGAGCGGCGCTCCACCTGGTCCACGTGCTCCCAGGCGGGCTCCACGTGCTGCAGCCAGTCGCGCACGCTGGGCAAATCCTTGATCGACTCGGGGGCCAGCAGCGCCCCGATCACGCCGCAGTCCGAGTGGCCGCAGACGATCAGGTGGCGCACCCGGAGCACCTCGACCGCGTATTCGATGGTGGCCGAGACGCCGCCCGCAGGCTCTCCGCAGCGCGGAATCACGTTGCCCGCGTTGCGGCAGATGAACAGATCGCCGGGCTGGGTTTGCAGAATCAGATCGGGCACAATGCGCGAGTCGGCGCAGGTGACAAAAAGAACGCCGGGCCGCTGCCCCTCGGCCAGCAGGTGAAACTGCGCCTGCCGGCCGGGAAAAATCTCGTCCAGAAACCGCTTGTGCCCCTGAACCAACCGATCCATCGTCAATCGCTCCATGCCGAGCTCCTGTGCCCAGCCTACCGCAGTGGCCGACAAAATCGATAGCGCGGCCAGAATAGGTGTAGCCAGGACCGGCTTCGAGAGCGGATAGAATGCACAGAGGAGATTTGCCCCGATGAAGCAGATTGCGAAGGTTTTGGGTTGTGCGGGATGGATGGCGCTGGCGCTGGTGTCGGTGGCCGCGCGGGCGCAGACGATCGACACGCTGAATCCCGCCCTGCGGAGCAGGATCGACCGCATCGCCCGGCAGGTGCTGCAGCAGACCGGCGTGCCTTCGGCCTCGGTGGCCGTGGTCCAGGGCGGCAAGCTGGTCTACACCCAGGCCTACGGCACGGCGCGGCTGGGAACGGCGACCGCTCCGGCCCTGGCCGCTAGGCCCGAGATGCGCTACTCGATCGGGTCGATTTCAAAGCAGTTCACCGCCGCGGCCATCCTGATGCTCGCCGAGAAGGGCAAGCTTTCGCTGGACGACGCGGTGGGCAAGTTCGTTCCCAGCCTCACGCGCGGCAATCAGGTCACCATCCGGCAGATTCTCTCCCACACCTCCGGCTACCAGGATTACTGGCCTGAGGATTACGTGATGACCACCATGCTTCCCGACGAAACTGCGCAGCAGATTCTCGACACATGGGGCAAAAAGCCGCTGGACTTCGAGCCCGGCACCCAGTGGCAGTATTCGAACACCAACTACGTCATCGCCGGCCGCATCGTCGAGGCGGTCACCGGCCAGCCGCTGATCGAGTTCCTCACCGCGCACATCTTCCGGCCGCTGGGGATGCAGTCGGTGTGGAACTCGGACCAGAACAGGCTGGGCGCGGACGACCCCACCGGCTACTATCGCCACGCGCTCGGCCCCCTGCTCCCGGCGCCCAACGAGGGCCGCGGATGGATGTTCGCCGCCGGCGAGCTAGCCATGACGGCCCACGATCTGGCGCTGTGGGACGAGAGCCTGATGGACGAATCCGTTCTCAAGCCCGCCAGTTACAAGCAGATGTTCACCGAGGTGAAGCTGAAGGACGGCCAGGGCACGCACTACGGTCTGGGCGTCGAGGTGATGGACCGCAACGGCCATCGCTCGATTGAACATTCAGGCGAGGTCTCAGGCTTTGTCTCGGACAATGTGGTGCTGGTGGACTCGGGCGCGGCCGTCGCCGTCGTCACCAATCAGGACGCCGTGGGCGCGGCCTCGGAGATCGCTCATCTGGCCGCCCCGATGGTGGCCGGCTTCCCGCTCACCGGACCGGAAGAGCAGGCGCTGGCCATTTACCGCGGCCTCGATCAGGGCCGCATCGACCGCAGCCTGCTCTCGGCGAATCTGAACGACTACTTCACCGCCCAGGCCGTGGCCGACTTCAAGAGCAGCCTGGCCCCGCTGGGCGAGCCGCTCACCTTCCGCCAGGTCAACGAAGAGCTGCGCGGCGGCATGACCTTCCGCAGCTTCGAGATCGTCTACCCCGGCAAGCGACTGAGGCTCACCACCTACACCTACCCCGACGGCAAGCTGGAGCAGTACCTGGTCGCCCCGGCGGAATAGGGCGCGGGGCGGAGGACTTCAGGAGTCAACCCGCTCCGGCTCCCACTCATCGGCCAGCTCGCGGTCGATCCGGTCCTCGCGATCCTGTTTCTTTTCCTGTTCGCGGAGTTTCTCCCGTTCTTCGCGCTCTTCGCAACCGTCGCTCATCGTCTGCTCCTGGCTTCTGTTCCTGGCTTCATTCTAAAAGAAGCGCGCATGCCGCACCGCAGGCGGCGCCCGCGATAGACTAAAGGTGATTATGTTTGAAAACCTGACAGACAAACTGCAGCGCGCCTTCAAGACCCTTCGCGGCCAGGGGACGCTCACCGAAGAGAACATCGCCGAAGCCCTGCGCGAGATTCGCGTGGCGCTGCTCGAAGCCGACGTCAACCTGAATGTGGTGGGCGACCTGATCGAGCAGATCCGCGCCAAGGCCGTGGGAACCGAGGTGCTCACCGCGCTCTCGCCCTCCGAGCAGGTGATCAAGATTGTCCGCGACGAGCTGATTACGATCCTGGGCAAGGACACGGCGCGCTTCAAGTTCGCCTCGCAGCCGCCGTCGGTGATTTTGATGGCCGGGCTGCAGGGCTCCGGCAAGACGACCACCGCCGGCAAACTGGCGGCATGGCTCAAAAAAGGCGGCCACCGGCCCATGCTGGTTTCGGTGGACGTCTATCGCCCCGCCGCCCGCGAACAGCTCAAGGTGGTGGCCAAGAGCATCGAAGCCAAGCTTTACGAGGGCGATGAGAAGGGCGAGCCGGCCGGCTCCGCGCTCGTCGAGCGGCTTGCGCAGGAGGCCCGCCGCGAGGCCCGCAACATGGGCTGCGACACGCTCATCGTGGACACCGCCGGGCGCCTGCACATCGACGAGGAGCTGATGGGCGAGATGGAGCGGCTGAAAAAGCTAC
>Ga0182030_10002928_pt1 | contig 36325 bp, 36 predicted proteins | sample 812S3MmetaG_FD_121299 | JGI IMG/M metagenome (GOLD analysis project Ga0182030, IMG submission 121299) | Permafrost microbial communities from Stordalen Mire, Sweden - 812S3M metaG (Illumina Assembly) | ecosystem: Environmental > Terrestrial > Soil > Wetlands > Permafrost | place: Sweden...
AAGAACAGCGGCGGCGGCGGCGGCGGCGCGAAACCGAAATCAGGATCGCCGAAATACAGCACCGGGCGATCGACATAGACGATCTCGTCCGGCGGCGGCGGCGGCACGTCATAATCCAACATGGCGAACGACGGCGGCGGCTCGAGCGGCGCGGTCAGGATCGCGAGTCGCCGGCGCGCGTCGTCGGCATGCGGCCCGCGCGGATAACGCCGCAGATAGGACCAATAGGCATCCGGCGTATCCGCCCGATAGGTCCGCCGCCACGTGATCGCCTCGCGCCGTGCGGCGACGATCGCCCTCACCCGGTTCGCCAGCGGATCATTGGGATAGGCCGCGAGAAAATCCTCATAGGCCTGCAAGGTGTCGCGTTCGAGGGCAGCGGTGTAGGCATCCTGCACCGAGAGGTCGCGGATCGGCCGGTCGCGGATGGCGGCGACCTGATCCGGCGCGCCTTGCGTCAGCGGTGCGTCGGGGGCGCGGTCGAAGAAGCTGAACTGGGCCTCGATCTTCTGCGCATCCCAGGGCACCTGCGCGCCCTTGCTCGCTTCGTTGACCCGCAACCGCAGGCGGTCGAACACGTCCGGCAGCGACAGGCCGCCGGTCCGGATCATTTCGGCGAGCGACTGGGCGTAGATGCCGTACGGCCCGGGCTCAGGCGGCGCGACCGTTCCCGGCGCCGAGTTGAACGCGATCAGCATATTGGTTTCAGGCTCGACCAGCGCGAGCCCGCCGGCGATGGACTGACCGCCCTGGATAAAGGGCTGTTGGCGGGCTGCGTCCAGCACGATGATGCTGGCCTTCAAGGGGATCGCGGCAAGCTCGCGGGTATAATCGCTGATCCGCAGGCCCTCGATCGGGATATCGGTGTCGTGCTCGATCTTGGCGTCGACTGGAATGAAATAGTTCTCGCCCGCCAGCTGCACGCCGTAACCGGCGAGATAGACCATCGCGACCGTGCCCGGTCCCGAGGCCTCCGCCTTCTGGGCGAAGTCCCGAAAACTCTTGCGCAGGGTATCGCCGTCGAGGTCGCGGGCGCCGATCACATCGAAGCCCGCGGCCTGCAGAGTCTGGGCGATCAGGCCGGCGTCGTTGGCCGCCGTGGCGAGCGGCATGTTGGCATAGGCGCCGTCACCGACCACCAGCGCGATGCGCTTTTCCGGCTGTTGCGCGGCGGCGGACCCGACCGTTCCCGGAAAGCTGAAAATCAGCAACAGGCAAAGGGAAAACAGGCAAATGTTTCTGACGGCTTGCATGGATCGTTCCGCGTGGTTGAAACTGTATGGTTGCGCATTCAGCCCGGCGCGACCTGAACACCGTTTGAACAAAATGCGTTGCCAACAAGGCGCCGCGCGCGAGCGACCGTCGGTGCCGGCCCTCCTGACCTCTATCAGGACCTACAGCGTCTGCACATCGACCACGCCGGAAACCGCCTTGATCGCGCCGGCGATCTGCGGCGAGACCTTGAAGCGGCCCGGCAGCTTCATTTCCACCTCGGTTTCGAGGTCGAGCATCAGCACCAGTGACACGTCGCCGTCGGCCCCGCCGGCAACGGCCGGGGCCTGCTTTGCCGGGGCGCGGGCTGAACCGCCCTGCGGCGCGGCCTCGGGCATCTGCAGCCGCCTGGCGATCGACTCCAACGGCCTGGTGTCGCGGACAAAGATGCGCAGCCCCTTCTGGGTCTTTGCCGCGGCGGCATCCAGCGGTTCGGCGTGCAGCACCCGCGCGCGGACGTCCTCGCCCTGCAATTCCGCCCCGAGCTGCAACAGCACCGCCGCGCCGGGCTCCAACACCTCGCGGTACTGGGCAAGCCCTTCGGAAAACAGCACCGCCTCGAAATGGCCGGTCGGATCCGACAGCCCGATGATGCCCATCTTGTTGCCGGTCTTGGTCCGCCGCTCCATCCGCGACACCACGGTTGCGGCAACCTTGCCCGCGGTGGCGCCGGTTTTGACGGCGCGGGAGAATTCGGCCCAGGACTGCACCCGCAGCCGCTTCAGCACCGTGGCATAGTCGTCGAGCGGATGGCCCGACAGGAAGAAGCCGATGGCGTCGTATTCGCGCCGCAGCCGCTCGGCCGGCAGCCACGGTTCTATCTGCGGCAGCATGATGGTCGGGGCATCGGCGGCGCCGCCGAACATGTCGTTCTGGCCCACGGTGGCGGCCTCGTGGCCGCGCTGGCACGCCGCCAAAATCGCCTCGGCTCCGGCGAACACCCGGGCGCGGTTGGAATCCAGTCCGTCGAAGGCGCCGGCGGCGGCAAGGCTCTCGATCACACGCTTGTTGATGGCGCGCGGATTGACCCGCGCGGCGAAATCGGCGAGCGAGGTGAACATTCCTTCGGCTCGCGCCTCCACGATCAGTTCGACCGCCTGGTGGCCGACGCCCTTGAGGCCGGCCAGCGCGTAATAGATGGTGCCGTCGCTGACCTCGAAGGTAGGGCCGGAACGATTGACCGAGGGCGCCTCGACCTTGATGCCGAGCCGCTGGGCTTCGGCGCGAAACTCGCTGAGCTTGTCGGTATTGCTCATGTCGTGCGTCATCGACGCCGCCAGGAATTCGACCGGGTGATGCGCCTTCATGTAGGCGGTCTGGTACGACAGCATCGCATAGGCGGCGGCATGGCTCTTGTTGAAGCCATAATCGGCGAATTTTGCCAGCAGTTCGAAGATGGTGTCGGCCTGGCCTGGCGCGATGCCGCGCGCGACCGCGCCGGAGACAAAACGCTCGCGCTGCTGCTCCATCTCCTTGCGGATCTTCTTGCCCATCGCCCGGCGCAACAGATCGGCTTCGCCGAGCGAATAGCCGGCCATGACCTGCGCGATCTGCATCACCTGTTCCTGGTAGATGATGACGCCGAAGGTCTCCTTCAGGATCGGCTCCAGCATCGGATGCAGATATTCCGGCTCCTCGTCGCCATGCTTGCGGGCGCAATAGGTCGGAATGTTCGCCATCGGCCCCGGGCGATACAGCGCCACCAGTGCGATGATGTCCTCGAAGCGGTCGGGGCGCATGTCGACCAGCGCGCGCCGCATGCCCTGACTTTCAACCTGGAACACGCCGACCACATCGCCGCGCGCCAGCATCGCATAGCTCGGCGCGTCGTCCAGCGGCAGCCGCGCCAGATTGAGATCGACGCCGCGCTTCTTCAATAACTTCACCGCGAGATCGAGCACCGTCAGGGTCTTGAGGCCGAGGAAGTCGAACTTCACCAGCCCCGCCGGCTCGACCCATTTCATGTTGAACTGGGTCACCGGCATGTCGGACTTCGGGTCGCGGTACAGCGGCACGAGTTCGCTGAGCGGCCGGTCGCCGATCACGATGCCGGCGGCGTGGGTCGAGGCGTGCCGGGTCAGGCCTTCGAGGCGCTGGGCGATGTCGAAGGCGCGCGCCACCACCGGGTCCTCGTCGCGGAACGCCTGCAGCTTCGGCTCGCTTTCGATCGCCGCCGCCAGGGTCACCGGCGCGGCGGGATTTTGCGGCACCAGCTTGGTCAGCTTGTCGACCTGGCCATAGGGCATCTGCAGCACGCGCCCGACGTCGCGCAGCACGCCGCGGGCCTGCAGGGTGCCGAAGGTGATGATCTGCGCCACCTGGTCGCGGCCATAGCGCTGCTGCACATAGCGGATCACCTGGTCGCGGCCGTCCTGGCAGAAATCGATGTCGAAGTCGGGCATCGACACGCGCTCCGGATTGAGAAAGCGCTCGAACAACAGCCCGAACTGGATCGGATCGAGGTCGGTGATGGTCAGCGCATAGGCCACCAGCGAGCCCGCGCCCGAGCCGCGGCCCGGCCCGACCGGAATGCCTTCGGCCTTCGCCCATTTGATGAAATCCGAAACGATCAGGAAGTAACCCGCATAATTCATGCGGGTGATGACATCGATCTCGAAGGCCAGGCGGGCGCGATAGGTTTCCTCGGTGGTGCCTTGGGCCAGGCCGTGAATCCTGAGCCGGTTGCTCAACCCCTCCTCGGCCTGGCGGTGCAGTTCCGCCGCCTCGTCGCTTTCGGCTCCCGCCGCGTTGGCGCCGGCGCCGACGGTGAAGCGCGGCAGGATCGGCTTGCGGGTGGTGGGCCGGAACGCGCAGCGCTCGGCGATCTCGACCGTGGACGCCAGCGCCTCCGGCATGTCGGCGAACAGCACCGCCATTTCGGCGCGGGTCTTGAAGCGATGGTCCGGGGTGAGCTGCTCGCGATCGGTTTCCGCGATCAGGCGCCCGCCGGCGATGCAGAGCAGTGCGTCATGGGCTTCGTAATCGTCGACGGCTGCAAAATACGGCTCGTTGGTCGCGACGACCGGAAACCCCTTGGCATAGGCCAGATCGATCAGGCCGGCCTCGGCGCGGCGTTCCTTCTCGATGCCATGGCGCTGCAATTCGACATAGAGCCGGTCGCCGAACAGGCCCGCCAGCCGGTCGCAGCGGATGGCGGCGAGCTCCGCCTGATCGGCACTGATCGCACGCGAAATCGGACCTTCCGGGCCGCCGGTCAGGACGATCAGGTCCTCGGCATCGCCTTGCAGCCATTCGAACTTGATGTGCGGGCTCTGGTGAACCGGGGTTTCCAGGAACGCCCGCGAATTCAACCGCATCAGGCTGCGATAGCCGCGCTCGCGCGCCGCCAGCAGCACGATCCGCGCCGGACCGGCAGCCAGCGCATTGCGCGCGTTCGGGTCCTGGTCGCCGAAATCCACCGCCAGCTCGCAGCCGACAATCGGCTGGATGCCGTAGCCGGCCATCTTGTCGGAAAATTCCAGCGCCCCGAACATGTTGTCGGTGTCGGTCAGCGCCAGCGCCGGCTGGCGATCGGCTTTGGCAAGCTCGCCGAGCTTTCCGATCTTGATCGAGCCCTTCAGCAGCGAATAGGCCGAATGGACATGAAGATGAACAAATCCGGCATTGGACATGGTGGCGTTGGGCTTCTGCATGGGATTTGGCGGTCACTGCGGCAGGAGGGAACGAATACCGCCATCAAGGCCGACTCGCGACCGCGATGGTGATGCCTGCCACCGAAACTGTCCACGCGGAACCGGCAAATCCGCGCCGGTGTCCCGCTTATCCCCAAGGCGCCCATCCCCCCCGCGCGATTGCACCCGCCCTGTCGCCGGCCGCCGCTTGCGGTTTAAAGCCCCCTTGCCGTCAGAGCTGCGGAATCAGCTGCGCCCAGACCGCGATCATCCCGACAAACAACGCGATGGACGCCAATGCTGCAGCCTCTTCCACGAATATCTTCAACATACCCGTCTCCTCATCTGGAACATAAGAAGAACATTGTTCCGCGTTTGTTCCAAGGAGTCAAGCGGCGGTAGCGGGTTGGTTTGAAAAGTGACCCCGAAATAAACGGCTTGGTTAATCAGGGGAAGCCGATGCCGAAGCGTTCCATTTTCCTTGGAACTATCCGAGCCCAGCGATGGCCAGCCAGATCACCGCCGTCAGGATCACGATTGGCCAGAGATTTGGGTGAGCGTTTAGAAATCGGGTGAGCCAGTCATGCTCGTCTGGACTGGTATATAGCAGCGCAAGGGACGCGATGGGGACCGCCCAGCCACAACCAGATCCTGGCAGCAGTGAACCCGATCTTTCGAAGCGTGCTGATAGCGAAGATTACACGGTCTCGAACCCCGATTTCCCAGTAGTCCCGGCTGCCCCCATGACCCTAGTGGCGGTGGCGGGCCAGTTCGAAAGCAATGTGAAAAATGACCCGATGGCTAATCGGGTTCGCCGCCTCAGCCCGGTTCTGGGTCAGGCACCTGGGATCCGGCGAGCGACCGAACCCGAAAATGGGTCACCTGTGCTTGCCCAATCGGTTGCCCACCAGCGCGATGACGAGCAGGCCGCCGATCAGCGCGGCGGACAACAGCGCTTCGGTCCGGATCGTCTGGCGCGGGAGGCCGATATCGTCATGGGCAATATGCGCCAGCGTGAAGGCGGCAACGCCCGCCGCGGCGAGAAAAACCAGAAAACCTGCGATTCTATTGGTGGCGCGCATGCTACCTGCCGCCCTTTCCGGGCCGCACCGCCAGCCATTTGGCCGCCAGCGCGGACGCCAGCAGACCGGCCAGCAGCAGCGCGTCGGTGCGAAGCTCGATTCGGCGCATGCCGCAGGTCTGGTGCAGAAAGCCAGCCAGTCGAAGCGCCGCCACCACGGCCAGCGCCGCGCTGACACCGTATCGTGCGATTTTGAGCCGTCGATCTTGCATTGCGCCAAAATAGGACGCTCTCGTTCCCCAGAACAAGAGCAAAGCATCTATCCCCGACCATCTGATGATGCCGCCAAGGGCAGCGGCGGTTCTTTCAGTCGCGCCGCCGACTTGTGCTCGATCGAGCCGCTGGGGTCATGGATGCGGTGGTCTGCGCGAGCGGCGCACCGCCGCGCAAATGTGAGTTGACGTCGACGCGCATCGACGGCTTGGGTTGTCGCCTAAATCAATCAATGTGCAACGGCTGCGGCCGCGGGGAAATTTCCATGCGTAAACTGATTCTGGCTGTGCTGGCCGCGACCGGCGCTGCCATGGCGGCCACCACGCCGGCTGTGGCGGTCGGCACAAGACATCCGTTCTGCCTGCAAGGCGCGAACTATCCGGCGCTAGCCGACTGCGGCTTCAACAGCTACGAGCAGTGTCAGGCGAGCGCCTCCGGCCGGCTCCTCACCTGCGTCGCCAATCCCTATTACGTCCCCGGCGGCGCGCCGCCGGCCTATTACCGCCACCGCCATCCCCATCGACAGCCGCATTGAAGCCGACAACGCCTGGCGGATCGGGCCTAATCCAGCTCGACGACCTGGCCGTCCACCAGGGACACCCGGCGATCCATCCGGCCGGCCAGTTCCATGTTGTGGGTCGCGATCAGCATCGCGACCCTTGTCGCCCTGACCAGCTGCATCAGCGCCCCGAACACATGATCGGCGGTATGCGGATCGAGATTTCCGGTCGGCTCGTCCGCGAGCAGAACCCGCGGCGCGTTGGCCACCGCGCGCGCGATCGCCACCCGCTGCTGCTCGCCGCCCGACAGTTCGGCCGGCCGGTGCTTGATGCGATCGCCAAGCCCGAGATAGGCCAGGATCTCGGTGGCGCGCTTGACGGTTTCGGCGCGCTTGAGGCCGCGTATCATCTGCGGCAGCATGACGTTTTCCAGCGCGGAGAATTCCGGCAGCAGCCGGTGCGACTGATAGACAAAGCCGATATCGGTGCGGCGGATCTGGGTGCGCTCGATATCGGACAATCCCGAGGTCGCCGCCCCCCCGACGTAGACCTCGCCATCGTCAGGGCTTTCCAGCAGGCCGGCGATATGCAGCAGCGTCGACTTGCCGGCGCCCGAGGGTGCCACCAGCGCCACCGACTGTCCCGCCCACAGCGCGAGCTTGGCGCCGTTCAGAATGGACAGCGTGGTTGCACCCTGCGTGTAGTGCCGCTTGATCTCGTGGAGATAGACCACCGGCACATCTTCGGCCCCCTGCTCCATCGGTCCCTCACTCGTACCGGAGCGCTTCGACGGGGTCGAGGCGGGCGGCGCGCCACGACGGATACAGCGTGGCGAGGAAGGACAGCGTCAGCGCCATGATCACCACCGCGCTGGTCTCACCGAAATCGATCTCGGCCGGCAGCTTGGAGAGAAAATAAAGCTCCGGCGAAAACAATTCGGTGCTGGTCAGCCAGGACAGGAATTGCCGGATCGACTCGATGTTCAGGCAGATCAGCATGCCGACAAAGAACCCCGTCAGCGTGCTGACCACGCCGATCGCCGCCCCCGTGATCAGGAATATCCGCATGATCGATCCCTGCGAGGCGCCCATGGTGCGCAGGATCGCGATGTCGCTGCCCTTGTCCTTCACCAGCATGATCAGCCCGGAGACGATGTTCAGCGCCGCCACCACCACGATCATGGTGAGAATCAGGAACATGACGTTGCGCTCGACCTGCAGCGCATTGAAGAAGGTCGAGTTGCGCTGCCGCCAGTCCACCAGAAACACCGGCCGTCCGGCGGCTTCGGTCACCGACTTGCGGAAGGCGTCGATCTTGTCGGGATTGTTGGTGAACACCTCGATCGCGGTCACGTCATTGGCGCGATTGAAATAGGCCTGCGCCTCGGCCAGCGGCATGAACACCATGCCGGCGTCATATTCCGACATTCCGATCTCGAACACCGCGGCCACCTTGTAGGGCTTGATGCGCGGCATCGTGCCCATCGGGGTCACCGCGCCGCGCGGCGCCACCAAGGTGATGCTGTCGCCGGCGTGCAGCGACAGCTGGTCGGCGAGCCTGCGACCGATGGCGACGCCCTGCCCCTCGTCAAAACCCTCCAGCGTGCCCTGCTTGATGTTCTTGGCGATCGAGGTGAGATTGTCGAGATCGTCGGCGCGAATGCCGCGGACCAGCACGCCGGAGGCATTGAATGCCGAGGACGCCAGCGCCTGGCCGTCCACGACAGGTGCGGCGAGCCGGATACCCTTCACCTGGCTGATGCGATCGGCGACGTCCTTCCAGTCGGTCAGCGGCGATTCCAGCGGCTGCACCAGCAGATGGCCGTTGAGACCGAGAATCTTGTCGAGCAATTCCTTGCGAAAACCGTTCATGACGGCCATCACGATGATCAGCGTGGCGACGCCGAGCGTGATGCCCAGGAAGGAGAAGCCGGCGATGACGGAAATGAATCCTTCCCTGCGGCGCGCGCGCAGATAGCGTCCCGAAAGCAGCCATTCGAATGGCGCAAAGGGTGGGGTCCGGACTGGCTCGCTCATGGTTTCATCCATAGTCCGATTTTCACACGATTCGGGCTAATTGTGGCCGTCTCGTCGGATATCGCGGCGACGGCGGTGGATAATTCGTCACGCGGTCAGCCGCGCCAGCACGTCCGCGGGGCTCAGATTCTCGCGCGATCCGTCGCTGCGCCGCTTGATCTCGAGCTTGCCTTCGGCAAGTCCCTTGGGACCGACCAGGATCTGCCAGGGAATCCCGATCAGGTCGGCGGCGGCGAACTTGGCGCCGGCACGCTGGTCGGTGTCGTCGTACAACACCTCGACGCCCGCGGCGCTGAGTTCACGGTAGAGCCGCTCGCAGGCCGCATCGGTATCGGCGGCGCCCTGCTTCAGATTCAGGATCGCCGCCTTGAACGGCGCCACCGCTTCCGGCCATTTGATGCCGGCGTCGTCATGGCAGGCCTCGATGATGGCGCCGACCAGGCGCGAGACCCCGACGCCATAGGAGCCGCCATGGACCGCGACCTCGGCGCCGTCGGCGCCCGCGACCATGGCCTTCATCGAATCGGAATATTTGGTGCCGAAGTAGAAGATCTGGCCGACTTCGATGCCGCGGGTCTTGACCCTGTTGGCTTCGGGCACTTCGCGGTCGAAACGCTCGGCATCATGGACGTCCTCGGTGGCGGCATAGACCGAGGTCCATTGCTTGATGATCGGAGCCAGATCGCCGTCGTAGTCGACCCGTTCGTCGGGCACCGGCAGATTGAGCACGTCGCTGTCGCAATACACCGCGGACTCGCCGGTCTCCGCCAGCACGATGAATTCGTGGCTGAGATCGCCGCCGATCGGGCCGGTTTCCGCGCGCATCGGGATCGCCTTCAATCCCATCCGCGCGAAGGTGCGCAAATAGGCGACGAACATCCTGTTGTAGGAGCGCCGCGCCGCCGCCTCGTCGATGTCGAACGAGTAGGCGTCCTTCATCAGGAATTCGCGCCCGCGCATCACGCCGAAGCGCGGACGCTGCTCGTCGCGGAACTTCCACTGGATGTGGTAGAGATTGAGCGGCAGGCTCTTGTAGGATTTCACGTAGGCGCGGAAGATCCCGGTGATCATTTCCTCGTTGGTCGGCCCGTAGAGCAGCTCGCGCTTGTGGCGGTCGGTGATGCGCAGCATTTCCGGGCCGTAGGCGTCGTAACGGCCGCTTTCGCGCCACAGGTCCGCCAATTGCAGCGTCGGCATCAATAGTTCGATGGCGCCGGCACGGTTCTGCTCTTCGCGCACGATCTGCTCGATCTTCTTCAGCACCCGCAACCCCAGCGGCAGCCAGGCATAGATCCCCGCCGCCTCCTGCCGCATCATACCGGCGCGCAGCATCAGCCGATGCGAGACGATCTCCGCCTCCTTCGGATTCTCCTTCAGGATGGGTAGAAAGAACCGCGACAATCGCATGGGCACACTCAAGGAATCGGTGGGACGGGGAACACCGGCAGTGAAACCGGATCGGGTGCCAAAACACAAGGGCGGGGGCCGCAAAAGCAGCTAAACCCGCGGTTTTCCTGTTGTTTCGCCCGTGACTTTGACCGCGCGATTAAGGCGCGATCAGGTCGCAAACCACAGATAGCGGAAAAACCTCACGGGGTTTTCCGATGCACCGCCACGTCGAAATCGTCCTGAAGCGTGATCTGCTCGAAGTCCGTGACCAGGGCGTCGATGCGAATGTGCCAGCGGCCGGGATAGGGAATCGGCACGTTGCGAACCCACCAGAAGCCGTCGGCGCCCAAGGTCGCCTGGCGCTCGATCGGCTCGATGCCGCGCTCGGGCAGGCTCAGGCTCAAGGTCGTCTGCTTCGCTGCCAGCGGACTGGCATCGCCCTGCATCAGTTGCAGCACGAAGCTGTCGGTGCCGACCTCGCCTGGGGAAACCAGAACCTGGAACATCGCCTGGTCAGTATGGATGTGGATCGACAGCGGCGCGACCACGGCCGCGGCCAGCGCGCGCGGCGGCGGGGTGAAGCGCCAGCCGGCGACTACGGTCAGGATCGCCGCCACCACGGCGCATTCGAGCAGGATCGACCGAACCAGCGGCCGCGTGTTGGCGGGATCCAGCGCCAGCGCCGGGGTCAGGCGAAAACGGTTCAGCGCCGCAAGCCCCAAAAGCACGACGACCAGCACGAGCTTCGCTGACAGCAGCAGGCCATAGGGGGTCTCGACCAGCGCGCGGAAGCCGGCCAATTGCACGACCGCCAGCACCAGCCCGGTCAGCACCAGCACGGCCACCACCGGCAGCGCAAACTGCGAAAACCGGTTCAAGATGGCCAGCAGCCCCCCGGCCGGTCGCGCCGCCATCGCCAAGAGCGGAGCCAGTGCGCCGACCCAGAACGCGACGCCAACGCCGTGCAGGAACAGCATCGGCCGGGTCAGCCATTGCGGCGGCGCGGTGGCGGCGTGTCCGGTCGCCGCCAGCGACAGCCCGACACCGGCAAGCGCCAGCGCCGGCAGCGCACGGGCAAGGCGGGCCGAGCTGCTTTGCCGGGCCACGAGGGCGGCGATCATGGCCGCCACGGCCAACAGCAGCGACGGCCCGAGGCTGGTGGCTGCGGCGGCCTTCCAGGGCGCTGAATCGGCGATGCCGCCGAGCGGCAGATCCAGCGCATCGAGGCCCTGCAGGCCGAGCGAAGCCACCGCGCTGATCAAGCCAACCACCAGGGCCGCGGCGATCAGTTTCGACCCACCTGGCGCCGGCGCCATCCAGGCGGCAAAGAACGCGCCGCCGACGCCGGCAAACAGCCCGAGATAAACCCCGATCCGGGAGAGCCAGATCAGGCCGGCCAGCGAAGCTACATGGGTCGGCGCCGCTGCAGACGCGGTCGCTGCACCAATCGAGAACACCATCGAACCCCCGACCGGGTGGCCATCCGCCGAGATCACGCGATAGCTGACGACCTGAGTGCCTCGCGGCAGATTTTCCGGCAGCCTGATGACGATGGTCCGGTCGACGGCGCGCACGGTGGCATCGTCGCGCGCCCTACCCGCGGCGTCGATCAGGCGGACCACCGCCGGCGTCACCACTTCGTCGAAGTGCAATTGCACCGTGTCCGGCGCCCGCGCCAGCACGCTGCCGTCGGCGGGCATGGTGGCGACCAGCGAGGCGTGCGCCGACACGCCGGAGGCGAAGCCAACCACCGACAGCAGCGTCGCCAGGCCGGCAATCAGGCGCATGGGGCCGCCGTCACGGTTTCGGCATCAGTCTGACACCTGGCGCCGGCGACTTGCTGTCGTGGGCGCGGGCGGCATCGCCCTCGGCCGGAATCTCGATCCAGCGGCTGACACCCTGTTCGCATTCCTGCACCGTCGGGAAATACAGCGTGGTGTTCGGCTTCAGGGTTGTGGTCAAAAAGGTGCTAATGACAAACTCGTCGTAATTGTCATCCGGCAGCCTGCCGCCGCTCCACACCACTTCCTTGACGCCCTCCGACAATTTGGCGCCGTGAAAGTCGTAATCCCCGGCATATTTTCCCTTGATCGCCTCGACGTTCCAGCCGGGCTTCGGCATCGGCTTCACCCCGATCACGCCTTCGGGAATCTGCACCCGGATCCTGATCGTGGCCGAGCCGGCGCAGCCATGCGGCACCATGAACACCGCCTTGTAGGACGCGCCGATCGTCGCCTCCCGATTTTCGAGGGTGATATGGGCCCGGGCCGATGATGCGGCAAACGCGGTCGTCGCGGTGACAATCGCGAAGAGAAAGCGCGAAGCGTTGGCGTTCGACATCCTCTGCCTCACATTTTCATCCCGGGCGACATCTTTTCCATCTTCATGCCGCCGGACACGGCCGCCGGGCTCTGCGCGCCGATGCCCTCCACGTCCAGCGAGACCGCCACCTTGCCGGCTTTTTCGAACTCGAGCGTCAGCGGAATTTTTTCACCTTGCTTGAGCGGGCTCTTCAAATCGAACAGCATCAGATGATAGCCGCCCGGCGCCAGCTTGACGGTCTTGCCGGGCTCGATGGTCAAACCACTGTCGAGCGGACGCATCGTCATCACGCCATCCTTCATGGCCATTTCGTGGACCTCGACCTTGCCGGCGACGTCGGCCGAACCGCCGAGCAGGCGGTCAACTGCGGCGCCCTTGTTCTCGATGGTCAGGTAGCCGGTGCCGATTTTGGCGCCGTTCGGCGTGGCGCGGCTCCAGGCCTGCGTGATCACGAGGTCGCCGGCCTTGACCTCCTCGGCTGCCGCCGGCGCGGCCAGCAGGCCCGCGAACAAGACGGCGTAAGCGATGGTGCGTGCGAGTTGTTTCATGATTAGCCTTCCACTTTCTTTGGCTCCAGGGCGACCGCTGAGACACATCAGCGGCATACCTTGACGTAGACACAGATCTTTTTGAAATTCTCCCAATGGCATTGCTGCTCCGTTCGGCAGGTCTTCGGCTTGGCTTCCTGGTTGGCTTCCTGAGCAGCCGCCAAAGTCGGCGTCGAACCCAGACTGATGCCGAGCACAAGAACGGAAATCGCTAGCGGCACACAATTTTTCATCGGCTGATCTCCTCTGTTTGCGCCTGATGAGAGCGGTTTGGCTTATCGACAGGTCGACGACGAAACGCTGAAGGCGATCCTTCGCTTGTCGCCGACCAGGCAACCGTCCTTCCAATTCCCCTTGAAGATGCCGTCAAGATTGGTGACGGTCCCGCTTCCGTTGGGCTTTCCATTGCGAAATTCACCCTCGTAGCGGGCGCTTTGCAGCGTCATGGCGCCTCGGCCATGCGGCTCGCCGTTCTGAATGTCGCCGTCATAGCGGCCCAGCGACCACACCTGCGTGCCGCGGCCGGACTGCTGGCCCTTGTTCCATTCGCCCTCGTCCTTCTCGTAAGGCCTGTTGTTGTTCAACCATTGCAGGCTTCCAGGCCCCTGAGCCAGGCCGTCGACACAACCACCCGACCAACTCACGCTCTCGTTCGGTTCGGGATGCGGATTCCAGACTTTGCAGCCGCTATTCGGATCCGCAACGAAGCTTCCAGGCTGAAGCGGCTGCGCGTGGACCGAATCGCACAACCACGGGGCCAAAGCGAATGAAATTGCGGCGAGGACGGTTCTCATTTGCGCGAGCGCTTGGGCCAACCCTGGAGCCCGGATCATTGCGGCAACAGCGGGAGCACGACGTCGCGCAGCAACTGCTCGCGGACGTCGATGAACTTATCCCGGATCACGCCATTGCGGTCGACGACGTAAGTCAGCGGAAAGCCTTCAGGCGGACCGAACCCATTGTCGCTGATCCGGTCCAGGGTCGCGGTAGGATAGGCCAGCGCGGTGCTCATCTTGCGCATTTTCGCAAAATCCTGCGGCCGGTCGGCGCTGATACCGATCACTTCCAGTCCGCGCTCGCGATAGCGGCGGTAGAACGCGTCGAGCACCGGCATTTCCTTTTTGCATGGCGCGCACCAGGTCGCCCAATAGGTCACCAGCACGACCTTGCCGCGCCGTTGGCTGAGATCGAAGGTGTCGCCGTTCAATTCGGTGAGCACCAGCGAAGGCGCGGTCTTGTCGACCGCAACCTCGGCGGCAGCCGAGCCGCATTGGCCGGCACAGACAAGCCATGCCGTCAGAGCCAGACATGTGAATATCAAACGGCGCATCGACAACCGTATTTCATTTTGCAGCCATTCTTCATCGCGCTCTCGAAATGCCCCCGACAGTGCCGGGACTTTCAGCCTGGCAGATTGAAACGCGGATCAGTACCTGGCGACGACCGGACCGCCAAACTTGTAGTTCACGCGAACGGTGACCAGATCGACGTTCTGGCCGATGCTGTCGGTCCGCGACAGGGTGCCGACAGGCGCCAGCGCACCGGTGGAATAGAGGTTGACGTTGTTGGTGCCCATGAACAGGTGGTCGTATTCGAGCGCAACCGTCCAGTTCCGCGCCAAGCCGTATTCGAAGCCGGCGCCGACCGCGCCGCCCCAGCTTGTTTCGCTCGCCTGATCATAGGCCGCTCCCCCCGGCCCGACCAAACCAAAATACCTGTCCGAGGTCACTGCGCCGCCCCCCTTTACATAGAAAAGCACGTTATCGATGGCGTAGCCAACCTGGCCGGTGAAGAGGCCGAAGCCGTTAATGTTGCTCGAATTGATGCTCGGGGGACCGGAAAACACACTGAAGGTCGATCCCTTCACATTCGACCAGTCGCCCTGGGCTTCGACGCCGAACACGTAATTTGAGGTTTGCCAGCGGTAGCCGACCTGGCCGCCGCCAACAGCGCCGCTTCCGCTATTGCAGCCGTCCGCGGCAGCCGGAACGACCGGCCCAACCACCGGGGCGCCCGGTGTGAGCACATTGTTCGTGACGTCCCAGCAGTTGCTGCTCGATCCCCAGCCGCCGTTGGCACCGACATAGAAGCCGCTCCAGTCATACACCGCCGCGGTTACCGCCGGCGCCTTGGTGTAGGTCCGCGCCGGAAGGTCGGCAGCCAATGCCGGAGCCGCGGCGAATGCGAAAAGCGCGACCGCGCCAAGCATGTTCTTTTTCATCGAAGGTCTCCTCACAGGAAGATTGAATTGCGCTCGCGATTCCCAGCGTCAGAAATTATAGCTGGTCACGATTCTCAAAAGGTAGGGAGCGACCAGCTGGCCATCGGTTCCCTGGTTGTTGGCGGAATTGGCCCGGTAATACACCGGCACCTCGACATCGACATAGAACTTGAAGACGCGCTTGTTCACCTCGTCGAGCACCTTGGTGAATTCGACACCCGGCGACAGCATGACGCGATCGAAACCGCTGTTGAGCGGATCGGAGCCGGTGCCGGTGTCGTGGTCGCGGTGGGAGATGATGATTTGCCCGAGCGGGGTGATCTTGTCGAAGCCGAGCACGTTGTACCAGTTGTTATAGAGAATGCCGGCGGCGCCATCGAGCTGAGCGCCGGGGTGATAGGTCTGCACCACGCCGAGATTGCCGTCGAAGAATCCCTGCGGATCAGGTGCTGACTGGTAGAGCACCGGCTGCCGCAACAGGATATTCGAAAAGTACTGCCAAGCGTTGTCGCCGGTCAGCATGCCGCGGTGATAGCCGCCCAGCAGGAGGTCGGTGCTGCCGGTTCCGACCTGGGTGTCGCGGTCGATTCCGGGCGCGCTGAAGCTGCCGGTAGGCAGCTTCACGCCGAACATGAGGCCGGTCGACATGTCCTTGAAGAAACCGGTGTACATGCCCATGATTTCGACGTCGCCGATGCTCCTGGAATTGTAGGTCTGGATCCCCAGCGGTCCACCGGTGTCCGTGGTGAGGCTGCGATCGGTGGTGACGGGAAGCCGCACCATGACGCCCCAATCGCGGTTGAAATTGTAGCTGAAGCCGACGTTGTACCAGGAGGTCTTGATTTCCTTGTCGGTGTTGAGCGCCGCGGCAGCTTTCGAGCTGCCGAGATAGTTCTGGGTCTGATCCGAAAACTCGTACTCCGCGAAAATCCGGCCGCCGTGATCGTCTTCCTGCGGCAATAGACCGGCGCCGACGTCGAACACGCTGCAGCCGCAGGCGCACGCATTGGCCGTGGAAGGAACCAGGGCGATCATCGGCGCCAGCGCGATGAACAGAATCGCGACGAACCGGAGAAGCCCGGAAATTCGATGCCGCGGCGGCAGGTGTTGGCTCGTGGTGTGGGTGGGCATGGGTGCTCCGATGGGGTTGACGCAAGCTGCTGCCGCATCGCGGTGACGCGCATGCATTTGCGATCGAGGATTGATGAGGATCGCGCCGATCGTCTCGGCCCGGGGGTTCACGTCGGATTCGGTTTTGACCTGATGTGACATCGTCAGAACTTGTAGTTCAGGCCAACGCGGGCGATCTGGATGACGAGATTGGCCGAGCCATGCAGGGTATTGGCGCCGCCTGCCGGGTCGGTGATGGCGCCGAGCGCGGTGGTGGTCGGAAAGCTGGTATAGAGGTACTCGAACCGGAACGTGGCGTGATCGGTCCAGGCATGCTCCCAGCCGGCGCCGGCCGCCCAGCCGATCAGCGATTTCGAGGCGGTCGCGAGCCCCGTGCCGGGTGAGCCAATCGTCCCGCCGGAGGGAACGTCGAGATAGGTCTGGCTATAGTTCACGCTGGTGAAGGCGGCGCCGCCGGTGAGGTAGGCAAGGTCGCGGTCAGCGGCGAAGCCGATTCGCGGCCGCACTGTCGCGATGTAATCGGTCGTGACCGACTGGTTGACCGTAAAGGAAGTGACGCCGTCGCTCAGCGTGTTGGTGTTGTTGAAGAGGTGGTTATTGCCGTGAAAATAGTCGGCGTCCCCCTCCAGACCATAGACCAGGGTGCCTGACTGCAGGTTGCAGCCGACCTGGCCGCCGACGAGGTAATTGTCGCCGTTGAACCCTCCGGTTCCGGCCGAGTTGACCAGGGCCGGGTCGGCGCCCGTCAGATGCGTGCCGTTGTCGACCGTCGTGTTGTAATCGGACTGGGTCATGCCAAGACCGCCGTTGAGGCCGCCATAGCACCCGCTCCAATTGTAGAGCGCCGGCGCGGCGGCCTTCACCGGGAATTCGGCGGCGTCCGCGCGCTTTGCCGGCAGCACCGAAAGCGCCATTGCGCCAAGCAAGAGGACGCTGACGAGTGGCCTCTTGGCGCCGGCAGCGTGCTGGCGCGACTGCGACGATGATCGTCGTCGGCGATGGGTCAGATAGGTCTGGTTGAATCCTGCGATCCCAAGCATTGGAATGCCCCCGCAAATATCGAAGCAAGCCGACAACGGCTGATCGAATGAAAATGACGGCCTGGCTGGCCGGGTTTTATGGGAAGTGTGTCAGGCCGCCCGCGGGGGCGCGCGGGCCTGGGCGTTGGAGCCCGTTCGAACCGCCGGCAACGCGGCAACGGATTCCAGCCACGAAACCTGCTGGTATTGCCGCTGCAGATTGACAAAGATCGGCGCGGGCGGCTCGACGGCGACAGCGCCGCCGCCATGACCGGCGCCGCAGAATGCACAGCAATCGCCGTGGTCATGCGTCCCGGCGGGCGCCGTCTGGGCGTCCGGGGAAGACGTCATGTCGGAGCAGATCGACGCCATATACAGGGGATCGGTGGTGGCATAAGCGACCACGCGAAACGCCGCGATCGGCGCCATCAACTGCACCAGAACCGCCAACAAAACGATTGGAATAAATACTTCCAGCCGCCGTTGCATGATTGCCCCCAGAATGCCGCGGAAGCTAGCATTCGCTCCGGGGCTTGTCGAGATCGCTGGCGCCACCGTATCGCTCAGAAGCTGTATTTCCCGGCGAACACATAGGTCCTGCCGGGGAATGGGTGAAACAGGAAGTACTGCTCGTTGAAGAGATTATCGATGCCGAAATCGAACGCGAAATTCCTGGTCGCGTTGTAGTGGACTTTCATGTCGACGACGAAGTAATCGTCGAAGGCGCCGTAGACATGAGAAACGATGTCGGTGTTGTCCAGGGTCGAATATTGCTTGCCGCTGTAGCGCGCGGCGATGGTGTAGGCCCAGCTTTCGTTGGGCCGATAGGTGACCCCGAACTTGGCGCGCCAGTCCGGCACATAGGGCACGCGGTTGCCGACCACGGTGTCGGGCAGGCCCGTCAGCGGGTTGGTGCCGGCCCAGGTCGGATCCGACAGGATCCGGGAATCCACGTAAGTGACGCTGCCGAACAGCTGAAGGCCGGTGATCAGCACATTGTTCTTTTCCGCCGACAGCTCGACGCCCTGCATCCGGATCGCGGCGACGTTGCCGATGGTGGTGGTGGGAACCTGGGCGCCGGTGACAGGATTGGTCGCAAGGTTGGTTTGCGAGATGATGGCGTTGTTGGTCCGCTCCTCGAACAGCGTCAGCCGGATGCGGCCGTCATTCCAGTGCCGCTCGATGTTCAACTCGCCGTTCAGATCCTGCTCCGGCGTCAGGTTTGGATTGGCGAAGGTCGCCACGCCGTTGACCGATATGTTCTGGTAAAGCTCGGTGACGGTGGGATAGCGGTAGGCTTCGCCGAAGTTCGCGGTGACGTTCCAGTCCTTGTTCGGATCGTAGGACAGCGAGGCCTTTGGCGAAAAATTCGTCGAACTTTCTCCCGGCTGGTTCACGGTCGAGGTCGAGGTGATGGCGCCCGCCGCCGACGTGGTGGTGTTGAGGTTGAAGCCGTCCTGGGCCTGCCAGGTTTCCAGACGTCCGCCCAGCGTCAGCTTGAGATTGGGCTGGATCTTCCAGGCGTCCTGCGCCCACAGCGCCCCGGTGCGGGTTTCCCCCTCACCCTCGGAATAAAGCTGACCGGTACCGGTCGAGGTCGTCGCATTCCAGATCGACGACTGGTAGGTCGGATTGTCGAAAAAATACCGATCGCCGTGAATGCCGAACGAAATCTCCTGCGGGCCGTCATAGCCGAACGGGCGCCAGATGCCCTTGGCGTCGGCGTTCTGCCAGTTGGTGCCGTCGTTGCGCGTGACCTTCCCGATCTCCGAGAAGCCGACCCCGGCCGCAGCCACCGTGAACGGGTTGTACATGATATCCTGCAGGTAGTTATAGCTCGAGGCCGAAAGGTCGAAATCGTAGGTGCCCCTGGTGTCGCTCTTGAGCGAGACGGCGTTGCTGAGATGGGTTTGATCCCAGCTGTATTTGTTGCTCGCAAATGACGAGACGCCGCCGAAGGTCGGCGCACCGGTCGCGGTGGATGTCAGATAGGTCTGCGGATTGGAGGTCTGGATGTTATTCCAGACTCCCAGCGCGTAAGTCGCCTGCACCAGCGGCGTGACATCGTAGGCGAGCCTGACATTGGCTGCCGTCTGCTGGGTATGGATCAGCGCACCGGTTCCGACCACGTCGGCGACGACGCCCTGTTTGTTGAGCGCCGGAAACGTGCCGCTGGTTCCCGCCGGAATAGAGCCGTTGGTGGTGTAGGTCAGCGGCTGCTGGTATCCGTCCTGAAAATTGGCGCTGACCAACCACGACAGCGCGCCGTTGCGATCGCCCAGCGCGGCCGTGGTCTGACTGCTGACATAGGTGTCTTTGGTGCCGTATTGATTCCAGGGCTGGACTGATGTGGTCTCCTTCAGGATCTCCACCAGGTGGTCCGGCATCTTCGACGTGATCAGCAAGACGCCGCCGATGGAATTGCCGGGATAGGCCGCCGAGTAAGGCCCGTTGAGGAAATCGATCCGGGCGATCGATTCCGGCGACACCAGGTTCCAGTGCGGCGAGGCACCGGAATTGTTGTTGCCGATCAGCGCCGAGACCAGGAGATCGTCGTCGTAAATCAGGGTGCGCGCGCTGGAATTGAGGCCCCAGCTCCGGGTCGCCAGCACCGCCTGGTTGTCGCCGTCGTTGCGTTTGCGCACGAACAGGCTCGGAAAATACTTGATGGCGTCTTCGGGGTCCTTGAGATTGATGGTTTCATCGATCTGTTTCGCCGTAATGCTGAAGGATTCGTCCGGCAGCTGGAAGCGCGCCACCACCGGCGGCGGCACCAACGACTCGTTGACGCCGCCGTCGCCCTGGCCGGCGGGCGGCTTCGCCGCCACCGCCGTCGCCGCCGGTTTCTTGCGCTTAGCCGAAGCTGTTCGCTGCGCCGGCTTTTTGGCCGGCGGAACGATCTGACGCTGATTGGGCGCCTGAACCGTCACCGGCGGCAGCGGCCGATCCGCCGTCTGCGCACGGCTGGTGGACGGAATGGCGGAAGCCATGCAGAGCACAAGCGTGCTCGCGCGATTCAAGGCCCGAAGACCCAACATCTGAAAATCCCGACGCCGGCGCGAGGGCCGGCCTGTTGAACTGCACCGATCGGCACGGCTATCGCCGCCACGATCGTTCCGGTGTGTCCGTTAGGTCAGGAAAAGGACGGTGGCGCGCGGGCCTGGGCGTTGGAGCCGACCCGAACCGTCGGCATCGCGGCAACGGCTTGCAGCCATGAAACCTGCTGGTATTGCCGCTGCAGATTGACAAAGATCGGTGCGGGTGGCTCGACGGCAACGGCGCCGCCATGGCCGGCGCCGCAGAACGCACAGCAATCGCCGTGACCGTGCGAACCTGTGGGAGCCGTCTGGACATCGGGGGAAGACGTCATGTCGGAGCAGATCGACGCCATAAACAGAGGATCGGTGGTGGCATAAGCGACCACGCGAAACGCCGCGATCGGCGCCATCAACTGCGCCAAGACCGCCAACAACACGATTGGAATGATCGCTTCCAGCCGCCGCATGATTTTCCCCAGGACGCCTTGGCTGTCTTAACATTCAGGCCGACCGCTGTCGAGGATTGGCAACAGGTGGCGCATCAAGGCGTACGACGTCCAAACGGTTCATCCCGCCAGCAATGCCGGGGAATAGACTGGAAGTGCCCTGAGTTCTCGCGATAGATGCGGCGGCGATAGCGACGAAATCACGAAACAAGCCGACCGAGGCCGCCGGGCGGCGTCACGGATTCCCGAGCGGATGATCGCTGTCCTTGACGACGATCTGTGCGGCCGCTGTCGTCACCAGCGCGACCGGATCGTCCGCCGCATCGGCAACGGCGGCGTAACAATATTCGTAGTGAAACCAGCCGACCGTCAACAACAGCGCGACCACGGACCCGGAAACCAGGCCGGCCAATGCAGCCTCTGATATGGGTGCGGATTCCATCCGTGCGACTATGCACCGGGCGCAGCCGATGGCAAGCCGGCGCCGCTTCAGCACGATGCTGATCCTGAAACATCACACCGGTCGCTGCGCTGGTGATCCGAGAGGCCGAAGCGGCCGGCCTGATCGGAGCCAAGCTCGGCCGGGTGGCGGCGCCTTGGCCTTGATTGCGATGCTGAACCAACCTCGGCCATCTGATCGTCGGCATTCTTGTCACCTGCCGGATGGTTTCCGCTGCGATCTATCGGCGCAAGGAAAGCGACGAAATGGAGATCGGGGTGATCGAGCCGCGGTCCGAAATGACGTCAGGCGCCCCTACCCTTTTACCCGGAAGCTGACCGCGGCGGCTGAAACGCAACCCCGGGTAGCGAATTCCCAATCATTTCGCAAATTGCTCGAATTTTGAACAATCGTTGCTGAAATTGGTGACAAGAGGAAAAAGATGGTCTACCACTTTGGGCGCAGGCTGGCCGCAAGGCCGAAGTCTGGTGGTCCAAGTCTCGGGAGGAGCCCGGCGCGCACAAGCAGCGTCACCCCGTCAATCAAGATCAAATCCAATTTTCGGGGAAAACAGGGTCGACACAATTTTTGGAGCAGGGCTTGCGCCCTGCTCTTTTTTTTCGCGATGCTGCAAGACATGATCACTCCCGTTTACACCGCTGCGGCACCGGTAGATCTGATCGAGCACAGTTTTGAACTGGCCGCGCAGCGTTGTGCGGACTTGACGCCGCTGGTCTACCGCCGCCTTTTCCTCCAGCACCCGGAAACCGAAGCGATGTTCCGCAGCGAGGCCGGCGATCTGGTGAAGGGCTCGATGCTGGCGCTGACCATCGAAGCCATGCTGGATTTTGCCGGCGACCGCAGCGGGCGCTTTCGCATGATCCAATGCGAGGTGCAGTCGCACGACGCCTACGGTACGCCGCGAAAACTGTTCGTGGCGTTTTTCGGCGTGATCGCAGAGACGCTGCGCGAGATCATCGGAGCCGACTGGTCGGTGGATATCGAGCAGGCCTGGCAGCGATTGCTCGCGGAACTCGATTCCATCGTCGTCGGCTGTGACAGCACGAGCTGAAGCCGGCGCCGATCAATCCCGCTCGAGAAAATTCGATCCGATATCGGCTTTCTTCCGGATCGGGTCGAAGTCGCAATAGACGCCGTCCGCGAGCAGCGTGTAGCTTGCAATGATGGTGTTGCTGTCGAGCTTGACCGAGTTCAGGCCGACAACCGAGGTACGGGTCCCGCTATTCCATTTGAACGGAGTTGAACTCGGCGCCTTCTCGCAGGCCGCGACGGCTTCGGCAAATACATAGCCCTCAACGAAGGCTTTCACGGTGCGCAATTGCGTCGCCATCCTCCACTCAATGTAGAACGCCGCCGCCAGCCCGGCGATGGTCAAAATCAGCAGCGCGACAATACCTCTTTGAAAAGTCATTCCCCTCTCCCAGCCCGCAAAAAATCACTCCGGTCAGAGCGGAATCCGCATCAGCCTCGACAGCCGCTCGACATTCAGCCAGCCCGCATCATAGGCAATCCACGCCATGGCAAAAAGCACCGCCGAGATCGCCGTGGTCCAGATCAGCTTGCGGCCCATCAGGGTCGCAATCGGCGCCCCTGGATCGGTGCCCGGTGCGCCGCCGCCGTCCTCGTGCTGACTGCGCACTCCGAACGGCAAGGTCAGGAACAGCACGATCCACCAGAACACGAAGTAGATCGCGAAGGCGGTGGAGATTGTGTAGGCCATCGCGATTCAGGCCTGTTCGATTTCAACAAGCGCGCCGGAAAAATCCTTCGGATGCAGAAACAGCACCGGCTTGCCGTGGGCGCCGATCTTCGGCACGCCGTCGCCGAGCACCCGGGCGCCCGCGCCGATCAGGGTGTCGCGCGCGGCAATGATGTCGGGCACGTCATAGCAGATGTGGTGGATGCCGCCGTCGGCATTGCGCTCGAGAAACTTGGCGATCGGCGAAGCTTCGCCGAGCGGCTGGATGAACTCGATCTTGGTATTGGGCAGCGTCACGAACACGGTGATGACCCCATGTTCCGGCAGCGGCACCGCCGCGGAGATATCGGCGCCGAACGCCGCGCCATAGATCCGGGCCGCCTTCTCGGCATCCCTGACCGCGATCGCCACATGATTGAGCCGGCCGAGCATGTCTCCTCCGTGTAGATCTCACACCGTTAGAACATGAACATAGCACAGCGGCTTCTTGCCCCAGTGCTCGTTGATGGTGGCGCGCACCGCGCGGCGCACCGATTCCGCCATGGCGTCGGGATCGCGCCGCCGCGCCCGCGGCAGGCCCTCCACGGTCGACACCACCACGTCGAACACGATCTCGTCGATGATCTCGCCGGCGGTATTCTTCTCGGGTATCCCGACCAGATCAACCTCGGGGTCGTCGGCCAGTTCGCCCTTGTCGGTCACCGCGATCGCCACGAAGGCGCAGCCGGCGAAGGCCAGCCGACGCCGCTCGGTGACGGCGCGCGATTTCGACTCCTCGAGAATCGAGCCATCCTTGTACAGCCGCCCCGACGGCAGTTGCTCGATGACGGATGGATCGCCCGGCCCGAGCCGGACCAGGTCGCCATTGCGGCAGACCAGGACCTTGGGCACGCCGGCGGCCCGCGCCAGCTTGGCGTGTTCGAACAGATGCAGCGCCTCGCCATGGACCGGGATCAACAGTTGCGGCCGGACCCAGGAGATCATGTCGCGCAGCTCGTCGCGGCGCGGATGGCCGGAGACATGGACCAGATGGGTGCGGTCGGTGATCACCTCGATGCCCTGGGTGATCAGGCCATTGATGATGCCGCCCACGGCCTTCTCGTTGCCGGGAATGGTGCGCGAGGAAAAGATCACGCAGTCGCCCTTGTTCAATGTCACCTGCGGATGATCGTCGTTGGCGATGCGCGACAGCGCCGCGCGCGGCTCGCCCTGGCTTCCGGTGCACAGCGCCAGCACCTTGTCCGGCGGAAAATGGCCGTAAAGATCGGCGCCGCGGAAATTCTGCACGCCGTCGAGATGGCCGGTCTCGCGCGCCACCTGCACCACGCGCTCCATGGCGCGGCCGACCACCACCACCTCGCGGCCGGCGGCGCGGGCCGCATCCGCCACCGCGCGTAAGCGGGCGACATTGGAGGCAAACGTCGTCACCGCGACCCGGCCTTTGGCCGCCTTCACCAGTTCGGTGATGGTCCTGGCGACTTCCAGTTCGGACGGCGAACGCCCTTCCCGGACCGCGTTGGTGGAATCGCCGATCAGCGCCAGCACGCCGGCGTCGCCGAGTTCGCGCAGGCGCCGCTCGTCGGTCGGCACGCCGATGATCGGCGTCGGATCGATCTTCCAGTCCCCGGTGTGCAGCACGGTGCCGGCGGAGGTATGGATCGCCAGCGCATGGGATTCCGGAATCGAATGCGCCACCGGAATGAATTCGACATTGAACGGACCGAGGTCGATGCGGCTACCGGAGCGCACCACCGTGACCGGAATTTTCGGCGGATTGCGCTCGGATGCGCATTTGGCCTCGAACAGTGCGGCGCTGAATTTGGTGGCGTAGATCGGGCATTTCAGCTTCGGCCAGAGGTCGATGATGGCGCCGAAATGGTCTTCATGGGCATGGGTCAGCACCAGGCCGACCAGGTTCTTGCGCTCCTTCTGCAGGAAGCGGATATCGGGCATGATCAGATCGATGCCGGGCAGATGTTCCTCGTCGCCGAACGACACACCGAGATCGACGGCGAGCCAGGAGCGCTGATGGCGGTTGCCGAGGCCGTAGATCGACAGATTCATGCCGATTTCGCCGACGCCGCCGAGCGGCGCAAAAGTCAGTTCATCGGGGCGCGTCATTCCGCTGCCCCTGCCGACGCCGCCGAGCCGAAATAGACGTCGCCCGCCGAGATCGGCACCCGCCTGCCGTCGGAGGTCAAAACCACCATGCAGCCGGATTCATCGAGGGTATCGAACATTCCCTGGACGGTAGCGCCGCCGGTATGCACCACGACCGGCTGTCCGAGCCCGGCCGCCCGTTGCAGCCAGAGCGCGCGGATCTCGCCAAAACCGCGTCCCTGGTCCCAGATGCCGCGGAATTCCACCCAGCAATCCGACAGCGTGGCGAACAAGTCCTCCGCGCCGACATGGACGCCCAGCGCCGCCAGCGAGACTGCCGGGGTCGGCGTGCCCTCGGGGGCAGCGACCACATTGGTGCCGATGCCGACCACGACGGCCAGTTGGCCGTCCGCCACGGCCTCGGCTTCGAGCAGGATACCGGCCAGCTTTTGATGCCCCGCCAGCACGTCGTTGGGCCATTTCAGCGAAAACTTCATTTGGTCCAATCCCGCCGACCTCAGCGATGCCTCGACGCCGACTTTTTGCAGCGCCGCCTCGAGTGCAAGCCCCGCGGCAAAACCCAAGGTGGCCGCCACGGACGGCGATACATCGATGATTTCAAGGATGCTGCTGGCGAGATTGCCACGCGGCGCGATCCACGGCCGATGCCGCCGTCCGCGCCCGGCGGTCTGCTCCGACGTCACCAGCCACAGCGGCCCGCGCTCGCCGTCGCGCGCGCGCGCCAGGGCTTCCGCATTGGTCGAGCCGATATGATCGAAGGCGGCGAGCCGGTAGCCCGCCGATATTGCTCGTGAGCCGAGCGAAAATGCCATCTAGGTGCAATCCATCCTGTTCGAGCGTTGTTTCGAAATTCCGGCAATAAGACCTGCCCTCCCTGCGGAGGCAGGTCGGAGGGAGGCATTACGGTCCGACCGCGCCCGCGGCGCAGTTTCCGGTTACGTTCTAAAATAGCGACTTCGCCGCCACCGTCGCTACGCTCACCAGCGGCCCGGGATAGACGAAGAAGAAGATGTTGAACAGGCCCGCGACCGCCAGCACCGTACGCAATTCCAGCCGCATGGGGTCGAGCCTGCCGAGCGGCTCGTCGAAATACATCACCTTGATGATGTTGAGATAGTAAAATGCGCCGACCACGCTGGTGACGACGCCGATGACGGCCAGCGTGAACAGTCCGGCCTTGATCGCGGCGATGAACACATAGAATTTCGCAAAGAATCCCGCCAGCGGCGGAATGCCGGCCATCGAAAACAGCAGCATCGCAAAGAAGAACGCTAGCAGCGGATTGGTGCGCGACAATCCGGCGAAGTCGCTGATGTTCTCGACATGCAGACCCCCCCGCTTCATGGTCAGGATCACCGCGAAGCTGCCGAGCGTCATCGCCACATAGATCGAAATATAGACCAGCACGCCCTCCGCCCCCTCGACGGTTCCGGCGGCGAGCCCGACCAGCGCGAAGCCCATATGCCCGATCGACGAATAGGCCATCAATCGCTTGATGTTCTGCTGGCCGATCGCCGCGAACGATCCCAGCGCCATCGAGGCGATCGCCACGAACACCACGATCTGCTGCCATTGCGGGACGATGCCCGGAAACGCGGTGAGCGCCACGCGGGTGAATACCGCAAGGGCAGCGACCTTCGTCGAGGAGGCGAAGAACGCGGTCACCGGCGTCGGCGCACCCTCATAGACGTCGGGCGTCCACATGTGGAACGGCACCGCGGAGATCTTGAAGCAAAGACCGGCGAGCAGAAACACCAGCCCGAACACGATGCCGACGCTGGGGGCCTTGGCGGCCGCGGCGATGCCGGCGAAGCTGACCGTGCCCGTAAAACCGTAGATCAGCGAGGCGCCGTACAGCAGCATGCCCGACGACAGCGCGCCCAGCACGAAATATTTCAGGCCGGCCTCGGTCGATTTGGCGTTGTCGCGATTGCTCGCCGCCACCACGTAGAGCGCCAGACTCATCAGCTCGAGGCCGAGATAGAGCATGATGAGATCACCGGCCGAGATCAGCACCATCATGCCCAAGGTCGAGAGCAGCACCAGGATGGCGTATTCGAAGATGCGCCGCGACGGATCGGCGAGAAATTCCGCCGAAAGCATCAGAGTCGCCGCCGAGCCAGCCAGCGCCAGGATTTTCAGGAACCGGGCGAAGTCGTCGACAATGAAGCTGCCGCCGAAGGTGGTGAGCTTGCCGGCCGGCAGCATCCATTCCAGCACGCCGGTCACGATCAGCAGACAGACCGCAAGGCCGGTGACCAGACCGGTGGTCTGCGGCCCGCGATAGGCCCCCAGCATCAACAGCACCATGGCGCCGGCGGCCAGCACGAGTTCCGGCAACACCGGCAGCAACTGATAACCTGCAGTCTCAAAACCCATGGCGCGTTGTCCTGACCTCAAGCCCCGGTTCCCAGTAAATCAGAACCAGGGCGCTATCCTGTTTGTTGGGCGCGCGGCTTGTCGCATAACGGTTCCGCTCGCTCGAAGGCACTCCAGTTCACGGCAGCGCGGCCGCCTTCACGGCCGTCACTGCCTGGCTGTAATTGCTGACCAGTTGCTGCACCGACGCCGCCGACATGTCGATGACCGGCTTCGGATAGAATCCGAACAACAAAGTGAGAACCACCAGCGGCATCAGGATCAGGCTCTCGCGCAAGGTAAGATCCTTGATGCTCGCCAGCGACGGCTTGACCAGCGCGCCGAACACTATCTTGCGATAAAGCCACAGCGCATAGGCCGCCGACAGGATCGAGCCCGTGGCGGCGAAGGTGGCGGTGGCGATCGAAACCTTGAAGGTGCCGATCAGGGTCATGAATTCGCCAACGAAACCGGAGGTGCCGGGCAGCCCGACATTGGCCATGGTGAACACCATGAACACCAGCGCATACAGCGGCATGCGGTTGACGAGGCCGCCATAGGCGGCGATCTCGCGGGTATGCATCCGATCGTAGACGATGCCGACGCAGAGGAACAGCGCACCGGACACGATGCCGTGCGAGATCATCTGGAACACCCCGCCGGCGACGCCCTGGATGGTGCCGGCGAAAATCCCCATGGTGACGAAGCCCATATGGGCCACCGAGGAATAGGCGATCAGCTTCTTCATGTCTTCCTGCATCAGCGCCACCAGCGAGGTGTAGATGATGGCGATGGCGGAGAGCGAGAAGATCAGCGGCGCGAAATCATGCGAGGCCAGCGGAAACATCGGCAGCGAGAACCGCAGGAAGCCGTAGCCGCCCATCTTCAGGAGGATCGAGGCGAGAATCACCGAGCCGGCGGTCGGCGCCTCGACATGGGCGTCCGGCAGCCAAGTATGCACCGGCCACATCGGCATCTTGACGGCGAAGGAGGCGAAGAAGGCCAGCCAGGCCCAGGTCTGCAGCGAGCGCGGCACCGCGGCATGCATCAGGACCGGGATGTCGGTGGTGCCGGCATTCCAGTACAGCGCCATGATCGCCAGCAGCATCAACACCGAGCCGAGCAGCGTGTAGAGGAAGAACTTGAAGGAGGCATAGACCCGCCGCGGCCCGCCCCACACCCCGATGATCAGGAACATCGGGATAAGTGTGCCTTCGAAGAACAGATAGAACAGCACCAGATCCAGCGCGGAGAAGGTGCCGACCATCAGCGTTTCCATCAGCAGGAACGCCATCATGTATTCACGCACGCGCATGGTGATGGATTTCCAGCTTGCCAGAATGCAGAACGGCATCACCGCGGTGGTCAGGATCACGAACGGCAGCGAAATGCCGTCGACACCCATGTGATAGGTGATGGCACTGGCGAGCCACGGCGACTTCTCGACGAACTGGAAATCCGGCTGCGCCGGATCGAAGCGCCAGACCAGGATCAGCGACACGCCGAAGGTGATCAGAGTGGTCCACAGCGCGATCCAGCGTGCATTGCGCCGTGCGGCTTCGTCGTCGCCGCGGCTGATATAGATCAAGAGCGCCCCGACCACCGGTAGGAATGTGACAACGGAGAGAATTGGCCAGGTCGTCATCACTGGCCTCCCAGGCCGAACATGAACCAGGTGATCAATCCCGCCACCCCGACCAGCATCGCGAAAGCGTAGTGGTAGAGATAGCCGGTCTGCAGCCGGACCACGTTGCGGGTGACGTCAAGCACCCGCGCCGAAATGCCGTCGGGACCCAGGCCGTCGATGATCTTGCCGTCGCCGACCTTCCACAGGAAGTAGCCGAGCCGCTTCGCCGAACGGACGAAGATCAGATCGTACAGTTCGTCGAAATACCACTTGTTGAGCAGGAACTGGTACAGCATCTGGTGCTGGCGGGCCAGTTCGACCGGCATGTAGGGCCGGCGGATATAGAACAGCCAGGCCACCACGAAGCCCAGGGCCATCATCGCCGTCGGCAGCAATTTGATGGTCTCCGGAATGTTTTCCATATCCTCGATCAGGTGCGGGCTCATCTTGAGCGATTCGCGGAAGAATTCCTCGACGCCGTGACCGGCGAATATTTCCCTGAACGGGAAGCCGGCGAGCAGCGATCCGGCGGCCAGAATGCCGATCGGGATCAGCATCGTCAGCGGCGATTCATGGGCGGCCTCGTGATGCTCCTGGTCGTGCGGCCGGCCGTGGAAGGTCTTGAAGATCAGGCGCCACGAGTAGAACGCGGTCAGTCCCGCCGCGATCACCGTCATCAGGAAGCCGTAGAAGGCCAGCGGATTGGGCGAGGCGTAGGCGGATTCGATGATCGCATCCTTGGAGAAATAGCCCGCGGTGAGCGGAAATCCGGTCAGCGCCAGCGTGCCGATCACCATCACGATATAGGTGAACGGGATCTTGTCCTTCAGCCCGCCCATGTGGCGGATGTCCTGCTCGTGATGCATCGCATAGATCACCGAGCCGGAGCCGAGGAACAACAGCGCCTTGAAGAAGGCGTGGGTGAAGAGATGGAAGATGCCGACCGAATAGGCCCCCGCCCCCATCGCCACGAACATGTAGCCGAGCTGCGAACAGGTCGAATACGCAACGATTTTCTTGATGTCGTTCTGCACCAGGGCGACGGTGGCGGCGAACATCGCGGTGGTGGCGCCGAAGAACATCACCACGGCCTTGGCGTCCGGCGCGAGCTCGAACAACGGCGACAGCCGCGCCACCATGAAGACGCCCGCGGTCACCATGGTCGCGGCATGGATCAATGCCGAGACCGGGGTCGGGCCTTCCATGGCGTCCGGCAGCCAGGTGTGCAGCAGGAACTGGGCCGACTTGCCCATCGCGCCCATGAACAGCAACAGGCAGGTCAGCGTCAGCGCGTCGGCATGCCAGCCGAAGAAGTCGATGGTCTTGCCGGTGAGGCCCGGCGCGCCCGCGAAGATGGTCTCGTAGTCGATCGAGCCGACCAGCATGAAGATCGCGAAAATGCCGAGCGCAAAGCCGAAATCGCCGACCCGAGTGACGACGAAGGCCTTGATCGCCGCGGCATTGGCCGACGGCTTCTGGTACCAGAATCCGACCAGCAGGTAGCTCATGAGGCCGACGCCCTCCCAGCCGAAGAACAGCTGCACCAGATTGTCGGCGGTCACCAGCATCAGCATCGCGAAGGTGAACAGCGACAGATAGGCGAAGAAGCGCGGCCGATACGGATCCTCGTCCATGTAGCCAATCGAATAGACATGCACCAGCGACGACACCGTGGTGACCACCATCAGCATCACGGCGGTGAGGGTATCGACCCGCAGCGACCAGGCGACCTGCAGATCGCCCGATTCGATCCATGGGAACAGCGCGATCCTGACGTCGTGATGCATGAAGCCGACATCGATGAAGGCGAACCAGGACAAAGCCGCCGCCACCAGCAATAGTCCCGTGGTGATCAACTCGGCCGCGCGCGTGCCCGCCGCCGGCGGCTCGACCGCATGATCGTCGTGGCCATGGTCGTCGGCGGCATGATCGTCATGGGCCTCCGAGGCGTGGACATCGGCGCCGTGGCCGTTGCCGTCCGCATGATGCTCGACGGTGTCGCCGCTCGGGTTACGCGCATGCGCGCCGAAAATGGAGATCAGGCCGGCGAGCAGCGCGCCGATCAGCGGCAGAAAGACGATTGCCTGGATCATTTGACGCGCTAGCCCTTCATCAGATTGACGTCTTCAACCGCGATCGAGCCACGGTTGCGGTAGTAAACCACCAGCACCGCAAGACCGATCGCCGCCTCCGCCGCCGCCACCGTCAACACCAGCAGCGCAAACACCTGGCCGACGATGTCGCCCAAAAAGGTCGAAAACGCCACCAGGTTGATGTTGACCGCGAGCAGGATCAGCTCGATCGACATCAGAATGACGATGATGTTCTTGCGGTTGAGAAAGATGCCGAGAATCCCCGTGGTGAACAGGATCGCACCGACCGCCAGGTAATGTCCGAGACCGATCGTCATTGCACCCACTCCGGCGCGTCGGCGTCCTGCAGGCCCTGCCCGGACGCCACCTTGCGCACGCGCATCGCCAGCTCGGGGGTCCGCGCATTCTGCACATTGATATCCTGTCGCTTGACGCTGGCCTTGTGGCGCAGCGTCAGCACGATGGCGCCGATCATCGCGACCAAAAGCACCATGCCCGCCAACTGGAAGTAGTGAATGTACCTGGTATAGAGCACAAGGCCGAGCGCTTCGGTGTTGCTGACATTGGTCGGGATCGCCGCGGTGATCGACTTGGTGATATTTGGGTTGATGACCCATCCGCCGACGGCCAGCAGCAATTCAAACAGGAAAATCCCGCCGATCACCACGCCGACCGGCAGGTACTGGCTAAAACCCTCGCGCAGTTCGGTGAAATCGACGTCCAGCATCATGATCACGAACAGAAACAGCACCGCGACCGCGCCGACATAAACCACGACCAGGATCATCGCCAGGAATTCGGCGCCCATCAGCACGAACAGGCCGGAGGCGTTGACGAAGGCCAGGATCAGAAACAGCACGGAATGCACGGGATTGCGCGACACGATCACCATCACCGCCGAGGCCACGCAGATGCCGGCGAACAGATAGAAGAACAGCGCGGGAAGGATCATGCCCTCACCTCACCGGTACGGCGCGTCGAGTTTGATTGATTGCGCAAGCTCGCGCTCCCAGCGGTCGCCATTGGCGAGCAGTTTCGCCTTGTCATAATACAGTTCCTCGCGCGTCTCGGCCGCAAACTCGAAATTCGGACCCTCGACGATGGCGTCGACCGGACAGGCTTCCTGGCACAGGCCGCAATAGATGCATTTCACCATGTCGATGTCGTAACGCACGGTGCGGCGGGTACCGTCGTTGCGGCGCGGGCCGGCCTCGATGGTGATCGCCTGCGCCGGGCAGATCGCCTCGCACAGCTTGCAGGCGATGCAGCGTTCCTCGCCGTTGGGATAGCGGCGCAGCGCGTGCTCGCCGCGAAAGCGCGGCGAGATCGGGCCCTTCTCGAAAGGATAGTTCAGCGTCGGCTTCGGCTTGAAGAAATAGCGCATGGCGAGAAAGAACGCCGACACGAATTCGGCCAATAGCAGCGAGCGGGCGGTAGCGTTGATATTGACACTCATGGCGACCTCATTGCGGCGCGATCCCCGCGAAATGCAGCACGCCGGCGACGATCACCACCATCGCCAGCGACAACGGCAGGAACACCTTCCAGCCAAGCCGCATCAGCTGGTCGTAGCGGTAGCGCGGCACGATCGCCTTCGCCATCGCAAACATGAAGAACATGAAAAATACCTTGAGCACGAACCAGATGATCCCGGGCACCCAGGTGAACGGCGGCAGCGCCACCGGCGGCAGCCAGCCGCCCAGGAACAGAATCGAGGCCAGCGCGCACATCGTGGTGATCGCGACATATTCGCCGAGCATGAACAACAGATACGGCGTCGAGCCGTATTCGACCATGAAGCCGGCGACCAGCTCGGATTCGGCCTCCACCAGGTCGAACGGCGGACGATTGGTTTCCGCCAGCGCCGAGACGTAGAACACCACGAACATCGGAAACAGCGGCAGCCAGTACCAGTTCAGGAACGTCAGCCAGGGCAGTCCGATCAGGCTGCCGAGGCCACGGCTGTCCTGCGCCTCGACCACCGCCGACAGATTGAGCGAGCCGGCGCAGAGCAGCACCGTGATGATGACAAAGCCGATCGAGACTTCGTAGCTGACCATCTGCGCCGCCGAACGCAGTGCTGCCAGGAACGGATATTTCGAGTTCGACGACCATCCGGCCATGATGATGCCGTAGATCGACAGCGACGAGATCGCGAAGATGTAGAGCACGCCGACGTTGATGTCGGAGATCACCCAGCCGAGATTCATCGGGATCACGGCCCAGGCCGCCAGCGCCAGCACGCAGCTCACCAGCGGCGCCAGCAGGAACACGCCCTTGTTGGCGCCGGAGGGAATGATCGGCTCCTTCAGCACGAACTTCAACAGGTCGGCAAAGGACTGCAGCAGGCCGAAGGGGCCGACCACGTTGGGCCCGCGCCTTATCTGCACGGCGGCCCAGATCTTGCGGTCGGCCAGCAGGATGTAGGCGATCGCGATCAACAGCACGACCAGCAGCAATACGCTCTGCGCGATCATGATGATCAGCGGCCACAGGGTGCTTGTCCAGAATTCAGCCATCAGGTCACGCTCACTCCGCCGCGGTCAGAATCTGCCCGGAGGCCAGGCGGGAACATTCCGCCATCACCGCCGACGCGCGCGCAATCGGGTTGGTCAGGTAATAGTCCGCAACGGATGCCTTGAACGGCGCCTTCTCGACGCCGCCGGCCTTGCCGGCCAGGGTCTTGAGATCGGCGGGCTCGCCGGCTGCGATGCCGTCGATCCGCATCAGATGCGGCGCCGCCTTGAAGACGGCCTGCCGCAACGAAGCGAGCGAATCGTAGGGCAGCCTGCGCGCCACGGCGTCCGACAGCGCCCGGATGATCGCCCAATCCTCGCGCGCCTCACCCGGGGGGAATGCGGCGCGGTTGGCCATCTGCACCCGGCCTTCGGTGTTGACGTAGAGGCCCTGCTTTTCGGTGTAGGCGGCGCCCGGCAGGATCACGTCGGCGCGATGCGCGCCGCGGTCGCCATGGGTGCCGATATAGACCACGAAGGTGCCGTCGGGCACCTTGATCTCGTCGGCGCCCAGCAGGAACAGCACGTCGAGCGTGCCGAACGTCGTCATCTGCGCCGCGCTGAGGCCGCCCGAGCCCGGCGCAAAGCCGATATCGAGCGCGCCGACCCGCGAGGCGGTGTCGTGCAGCACCGCAAAGCCGTTCCAGTCGTCCCGGACCGCGCCGAGCTCCACCGCCAGCTTGGCCGCCAGCGCCAGCACCGCCGCGCCGTCATGCCGGGCCGTCGCATTGGCGCCGACCAGCACGATCGGATGTTTGGCGCCCTTCAGCACGTCCGCGAACGAATGCTTGCCGGCGGCGAGATCGAGCAGCGAATCGGTGCCGGCGCCGAGATGGTCGTAGCCGTAAGTGAGCTCGGGCTTGGCGCCGATCACGCCGATCTTGAGCTGGCCCGTGCGCCAGCGCTTGCGGATGCGGGCATTCAGAACGGCGGCTTCCTTGCGCGGGTTGGAGCCCACAATCAGCAGCGCATCGGCCTGCTCGATGCCGGCGATACCGGGATTGAAAATGTAGCTGGCGCGGCCGGATCTGGCGTCGAAGGCGTCGCCGCCCTGGGCCGCCAGATTGGCCGAGCCCAGCTTCGCCAGGAGGTCCTTGAGCGCGAACATCTCCTCGACCGCCGCCAGGTCGCCCGCGATGGCGCCGATCCTTTTGCCGTCGATGCGTCCGACCTTGGCGGCGATGGCGGCGAACGCCTCGGACCACGAGGCCGTGCGCAGCTGGCCGTTCTCCCTGACATAGGGCCGGTCGAGCCGCTGCGTGCGCAGGCCGTCGACGATGTGCCGGGTTTTGTCGGAGATCCACTCCTCGTTCACCGCGTCGTTGACACGCGGCAGAATCCGCATCACCTCGCGACCGCGGGTATCGATCCGGATCGCCGAGCCGAGCCCGTCCATCACGTCGATCGACTGGGTCTTGCCCAGTTCCCACGGCCGCGCCGCGAAAGCGTAGGGCTTTGAGGTCAACGCGCCCACCGGGCAGATATCGACGAGGTTGCCCTGCAGTTCCGAGGTCAGCGCCGTCTGAAGATAGGTGGTGATTTCCATGTCCTCGCCGCGGCCGGTGGCGCCCATCTCCGGCACGCCGCAGACTTCGGCGGCGAAGCGGACGCAGCGCGTGCACTGGATGCAGCGGTTCATCGAGGTCTTGACCAGCGCGCCGAGATACTTGTCCTCCACCGCGCGCTTGTTCTCGGCAAAGCGGCTGGTGTCGACGCCGTAACCCATCGCCTGATCCTGCAGATCGCACTCGCCGCCCTGGTCGCAGATCGGGCAATCCAGGGGATGGTTGATCAGCAGGAATTCCATCACGCCTTCGCGCGCCTTCTTCACCATCGGCGAGCGGGTCGAGATCTCCGGCGGCTCGCCCTTGGGCCCGGGCCGGCAGTCGCGAACGCCCCAGGCGCAGCTTGCCACCGGCTTGGGGCCGCCCTTGATCTCGACCAGGCACATCCGGCAATTGCCGGCGATCGACAGCCGCTCATGGTAGCAAAACCGCGGGATTTCCGCGCCCGCCGCCTCGCACGCCTGCAGCAGGGTGAACTCGGCGGGGACATCGATCTCTTTGCCATCGACGATGAGTTTGGTCATTGCCTCAAGTCTTTCCCAGCTTGCAATCGGGTGGTGTGACGCTGGCGGTCTTCATGGACGCCTTCACCCAGTGCTGGGTGTCGGTTGAGTAGGTTTCCAGATAGGCCGGTTCGGCCCGGTACTTCTCGCACAGGAACGGCAGATGCGGTTTCAGATCGTAGTCGCAGGAAGCGATCCACTCCCGCTTGTCGGCGAATGCGGCCGTCGCCTCCTCGCAGGCGTAGAGAAAATAGGAGACGAAACTCTCGTACTGGACCTGCTCGTCGCGGCTGGCGGCCTTGATGGTGTCGTAATCGGGCGCCGAGAATTTGGGATTTCTGAACGCCAGATCGGTATAGCCCAGAAACGCCTGCCGCGCACTGGTGGTACGGTTGTTGGAGCGGATTTCGTTGATCTGGAACAGGATCGCGACAAAGCCGAGCAGCGCCACCGTCGCCTGCGCCATCTGCGCCAGCGTTCCGTATTTCTGCCACCAGGAAATGCCGGGCTGCGCCATCGATCCTACTCCGCCGCG
>Ga0182030_10002929_pt1 | contig 36316 bp, 42 predicted proteins | sample 812S3MmetaG_FD_121299 | JGI IMG/M metagenome (GOLD analysis project Ga0182030, IMG submission 121299) | Permafrost microbial communities from Stordalen Mire, Sweden - 812S3M metaG (Illumina Assembly) | ecosystem: Environmental > Terrestrial > Soil > Wetlands > Permafrost | place: Sweden...
AGCCAAAGGGGGAGCGTCGGGCGTATGAGAAGCTTTACGATTGTTTGACAATAACGAGGCGTCAATTCAAGCTTTCTTAAACAAGACAGTACAGCGCAACAAGATAGGTTATTGATCCTTTTATTAGATCTTTTGAAGTCGTCGCTCTGTCTCAACATATCGTATTACTCGAAGGGGAACCCGATCATGACACAGACACTGCAGGACAGGGTGCTTACATACGCCGTTTATTTAAAGCTTGATTGACTCCATGCAGCAAGGAAAGGGGATTGATTGGTCCTGCGGGCCGATCATGTCAGTGCAGTGTAACGGGCGTCGCCGGGGATTAGGAGCTGCTAGCTGTTTAGAGAAAGTGTTGAGTAGCGTGTCCAGGCGGATGGCTTACGCAGCGACTTCTCCGACCACCGTTTGCATCCGTAAGTCGACAGACCCTGAAATCTCATAGATTCTGTGAGCGATCTATCAGCCTTAATTCAGAGTTGCATAGGCGCATCACGAGAATGCTGGATTGAGTAGTTTTTGAGCATCTTACTAGTGTACGCTGCCGCAACTCAACTCAACCCCGAAAGTCTTCGTAGAAGAATTGGAGACCCTGTCATTACTCTTCTCATACGGTATCTGTTGCTCGTAAGTATGGATTGGCTATCAAATTACTATATAAGAGGTATGAGGCCTGCCAAGGAGCAATATCACAACTATCAAGTATCTTCAAGCCTCAATCATTCAGACACCTTTCTCAAAGTTAGTTTTTCACAGGAAATATCTTCTTTTATTGCATTGCAAAATGGTCGCAACTCAAGAAGCCATCGCGATAGCAGAGATCTGCGTCTACATACCTATCCTCATCCTGACAGTAATTGTTGTCGTACGTCACGGATTTCAAAAACAACTTGGATGGATCTATCTCGCCATCTTCAGCGTCGTCCGTCTCGCGGGAGCCGGCTTCGAAATTGAAAAGAACCATCATCCAGACAATAAAACAGATATCGAATGGTCGGCCATCTTGCAATCCGTTGGTCTTAGTCCTCTCTTGATGGCAAGCTTGGGATTACTGAAACGAATGTAAGATATCTCTCCAAACTTCAGAGAGACTCTGAGCTAACTAAATCTTTAGTACCGATGAAGTCTCAAATCATATCAAATCTGACTCCTCAAACATCCCCCTTGGAGGTATTGCGTACGTAGAACCCATCAACCAAACATGCTTTCACATCAACTAACATATTTAACAGCGGCAGAATAATCACCAAACGTGCAACTGCCAACTCACGCCGCAGCCGCATTATCCAAATCGTGCAACTACCCACTATGATCGCCCTAATCCTCTGCATTGTCGGTGGCATGGACGAAGCCTCCTCCAAAACCTCTGACATCTCAACCGGCCAGAAGTACTTTAAGATCGGCATCATTATTTTCCTCATCATCTACTTGCTCCTTACATCTCTTATCATCATCACGATGAAAGATGTGGGTAATGCGCCTAGAGGAGAGGAGAGGATTTACTTTGCTGTTATGGCGGCGATTCCTTTGTTGGGTGTCAGGTTGCTATGGTCAATTTTGTCGGTGTTCGCAAATAATAAGACATTTTCGATTAATAGTGGGAATGCCCTCGTGCAGCTTTTTATGGCGACAGTGGAGGAGTTTGTTATTGTTTTGATGTATACTATGGCTGGGCTGACGAGTGGGAATTGAAAAGGATGTGGAGTCGGCTTGGAACTCGACGAATCCAGATAGCTTGCTAGGATCGGCCATTTCTCGTCGCCAGAAGCACCGTCTGCCATGGTCTCTCGAAGTCGTGCAGAACTGATTAACGCTCTCTGAGGGTCATTCGAGGTTTTGGGTGAGACGGGGCATTGCGGCGTCTTGGGACCTGATTTCAAGCATTTGTTCAAATAGAAGGCGTTGCATTGTACAAGATCAAGTTTGGATCTAGCCTCAGACTTGACTTGGAGGAGCTAGATAGTGGGACGCGTTGTTTCATAGATTGTATTATATTAGATAATTTAGACTTTCATCTTCAGAAAACTGTACTCTATACCTTCCTGCACAGCTCCCACACGTACAAGTGATGTCTTGAAATCCGGAACATCTTCTTAGAGTTCTTGTTCATTGCGTCGTACCGTAGTTGCAGATTTAGAGAATCCTACGCATTGTCTTTACCGGATCTATTGTCACATCATTTGCTCTATGCAAAAGTAGCCAGGAATGACTATGACCAACCTTCCACGCTTATTCCAGATGACCAAACCCCACCTGCGGGAATAAGAGCCGCAGAGAAGGAATCTCGGAAGGAAATCCAATAAGAAAGCAGTTGCCCCCGGCCGATTAGCTTACACACACATCTATAGCGAGCTAAGCCTAAGAAGGATACCTTCGAGTAGCGCGTCTTCGCGATCAGACAAACACCTGAATCTCTGGCAAAGTTGCCCGAAGCAGGCAGAGCTCCTGTAAGGATTACTCTTTCTGGAAGAGTTTGCGGAGGTCTTCGTCTCGCAGCGCTTGGCAGTCGCGTGCAGCGCAACTTAACTATTACTTTCCGTCTTTGCCTCAATGACTTCCTTCTGCAGACCGATTGACAATCCTTGGCTATTATGAGATGCGGAGCTATAGTAGTCAAGAAGGTGGTCTGTCTCCGAGGTCCTTTGCCTGCAAAACACTCAAACAAACCATAAAGCCGAGGATTTGAGTTATTGGACCATCATGCCCACCCAATCTAGTCATCGCTACGTGGTGCTGTTCTTTGTACCACGTCAGACATCCTTCGGCATTCGTGCTCTCGCGGCTGCGTAGTCAAATTTGGAATTTGAGATCACTAATATGATCTGCTGATGTCGAGGCATGATCCGCATGAATATATGTCACGCCTTCTCCTCTATCTCCTATTTTGGAATTGACATTGCTGTTCGCTATATCAAAGACATCAACACATTCCAGAAACAACTCTCCGGCTTCAAAAACTGTTGCAAACAACCATACACTTGGGGATCTTTCCGATAAGATGTCCACTCAGTCTGTCGCTGAACAAAGAAATGGACTTTCAATACAAACAGACATCTCGCTATCTGGTGTGTATCTCTTCATCATAGCACCTGCATTCAGCTTACCCTCTAACAATAAGAGTGCTTTCAGAGAATTCTTATGTCGATAATGAAGCATTTCTAGAACTTCAGAAATATGCCGACTTTCAAACAGCACTCTCTGGACGGGTTCGGGATGAACTAGCCAGAGGCGAAATGCCATGGAAGGAAGACTATCCGTTTCAACAAAATACTGAGTTGTATGGTCAACATCGCTCCAGCATACATCCAGTTATGCGCCCAGCCGTTCGCTCTTCGCCTTTGTCATTGCCAATCATTATACCTCAAAGAAATTCAGGTAATGAAGGCAGGACGTGGCAAAAAACATATGTCTCTTCGTTAATGGAATGTGGGATCGATGAGCCGGTTTTTGATGATTTCCTAGATGCTCTAAACGATGCCTCGAAACTCGAGGCACCTGTCCAAGAGCAAAATAATCCAGCTGAAGACGTGACAAAGCCTTCACGATCCGTTCACGATCTTAGTGTCGTTACACCAGAGCCTTTTGCCGCCAATCCATCGCCAATTTCAGTAGGAAGGCAGTAAGTTGACCAGTCCTTAAACATTTTATGGCAACTCCAATACTCTCAGGACAACTGCCATTGCGTACAGTACACTAACACAAATCAATCAGAGAGATTACTTGTCTTCAACACGCAAACGAAGTGCTCTTCCATCCCCACGGCCTCAATGCTACGCTTGTAACCTTTAAAAATAACCAAGCTCTCCCAGTCAACGTCCTATCAGCTTCTCAACCTCTTGATCGACTTGATGTACAACCTGTATCCTCAATATTCTCATCGAAACAGAAGCCCCGACAACGAGGACAACCAACTAGACATCGAAAGCGCAGTACCGTTGCAAAGACCTCAGGTGAGAGTGCGAATGGGGAACGAGAAGGAAGAAGGTTGAAGCTCCCCGGAGTTGTTAATAATATGTTCAGTGGACCGAGCAAGGCGGAAAGGGAGTTTATGGAGAGAGTTAGGGCTAGGGAGATGAAACCGGTACGTGGCGGCCAAACCTGAAGAAACACTTTGAGCTAAGCAGAGATTACAGGATACCTTGTATCTGATGATCGCCAACAAACCTCCAGAAACCCCCTTTCCGAATTCCATGGCCACGAATGGAAAACGAGACCTACCACCAATGTACGAATCACGAATACCGGACAAAATACGAGAATTTCGTCAAAACGATGAGTATTGCGTCCCAACTCTATAAGTCAATCCCACCCGACCTTCCCCGTCAAACTAAACGTCTCCCACCTCACGCCATCGCCATCTCGTATACCCCACCCATCAACCGGCCTCGCGACCTCACTCCATCCCCTCAGTAACGCCCTCCAATAACACGTCTCTGCTGCTTCGCTCAAATAGCCGCCTCCTATATACATTTCCCTCTGTCGCCTCGCGATACCCTTCGCTACTGCGTCGTGCTCCTTCAACCACATCACTGTTGCTTCTAAATCCTTCCAATCTGGGTCCACGAATACGATGGTTGCTTCAGATGCTGGGTACTCTTTTGGCCAGCGAGGATTGGATTCTGATTTTCCATGGGGACGGAGCAAGGTGGATGAGAAGATTGGGCGCATAAGGTGTGTCGTGTGTAATAGGTAATTAGGAGGTGGTGTTAAAATGACAGATGCGCAAGCTTGGTGGAAAGGCAGACGGCCTGAATATGTAATCCCCTACACAACACATCGCGTCATCAGCACCTCTCTTCCACCTCCTTATCTCCCCTCTATCTACAACTCCATCAAAGAAAGAAGAATACCCACCTCAGTATATATAACGTATTTATAGCCACAGAACTCTTCAATCCCCAAAGAATTACTCGCTTTCTGCCCATTCACACCCACCCACTGCAAGTCCTGCACATCAGCCCACTCCTTCCCCTTCGTAACCTCCAACAACTTAGGTCTCAAATTCGTATTCCCCACCCCATTGAACCATGCCGTACCCCTCCACACCACCTTCCCTGTTTTCCTCTCCCATTCCTTCCCCAGAAATCGATCCTCCACCCCTTCAATCCTCCCTAAAACCTCATCCCCCGCCCCCAGGAACGGCAACGGCCAACTCCACCCGGAGAAATGCGGCATTAACCAATAATTTGCGTCCGGGTTTGTTCCCCCATTTGCAGGATGGAGAGTTAGAGGGTCGTTACTTCGGGCAAAAGACCAGGAGTTTGAGCGCGGGGTATCGAGGATTGTGAAGGTGAAAGTTGTGTTTGGGAGGGTTTCTGAGGAGGGGGAGGTGAGGAGCGCGCGGTGGAGTTGGTGGAGGACTGCGGTGCGTTCCTGTGGGGTGTTGGTATTCAGCTCTTCTTTTAATAGCGCAATCTTGAAAAGTGGGTATATGGGGAAGGGAAGGGGGATGGGCTTACGAATAGCATATCCCTACTTGGTGATTTCTCTACTGAAATAATATACAGCTGTCCCACACCCCGTATTAGCTCATACCTAACTCAATTCTCAATCCCCCAATCTCCAATTCCATACACTCCCAAAACTCATAGTTTCACCAAACAAGAACCAAACGTACCTTCCCATCCCGAACAGCGCCCTGCACCAATCCTGTATAATCCGCTGGTTCCTTCTTCAAATCAAACCCCCCTTTCTCATCCCCATTTCTAACTTTCCCCCTCTCCCTCTCCACCGCTCCATCAATCTCATCCATCAACCCCGGGAACGTGGCCCTACATTGCTCTTGGCTTAAACTCAAATTCCGCAACGTATCTTTTGACGGGCAATGGGGGTTTGCACTGAAGAAAGGGGAGAAAGTAGAGGTGATGAGGAGAGTGATGCCAGTGTAGAAATTACCAAGGCCGAGGAGAGCAAGGAACAGGATTGAGATGCGGAGGAGGAGACGGCGGTTGAGTGGCATTGTGTAGTAACAGCGCAGACCTCACCTCAAGATGCATCATGAGATCTACTTTCTACTTTCAACAATTTAAAAATAAGGTATCGTGTCCAGTTCCCCAGATTTCGACGAGGGGTCGCGTCGCGGGGCATATCTGAAGCAGAATGGAAATAGGCTAATATCTTGCAAATCAGAAACCTTGATGAGAAAGATGACACGTACGTTGAATGGTCACTGGACAATTCGAAATACTTTTATTTCGTAGCTATAGAAATCTGCGATAGCAAGAGATTGATTGACAGAAGCAAGCTGGTAACAAAGTGCGAAATCAACGCACGTGACGTGATATTGTACAAAGAAGGTACCTAGGTAGTGCAAGACCAAGCAAATCGCTGCAGCAAACAACTTCCCTCATCATCTCGTAAAATGAGCATCATTCTACCAAACAACGATAAATTAACTCTTCTTCCAGCTGGTAAATCGATCCTTCAATCTCTGAGAAGCTTGGCGTTCTGCCTCCAGGTCGTGCTGCAACTTTTCAATCATGCCAGCGGCCGCGCTCTGGATTTCCCTGCGTTAGTGTTTTTCAGAGAAGGATACAAGTTCTGAAAAAAATACTTGCCAGTCTTTGATGAACATCAACAAGCTGATCCTCCATGACCTTCTCCATTTGTTCAGCAGCCAACGCTGTTGCACGGTAACTTGCAATTTCTAGGTCTTTCTTTGCATTCTCATCCTTCCAACGAGACAGTTCTCGGATGTTGTTCTCATCGATCAGGCGCTCACGATTGAGCCTCTCGTTGTCTCTCCTCAACTGCGCGATCTCAGTATCCTTCGGAGCTACAGCATCGCGGATGGCCTTCTTCAATTTGTCACTCTCGACCCGATCGTTGGTTCTGAAAGAAAGCAAGGCTGAACGATTGGCATCACGCTCTTGAAGCACGCTTTTGTATTGCGCATTCTGGTCATTGAGTTGTTTCTTATAAGAGATGGTCTCCTCGCGCGTACTCTCAAGCTGTGACTGGGCTGTTTCTTGATCCAGTTTCAGAAATTTGTATTCTTCGTTCCTTGATTTCAGCCTGGAGAATTTTAGTCAATGATCCAAATCTAACATCAATTGCCTTGAGAAATACATACTTTTTCTCAAGTACACCAATCTTATCGAATCCTCTCTGTAACTTTTTATGCCATTCATCTTTGACTCTTTCAGTTTCCTTCCGGGCCTTTTGAAGTTCAAGGTCCTTAGATTCAACAAGTGACTCCATCTTCGCTAGCTTATGCTTCAACATTTCCTCTCGAGCTGCTTTGGATTCGAGAGCTCGGTTGTGTTCTAGAGCCTTTTCATCCATGACCTTATCCTTGAGAAGGAGCTTTTGGACAAGTGGTTGATTCTTTGCCAAAGCGTCGTCTCGCGCCTTGACCGTCGCCTTGATGAATGATTGAATACAGTCGAGCTTCTTCTGGAGGGTGAGAATTGCGGGGTTCTGTATGTCAGGTACATAAGAAAGAATAAGGTCATCAATCCATTTGAGGGTGGTGATCATTCCGGAATCTTCCTTAATTGATTGCTTCTTGCAACTCGCCCTAATATCCACGAGATCAGAATTGCCTACGATTTGCGAAAAATTGATGACATAGTACTCTTTTGAGGTAACATAACTCTAGAGGGAAGGTGCATCTGGAGGTGCGGCAAGTATGGGGGCGGCCGTATTAACTCACATGTGCAAATCATGGTTTTCGCGCCATTTCATTGCCTCCTCAACTGCACGATCACCGTACTTCTGAGCTTCTTCGACCGACTTAAGAATTTGATCATTGGAGTTCATCGTAGAGGTGAGTTGTTCCTGGAGAGAGTCAAGTTCCTTGGAGGTAATCCATTTATCCTTTTCCTCAACAACTTTCTTCTCATCTAGCGGTGGGAGGTAGTTCTTCAATGAGGCTTCGAGGTAGAAGTCTTCCGAGATTTTTTTATCCTTCATAGATGATAGTTCACGACGAAGATTCACGCCAGCCTGGCTTTTGATCTTGCTAAGGTGCTCTCGAAAAGAAGAATCCTTGGTGGTCGTTGCTGAGCGCCGAGGAACAATCTCAATAGCGTCTCCATAGACCTGACGGCAGAATCGAATAAGTGCTTGGCTATTCATCCTGGAAACATGGTCAAACAATAGCTCAAGCAGAGACCAATCTTGCGTCCCTTTCAAGATCTGGTAGTCAAGTTTGGATTGTACCTCTCTCTTCACAGCTCTAAGGACGGCACCTAGAAATGGCCCAATTAGCAATCCGAAAATAATCCAGTAGTGGAATAAAGATTCAGAAGAATAGCGACAGCAGTTCTACTAGAGATTGACCCACGCTTTTTGTCTTCGATAGCTTTTTCAAAATCGTGCCAATGAAGGGGATCATGTTTCTGCTTGGCCTTCTGACAGCTACCATGTCCACAGGATGGAGACTCAAGATGGTGAACGTAATCCTCGAGGTTTGCAAGTTGATTGTAGATCCCGCAATTTAGGGAAGACATGAGATCCAACTGCTCTTCGAGCAGATCCACCTTGTGTGTTTGTAGGTCACATTGGACTTTGAGCATAGCGATCTCGGAGGATTCAGTTCGTTGGCCTTGTAAAACATTTTCGAACAAGAAGAACTTTTTCGTGCTTGCAACCCTAGGAGCTTGGTTAGCACCTAATATTTGCAGCTCAGAACATTGGATAGATCCTTACCACATCATATCTGAGACCTTCTTCTGGTACTTCATATTGAGCTTTATCAAGCCATCGACTACCTCATTCCGTGATTTGAGGGTGTACCTCAATAAATCATTGGTTTTCTCCGCACGGTTGAGACTGCAACCTGAAGAGATGTAGGCATGATAAATTGTAATAGCCTCAGCAGACTTAAGGCTCAGGGACTCATTGATACCTCCGGAACTACGAAAGCGTTTCTCAGCATCTGTAAACTTTGCGCCAGTGCTCTTCATTATCTGGTCCGCGACGGTACTAGCTCGTTTGAGGTCGGCTCTGGTCTCTGGAGTATATGAATCGATCAAATAATTCAAGAGGTGTGCGGACTCTTCGCATGTTGTGTCTCCAAAGATAGACCTCAATCCTGAGTAGGAAAAATTGGACTCCCACTGCAGACAAGTTAGTAACATCCTTGGCATTGATCGAAAATCATTACCTCCGACGATCCCCTTGAGGAATAGTCTTCATCAAGGTCTGAATCACTATCAAAGTCATCTACGTTGACACGGGGGAGCGGATTCGTCGAAGGTTTGGCAGTGTGTTCCGCAGGCGGTACGGGTTTCTTCTTTCCACTACCCATGGTGATGCTGAGGTCAAATTCCTTCTTATAATGCAACAATGAAGCTGGGTTGAGTCTGATTGAATTGCAAGGTGTTGTGTTGTAAAAGTCGTTTGTTGACGGAAGATGTGGAAGTTGAAGGTGTCGGTACTAATAAGGGCTGCCCGCTTTAGAAGGAACAAGATTCATCAGACAACTTACTCCCCAAAAATAAATTAACACTTTGATCAAGAATTAAGATGCAAAAGTTGGCGATGTCTACAAACGACTTAATGGAATAACGAGAGGATCTGTTTTGAAGTATTAATCGAAGTCTGCAGGCTCCCGTATGGAAACAAAAAGCAAACTCAGACATGGGATATAGAAATATGCACACGCAGCTTTTATCAATATGCCTGCAGAGAATCACTGCACATCTACAAGCCGTAACTAGGCCTGATGTATGTTCATAGCATCATATTCATAGCTCTGTCTTGTCTGTAGCTTCATAGTACCGGAACGCCACCTCAGCGCCCTTCACAAAGCCATAAAGAAAGCACCCACCCCATCATATCCATATCTATCCTCTATCCTCCACCCTCCTCCTCCCCTCTCATATGTATCCCCCCTCCCCCCTTTTTCCGCCCGGCAACCTAAGCCTTAAAATCATTCGGCCAACACTTCTCCTTCGGCCAAGTCTTCGCATCATGCGTCTCAGCATGCAGCTCCAATTGTTTCAAATTCGTATTCACGATCTCCTTACGGCAGTTGGCGCACTATTTTGCGCAACACCGCTTCATTAACACTGTCCTCTTTTACCCTTTCCCCCACTCTTCTCGCTAAGGTATAGTTGGAAGGATAGGATAGGATGTACGTGATGTGTAGATTTAGATTCAAGAACGTACGATAGAAGTAGGTTTAGGAGCTTTGACAGGAAGACCGTTGGCTTTGACCGGGGCGCGGGTTCCTGCTGCTTCAGCCTTTTTGTGCTCGCGCTGTATCTGGGGTATGTTAGTTTGTGCTTGACACGTATGGGCGCGAGGGCAAAATACCTTTGCTTTCTTTGAGACGGGCATTTTGGCGGAGAGTCGTTTGTTTGTGCTTGCTGGTGGAGGATCTATGAGACGCTTACTGCGTGGTTGAAAAGTTGGGTCCTTTGGAGGCAAGTTGATCCGATTTTTAGGCGAAAAGCGGCGGGGTCAAGAAGGTCACATGACCTGGACGACTTCAAGTTTGAGGTAGGTTCTATTCCATTAGGTTGAAGGGAATAAGGGCCCGGAAACACCCTGTATATGCGCTGAATCAATGCCAATTCGAAGCCCAAAGTATGGTTGGCAAAGAATTCATATTGAGCCCAGTGTCTCTTTACTCCACATCCGCTGCCTTGCGTTTTCATTTTGCACGCTCGGTGCAAGGCTCCTTGTGCAACAAGAAAAAATTGTAACAACATATCACCTTGTCATATCAAGCCGCGAATGAAACTGCCTTCCCCATCTCATATTCTCCAACCACCACTACCGCAAAGTCATCATGTCTGTCCCCTCTTTCACTCCCGCTCCCATCGATCCCACCTACAATTTCAACATCCACTCCCGCGAAATAGACGCCAGCACCGACACCTTATACGTACGCTTCCAAAGACCCCTTGATCCCTCCCAATCCAACCTCTCCCCACCCTGCCGCGTCAACAAGCTAGACTGGGACAGCACACCAACATCCGTTCGCCTAGCTTGTGAGAACTACAGCTACATGCGAGAGACAGATGATCAGCTATGGCGCGAGTTGAACGCAACAACATTGCAGTATGCGGACTATTATGCAAGTCAGGATTTCAGAGCGATATATACCCAGAGTGGGTTGAATGGGGATGATGTTGCGGGTTCGTATTCCTAGTTTTCTTTCCTCGACCACTTTTTCGCCCCATTCCTGATATAGCATGCGTCAAAGTATCGTTCATCCTTCCCACTGCAGTTCGGCGCTCGGATCTGCACAAAATCTACCCAGATGATAACGGCTGGAGCTGGAGGGACAAAGAGGCTACGATGGGGATTTTTGGGTTGAATGGGAGAGTTGAGGAGGACGATTATGCATATACGACTGGGGCGCAACTGAAAGAGGCGGTTGCTGACTTCAAGAAGAGGAACAAAGATGTGAAGACCAAGGAGGAGAAAAGAGGAGAGAGGTGGTTATATTTGGCGGCCATCACGAGCGGGAGGAGATCTGTTTGCATAAAGTTGGAACTGCTTTATCCTTAGTAGGTGAAGGGATGATAGAAAAGGGATGGATAGGGGCTGCTACCTAAATGTTACTATAATTTGTGGGCTTTGAGAGAGTCGAAGCCATCAAATGATTCATCTAGCTATCTATTACGTAGCTAAACAATAATTTCATCTCATTCCAGCCAATTCCCAGCATAGCTCCAATGCTATCAGTATAAAATACATTCCTCCAAGCACTGCCAGATGATTTCTTCTTTCCATTTTCATGCACCACAATTTCGTGAAGTAGAGATTTATGCTCGGCATGCAAGAGCCATCCATGAGTTCCTCTGGTAACGCCAGTCATCCCCCCTATATTAAACATAAGAGTAAACAAGCACGGCTACCCATCCTGTGAGGGTGGGAAGCCCATTTACACTTCAATGTCCGTGTCGTTTACACAAAATCGTGAGCTCCTTCGTAGGCCACTTTTAAGCAAGCCATAATGTTCTTTTTACCTGTGAAATCATCCTCCAGGTATCCTCCCAAAATAACTGTAACACCCCGATCTGCACTTCATCAAATTGCCTATATATCTTGGGCATTCAGGGCGATCTTCCAGTACAAAACCAATCCCTCGTTTATCGTCGCTGGGACAAGCGTTGATCTGAGACGACTTATATTTATACGCTCTGAGGGAAATTGCCGGTGGGTGGCGGACTGTTGACCATGCTGTTCCGTTTATTTCGGCTCTTCTTCATTTGACTCTTGAGAGCACTCGAATCCAAAGGTTTTAGAAGTTCAAAGCTGCACAGGAGTTCGGTAGAAACACTCATGACGGCACCATAATTGTCAAATTCCCCACAGTAATTTGGCGCCGAGAACACCGTAACTAGTATTCGATCCTCGAAGAATTCGTAACCATCCTCTACCACCATGTGTGCTCGGCAAACGAGATCGAAGTCGTGTCTGGCGAGGAATTCCGTAATGACTTTCTTTCCGAATGAATAACTGACTCCTCGCTCGCTCGATTCCCAATCCTTTTCTTGGTCCGCAGGATCTGCCCACAGGAGGTCATTCAATAATCCGAAGTCTGGTACATCAGTCGGTCTGGCAATATGTCTAATGTCGTCCATGTGGCTAAGGGCTGGTGACAGCCCTCCGTGAACACAGAAAATCTTTCCAGCTACAATCGCCGCGATGGGAAGCTGTCAAAGGTTTAGCAAATTTTCAAATGAGGTACAAGTAGCTCTACTTACACAATTGAATGTATCGACAAAAGTCTTCCAAATCTTGACATTACATCTTCTCTTGCACTCATCATAGAAACCATAAACCCGAGTGACATTCGCACATTCGTGATTGCCTCTTAAAAGAAAGAAGTTCTCGGGATATTTGATCTTGTAGCACATGAGAAGAAGAATGGTCTCAAGAGAATGCTTTCCTCGATCGACATAGTCTCCAAGGAAGAGAAAATTGGAGGTGGGTGGAAAGCCACACATCTCGAACATTCGGATAAGATCAGAGTATTGACCATGAATGTCTCCCACGATCTTGACAGGGGCTTCCAATTCGATAAGCGGAGGCTGCTCGAGGAATATCTCTCTGACTCGTGCGCATATTGAAGTAATCTCTGCATTTCGCAAGCAAACACCCTTTGTACTCTTGCCAGCGTATCCTGCATCCAGAAGTCTCTTGATATAGTCGTCCACATCTGCATCTTTCATCTCCCCCATTCCCATAGCTGTTGTACTCGAAGACGAAGCTTCGTCGGGGTTAGGTGAGGTGACAAGCGCATCGGTTTGGATTGGGTTGATCGTATTTGGTCTCTTGACCAAGATTGATTGACCAGCACGTTGTAGATGGGCATGTGGATTCGTGGTTCCGGAAGGAGGTTGGTCTGAAACGTGGTCAACTTCACCACTTCGTTGAGCGGCATCAACGTCATGGTGTCCCTGTCGCATAGATGCAGATTGAATAGGGGAGGGCGGTGGTTTCAATTCATCTAGTGGTGAGGTGATATCGTCGCCAGAATCTGTTGAAGGGCCAATTCGTGGGGAGTCCGTGGGATCCGCTCGGCTTGCCTTTGACTTCGCAGAACGAGCACTCTTTCCCGATCTTACAGACCCTGCATCCGACTTATCTCCATTTATGTCTCCGTTGGTCAATCCAGAAGAAGATCCCCTTGGGCTATCCGTCTTGCTGCCGGGTATCTTGGAACGAAGTGCGCCTCGGAAGGATTTAGTGGACTCCTTGGTATCTGCTTTGCTGAAGGATGGATATGACGAAAGATTGTCTAAGCCTTTATCTAATGATGTTTGGGAGCCGCCACGTGGAGTAGCTGCACCTGAGCCTTTCGAATTCTGATTTCCCATATTTTCTGACTCGTCTCGTTCAGCGATTCTGAAAGACGCTATCCAGGAAGGCGAAGGTAGGCTAGAGCATGGAATACAACTTCGAGTTGAGATGCAAGATTTTATCGAGAAATCCCCCGGTGATAAATGTTTCAAGTCCGAATAGAGCGCTCGGCGGAGTTATAATATAGGTCCGATATCTCTTTAATCCTCGTCGTGAATCGTGACTTGTGGCAGAAGTTTCTTGTTTTCGTACGACCCAGTATAGACCCAGCAGTGTTTGCACAAATGATTAAAATGATGTGTTCTTGAGCTGGTAGAATGTGAGACGTCGTCCTTTCAGCCCGAGGCTTTCGTCGTGATCACTGATAGAGCGTCAGCAAGACTGTGGAAGGGACCATACAATAATTGAACTGACAGAAGGACAGCGAGATGGCCTCGTCTTGCCTAGGACGCAGTGTGGCGGAGCCTCGCCGAGTATGAGAGGGTTGTGGGGAGTTGACAAACCTTTGCTGGGAGAACTTGATCAACAGATTGTTCGCAAATGGAGCATAGGAAGTGCCTGCCACTTAATACCGTAATGTCGTAAATGCTTGTATAGGGATAATGTATTGAGATAACCGTGTTTCTTCTGAGGAAGGCTGTACCTGAATCAATTGTGGGGTTGATTCGTCTGGAGGAGACTTTCAGGCGATGACTCCAATCGTTGTCAACAGTCGGAGTGGGGTAATATAAGACAATGTCTTATTTAGATTGAAAGTCGTTATCAGATTGTGATCGCGTGTTGACCCCTAAGGCTTCGTGAGTGATCGGCGTGGTGAGGCTGAGAGTTGTGTTTGACAAAGGTGTTCGTTGGTGTAGGTTGGTAGGAGCGATGGGTCTTGTCTGATGCCTGGAAAGCGCTTGGCAGCAAGGGGCCCAGCGCGGGCTAGAGACATCTGTTTGTTACCTCACTTTGTAAACTCACGTCTATAGCAATAACATAATGACAACTTCTTTAATGCAGAAGAGCGAACAAGTCTGTCCCTATTTGTCTCGAGTTCTTTTTGAAGGTGGACGGTGCTACTTTTATTTGCAAACGCGACAAAACGTTGCTCTTTTCAACCATATCTGTTTGGATCCCTGCACTGTTCTACAAAGCAGATGGATACAGCTACTTTTAATAGCTATTATGTCCATTCGAGCTAAACCGGCCTTCTGGGAGCAGTCGAAAGATACGCTGTGTCATTCTGTTATTTCATGCATTGCTGGTGGAAGCTGGACTTCTCTTGGCTCGGATTGTTCGGCATCATGACCCTTGTCAACATTATATAACAACTCTCGACATGTTGCAGGCGATTGAATTTGTTGGTATGAAGCATCATATGCGTCTCTGTCAAATTGATCACCAGAGTCTTTACCCATCTTCAGAACCTTGTTCTCAACTCTTAAGAGCATATTCGCAGGAGTTCAAGTGTGCTTTCATCTCATTGCCCTTTCCTGGATTAAGCGATTCTATTTGAGATTTTGGAGTACTTCTGAAGTACCCCCAAGGTATCTTAATGCAATGCCTTATTATAAGTGAAATGCAGCTACAAAGTCTCGGGGTCACCAGTTGATGCTTCAACATATGTGCTGTCAATGGGAGGAAGTCCTCAAGATAGGTAGGTGTACGTTTACAGAAGATCTTGCCTAAACCTCAGGATTTTGAACAAACAGCGTCCAATGGATCAGATCGGCGCCAAGTGCTGGTCAATGATTCTATGAATATTATCATCGCCAAAGCCAAGTTATTGTGTCCCCAACTCCACCAATGCTTGTGCTCAAACCTTCCGTCCTCGGAAGGTGGATATCGCCAAGGCGGTTATTTCAATTCTATTTTAAATGAAGGGAGACACGTCAATATCATCAAGTCGTTGAGCTCCCATTCCTGTAGAAATGTCTGCATATTCAATTGACTCTTCAGACCTTACCCGATTGGTACAGTGAGCGGCTTTGACGGCGAGTACTTATTTCGCCATTCTATACCCAGAGCTCATTCAATTTAGGTTCATGTTCTAGGAATGGAGTCCCAAGGTATGTTTGAAGCATATTTAAGAATAAGTTTTGGGATAAGAGGAAGGCAAAGGTGGATGCGGCAGAGTTGCCATGAAGGAACACACCCGGCAGCTAATATGGGCTTCCCCTTGCAGTCCAGTATGATGAAGTGGGATGAGGATATCGAAAAACACTGGTAGCTAGTGAGTAATTTCTACCGCCATCCACCTTAGATTGTACTCAGGTATGGATATTCGTTGCAAATAAGATCAGGACGAGTCGGGATTCTTCTCACGTGACTGCTACACTCATTCCCAAAGAGAAGTTAGGTCCAGGGCTTGTATACTTCACGCGATATCGTGAATTCAAATTTCTTATTTTGATTCACTTTTTCTTGCGAGTTCGAGCCGAATTCCAAACTGTTCATTCCCACCTCATCCAAATTCGGTAGTATAGCACGTGATGGGATTGATCATCAGCTCGAACCTGTCTCCAGCAATCCATTTGATTCAAGTTACGAAATGAGTGCACTGAAGGCCATTATTACCTTCCAGCTCGAAGTTACCGCACGATGCGCAAAACGATGTTTGCGGGAATGACGATCTTTTTGATGACAGCTCACGAGATGTGCGAGCATGCGAGCGATGGGAGGTCTGATGGCGATCTCTGGAGGTGATAGGTGGCCGCAGGGTCTAAGGTTGCAGTATTAGTAAGTTTGATCGAGGAACGAAAGAGATAGAGATATAGTATTGATTTATATAGTTATTAGTCTACTTATTAGTCTAATACTCGTAGCAACGCCTCTGCACATGCAGGCTACCCACTAGTACATGGGCATTTTTCGGAAGAGTATTGAAGAAGGGACTTCGTAGCCAGACTGTCCCTTCCCTGCATAGGAGAAATAGATATTGGATGATGATCGAAAGACATCATGTAGACCACGTGATTTTTTTGATGTTGGGTTTGGGGCAAGCTAGTTAATTAGTTGGCTGCTGAACGCGTCGACCGAATGCAACTCGTCGGAGCACCAAATTGAGTCGAACATGTGATGTACGCCTCTTCTTGGCATAACCTGAGGTACCAGGTATTCTAGGCAGGCAAGTTACTTCTTTTACTTCCATTGTTCTATCCTTCCTTTTCATGCTCCTAAGAATCTCCGGGTCTTTGATACAGCATTTGGCTGAGCGATGAATTAATGAAACACATGACCCCGCAAAAGTCTCCACAAAAGGAGACGCATTCTCATGCGTACACCTGGTATGTACATCTCAGCCTCCTCCTGGTGCTCCCTTTTCCTCTTCCCTTTGTCAAAATTTGCACGACTGATTACGCGGAATCCGCCAGCATCTAAGACCTTTTTCAGTCCAGGACGAAAAAATCCGGTGGAGGCGCAGGATATAAATAGATTAGGTTAGATGTCAGGTACGATTCTGACATGGAATTGGTAAAGTAGGCGAGGTCCCCAAGCCACAGGGCAGGCGGATTGGTGGTTGGTTGATGGCATCATCCCGCAGGATGAAGGTTTACGATGAGGCGGCCGACAAAGGGACACAATGTTTACGGAGTCATGTAAGCGTAAAAATAAAATAAAATAAGATAATAATAAAAAGATAGGAGAATTTGGCAAAAAGGGGAGGATAGAATAAACTCATATAAGTTGCATCAAATGTTACATCTTTCATCACTTTTCTTATATCGCGATCAGTTCTCTAAGGTAGAATACAAGAAAGCTCATCCCCCTGCGAACTATCCTCAGCCACCGCAGAAATCCCTGCTGGTTGCTGGCAGATTCCCGACTGCGCCCCCTCGCAACTCTCACCATACATAAAGCGAAACTCCATCGCACAAAATCCTGCCATCATCCTGCATCCCTTGAAATCCTAATCCCTCCGCATCGACCACCTTCGTTTGATTCATCAACAAGAACCCTCGCTCGTTCGATCTGTTCACAACTTTCTTCCCTTCAAGAACAAAAGATCAACAAACCCACAATCGATCGATCACAACCAAAACATCAACAATCATGGGTTTCGGACGATTCCTCTGCGTGGCAATGCCATTCGCATTGACCCTCGCATCACTCATTTGCCTGTTGATAACCATGCTCAGCGGCATCTCCTTCCACGACAACAGCATGTTCACCGTGCGCACCCAAAACCTCTCCATCTCCTCCTCCGACTTCAAGAACCTCGAAAATGCCCTGAAAGTGCGCTCTCCCGAGCCCGTCGCAGCCATCTCCACCCTCACAACCACCGCCCTGAACTCCGGCTCGAGCGTCAATTTCACAGCCAGCTCCCTCGGTCTCGCAGATTCTTATAAGGTCTTCATGTGGAATTTCTGCCAAACCACAGGTTCCAAACAGAACTGCACAAAAGCGAAATTCAACTGGGCACACACATACGTCAACACTACCGCTTTGAACGCCACCGCTGCCGCAACCGCCCAGAAACTAGGTCAAAACGTAACGCTTCCAAAGGAAATCAGCACCGCGCTCAACTCCTTCGACACTTTGAGCAAATGGACCCAAGTCCTCTACATCATTGCCTTCGTGCTCGTGGTTCTTGAGTTGGTGGTGGGCTGTTTCGGATTCTGTTCCCGCGCTGGAAGTTGTGTGACATATATCGTATCCGGCCTTGCAACCACCGCCGTAATCGCCGCCAGCATCCTCGCGACGGTCGGTTCTGCCGTCGTCGTCGGCGCTATCCAATCCACAGCCCGCGCATACAATGTCCACGCCACGATCCAAACCCAATTCTTGAGCATTACCTGGCTAGCGGTAGCGTTTAGTATCGCCGCGGGATTGTTCTGGTTGCTCAGTGTGTGTTGTTGTAAGGGCGGAGATAGGAATAAGTCGGAGAAGTTCGCGGGTAGGAATGGCAGGAATGGAAACTATACTCCGTTGGATGGGAGTACTGCGTATAGGGGCGGGCAGCCAGCGATTAATATCTACAATGCGGGTCAGAGTACGAGAACGCCGGTCCGGGCTGGTGGAGGCTATGAGCCTTATAAGTCGACAGTTTAGAGCCTTTTACTCAGGTTATAACTATAAAGTGTAAGGACTGGTGTATATGGTGGGAATGGGATAGGGTGGAATAAGGGCGGAAAGGGAATCAAAATCATTGTCGATATTAGCGAGCATTGCAGGCGTTGGCTTCATTTTACTCATCAAGAATATGGAATGAAATGGATGGAGGATGTAGATGACTTGATGATGTCGATGTTGGCGGGCAGGAAATGTGTGTGTATGTGTGTCTTGTATGCATGGAGATACCCCGAAAGTTTTCCATAAATGAGACTCTCTCTCTCTATCATAGCAAAATCAAAATCAAACTCAAAACTCTCCAAACCAACATCTTTATTTCCCTCCCTTTTTCTAATTAATCGTCAGTCCCCTTCCGCGTCTTTACTCATATCTCCCTTTAAAAGTCTGTATATTTAGAATATTCAATTTGTTAGAATATTCTATTGTCGAAATACTATATCAAACACAATTTCAACATCAAGATTCTAAAATTTCCTAAGACAAAGACCTACAAAAGTTCCGTATACAACTATATTTTGCATATATCAAAATCGTAAGATTATATTCTGAAGAAACCCACTCTCTGAGAGAAGTACGAAGGAAGAAAACAGTGAATCGACAAGTATTTCCATTTTCATTTCCATTTTCATTTCCATTTCCATTTTCATTTTCCATTATTTGGGTACCTTACCTTAGTTTTGGATAGGGATTTTCTTTAGGGGCGCGAGCGCTTCCAAGTTTAATCCATAATGGAAGGTAGTGAGTGAGTGTTCCTGAATACATACATGCCGTGACGCATTCATACAGTCACGCCCCCTCCTTCGGGGCGCAGTCCCGTCCGCAACGTTCATTAATTATCAATACATTACGTGGCACGCGTTCATCCTCCCTGACTCGGACTCGCATCCCTTGCTCTACACCCCATTCGCCTTTTTGGTTGTTGTAGCGCTGATTTGGATCTTTGGACGGGATATTTGATGCCCGGGCTGAATGGGTTGAGGGCTTGATTTCGGTGGGTACTTTCTAGGGAAAGAAGGGGTTGGAAAGTACGATGTTGACGATGCTGCCGGGGATTCGGCGGTATAGGTAGGAAGGTGGAGACTGCGGGGTGGGTTTCTTTCACGTTATTTTGTAATGGAACAAAATGCCTAGCAATGGACATGAGGACTGCAGGTAGGTAATGAATCGGATTTATTGACTGGGTGGGTAGTTAGTATTTAAAGAGCTCCACTGGTTATTCTAGAAGGGGTTCGTTTCAGCTTCTTGTTCTGCTCTATAATAGTTTATGCGAAGTCGAGGTTAACTTGTTATTGATAATGCGTTGTGCTTTGACAGTGGTGAGGTTCCTGATAGCGGTTCAACGTCCTCGTTTGCGTGGGGCATAGGTAGGAAAGCTTCCTCCCCTTCGAGGCAATGGGTACCACAACCATAAAAACAGCGTGCAGATCAAAAATTTAATCTCAAAAGTCGGGTCACATCCCTTCCCACTCTATCTGGGTGGGGGTGCAGTGTTTGATGCTTAGAATTGATGTTTCGAGGGTTCAAGGTCTTTATATACCCCTTTTTCTCTTCCCTTCAAATACCGCATGTTGAAATTGGATCGTAACTAATTCAGTTCAATGAAATACTGGTCCCCTTCATTTTATTTTCTAACCTGCAAACATCGATCATAGAGTGGTATAAAAGATCTCAACGCTGATCTTATTTTGCCAAATCGTATCTTGAGTGGGCTCTCAGGGAGATGAGCTTATCTCTCGAGTCGAAGTTACCTCGTTACCTTGTGAAGCGTTTTTCAGAACGATGTTAGAAGAGTTTTTACCCTGAATGTTCCGCCCAAGATGTCTTTGGGTTTGTGTTTGGGTCGCGTGATCTGACAGCGGAAAGGGATTTGACAACGATATTAATTTGAGCTTGGGAATTATAGTGAACACCATTGGCGTTAGACCAGTATCTGGAGAAGAAGATTCGAGAAGAGAGACGGCTAGACCGATAAGGTACTGAAACTTCTTGGGACCTGGCCGTACCTGGTTGAGCAAGAGAGTTCATAAAGATAATATTGAAATGAAGTTGTAAATTCATTTTCTATTTAATCCCCAGAGCCGAGATATGTCACACCAATTAAAGAGAGATTTCATCGGGGTCAAAACTCGCGAGAATCTTTGACTCCTAGCAGGGGCCTCTTCATAAGGACCAATCGTGTCTGAATAATTTCAGCAGCAGCCTCCGCGTCTTGCCTTTTCTTTTCTTTCGCTGCTTCCTGCCCCTTTTTAACTTCCCCTGCTATCTCCTCCCAGATCAGTTCTATCTGATCCCAATTTAGAGTACTCTGGAGGACAAGTTCCTTGGCTTTCTTCTGATTCACCTGAGCACCCATTCCGGCTAACACTAAAACTATTTTATCAACGGCTTCCGTGAGTGTATGCTTATTCTTGGCTTTTACGGCAAGCGAGCCCTTCTCTCTCCAAGTCTCGATTTTGTCCCACTGGCCGGTATTGACGATACTGAATTCGACATCAGAATTAGTTCGATCAGATGGGGCAATCGAATCGATGCGCAGGGGAGCACCAGGGGTTGGTGAAGTTTCCTTATTAGAAACACTTGCGGATTCGGGAGCATTCTCATTTCCGACCGGGAGAGGCGATGCAAGAATGAGAGAGAAGAATACGGCTGTGATCCAGATGAAGAGTTGCATAATGGTAAGAATGACTGAATGGGCAGAGGGAAGGGGGGGGGAGCGAAGGTAGGGTCCAATATATGTTTATTGCTTGATTCGCACGTGATCTAGCATAAACCTTTGAGCATAATAAAAATTTCGAAGAAAATATAAATAGATTCAAACTCGGGATCGCTATAGATATGTCAGCTCCTAATATCAATCTGGCATTTAAATAACAAGGTATGTGATATTGCAAGGAAATGTATACTACAGTAGTAGATCCCGCGGTGGCTTGGCGGCGTTAAGCCTCCTTTCGCTCCTTCACTGACGCTAATAGGGGAAGCTGCGCCACGGCAAAAATGCAACTGACTAGGGATATCGCATGAAGGAAGGAAGATCTATTGAATGGAATCCCGACGAAATTTCCGGATCACTCGATGCTGAAAAAGCAACGAATATTGCATTTGCATCTACACAATGATGAAAATGCAAGGCTTCATAAAATGCACTCGTTCAGAATCCTACTAGGTAGCTTCGACTGATCAACTTCCAACCGGAATCTGCACAATTAGGACGTATAGTATCTATGCAAGATCTAACGCCAATTAAACTAGCTTCTATGCTTTGCTACACAACTTTTCCTACTTGTTTATTTTGATCTACAGCATCCTCAGCGAGGTCAGCCAAGTCAAAGTAAAACTTAAATCAGACTTTGACTTCAAAGTTCAAAGTTCAAAACAACTTGGGGGAAAAAAGCCTTTTAATTAATAAAATTAAATATAAACTTGAAAAATTAGCAAATTAAATTAGAATAAATACTTAAATAGAATTAGTAAATTTGAAATTTTATTATTCAAGTCATTTAAAATAATTCTAAGTCTAAGTCAAATAATGAAAAAAGGCCTTAAATCAGACTTTGACTTCGACTTAGCTGACCTTGATCCTTATCCTTTAGTTCTTTCTTTTGCTCGAAACCCATCATCGGAACCAGCACGGTTTGAAGTGTGTCAGCGGCATTCTTTACCTTACATTTATCTCATCTCCAATTCGGGCTGCGCCTAGACCGCGTTTAGCTTCTTCTGTGATTTGGCTCCAACGCGCGACACTTTCTGCTATAAATGACCTGACTTTTGTCTGAAGTACTTGGCCTTCCATTGAGCTCAACGATACATACTTTCTCTTCACCTCCCTCTGTTACTGCAGCCATACCATCCTCAGCGTTTTTTGAAAAGCTCCTGTCGTTGCTGTTTATTGGCCACGCTAATTTTAGCTTTAAGATTCATCTCAACTAGTGCATAATGTAGGAGGGTTCATTTATTTTGGTAAGTAATGCCGACCGTCCCCTTGTTGGTCTCTTCATTGGGCACCGGAGATGTGAAGACAAAGGAGGGGATCGTGGCTGTGGCTAGGAAAGAAAACCACATTCTGGCAGTGAAAGAGAATTTGGTAGAGAAGATAATTCAAACAAGGTCTTTGAATTTTGAGTTTGCTGCTTTGATCAGTCTTGGTAAGGGATGTGAAGCGAATGCTCAGTCGAACTGGAATTCCTGGTGGCTCTATTTACATTTATGAGCCGTAAGTGGTTCTACGAACCACGGCCCCGTGAAACTCCTACCTTCCAGAAGGATGGGGCAAATAGGCCACTTTCGAAAGGGCCTTCGATGAGGATGCACGTAACTTAAATTGCGGAAGATGTTCGCGTTAGATCAGGGTGGCGCTGTGCCATCCGAACAGCCCTAAAGGAGACATATCAACTTATCACAAGTTCTATGAACCCTCGAAATAGATAAAGATAATCGTGACATTCTTAACCACGAATCCAAAAGGAGAGCATAAGGTAGGCTCTGGGAGATCGACGGAAATGTCAGTCACGTGGAATTTTATATTTTCGATGTACTAGGTAGGTAGGTACAGATATTGTGGCTTCTAGAACATAGCACACTCGCTATTCTGTCTATAGAATAAAAAGACGTTCAATAAAAAAAATCTAGGTCCTGGATCTGGTTTGAAAATCAAAAAGAATTAACAATATGCACTCTAAAGTGGCTTATTTTGGATTGATCACTTCATATCAATACATAAGAAATATTTCATGGCTACAACTTAACTTTGGAAATCCGAATAAACGAACGGGACTACCTATAGAGCCCACTAAAATCTGCCCCCAGTCCAGAGGAAGTTACACCACCGCAAAAGCGACCAATCGGAGCTGGAGGAGTCAAGAAAAACATCACATCTCCGAGCATGGAAGAAGAACTGTGAAAAGGAATGCTGATAGGTGATTGAGAAATAAATAAAGAAATGGCGAGAGATAGAGTCAGTGCGTCCGATTCGACATAGGCAAGACCAGACCAAATAGGAGAAGATCTTAGGGTCTAAGATTTCGTCATGATGCTGTCAGAGGAGCTTGGAGCTCTATAGTGGGGTTCATGAATATATTAAGAAGTGATGGTGCTCTAGAGCAGGAGATAAGCTATATATGCTGCCTGGTAACGTCACATGGCAGATGCTCTGCTACTTGAACTTAGACATCATAGAGAAACGACAATGAGATAATGAAGGTAGCGTGCGGCCGGCTTCATATATTTACCTGGGCATAATTCGTCACTCATGGGTTTCTTCAAAATCCCACTCAAAATTCTAGGTATACTTCTGGCGGGTAGAACATGATATGGCCCATTCCAGATTACCATAAAAGGAAAACCTCTTCCGCACAACGGAAAGCAGCCTCTTAAAAAAATTACAGATTACTGCAATGCAGAACGTCTGTTTAGAATCTTGAGCTTAAAAGCTTAAGAGACAGTTTCTATCCAGAAGAGACAACTTCCATACGGAAAATGGAAAATGGGAATGTCAATGAATTCATTGAAGGTTGACACGTCCCTGACACGGGCCATTGGTATTAAAACTACAGAGACAATTGAATGAGTTGAACAATGCATTACCATCATTTCGCATATCTCGCTGCAATGGTCTAAGGTACAGTGCGTGCTATGATATAAATAGATATGTTCTAATTCTCGTGGTGACTTAAAATGGCTACGCTTCTTGGCTTGAAATCCAGGGGAAGCTGCGCAGCCCCAAATGAAGAAACCCACCAATGCTGAGCCCTCAAAACCCAAGTCCTCAATCCCACTTAGCCTATAGTAAATTCCACAGTCCCCTGAACAGCGTGTCGTCGTCACGTACCTTATTTGAGCGCGAAATTTCATCATGGAGAGCAGACTTTGGTTTCATTTATAGGTGATGGTGGACATTTGATGATACCTAAAGAAGTAATGGTCACGAAGCGCATTAGTAAGGACGGCATTGGAGACCATATTTCACGCTGAAACGCTAACGCTTCTAATTGACCTTCCGTCCCGATCCGGTATCTTCAAATAATATTTCCCGATCACATCCTGACTTCAGGACCAGATGTCACGTGCTCGATGTTCTCCGATTCAAGTTCCTTTTCCACAAGTCCATCATCCTTGCGTCCACTCTCTTCATCGACGGGCCTAATATCCCCCGCTTCACCTAACCCAATGGTCGTCGTTGTGAATTTATCCGCCGGGTTTCTGTACGCAGGCACAAAGTTGACACACAACGAGTAGCTCCATGCAGCTATGAAAAACGCCAAAGGAACACCCATAGCCTTGGCAGTCGAGTTGTGGAGATCAGCTACTTTACCGAGCAGAGGAGGGACACAAGCACCTCCCAAAACCCCCCCAATTATGAATCCGGACCCGCGTTTTGTGTGTTTGCCTAGGCCTCGCATACCCAGAGCAACGATGGTCGGAAAGCAAATGGATTCGAAGAACAGGGTTAGATAAAGCATGGACATGCCAGCGTTACCACGTTGGGTGATGCTGGGTGAGATAAAGACGATGCACATGCTCAGGTAGAAAAGGAAGACCCATCTTGGACGGATAAACCTCATGAAGAAGACGCCCAAGAATCGACCCAAGGCGAAACCACCTTGAGCACCTGCGAGGAATTTGGCTCCTAGAGAGCTGTCGGTATTGGGTCTTGTTTCAGTCACATAGTTGATGAAATAACTGGCTATTGCAACTTGAGCCCCGGTATAGCAGAACTGAGCAAATGCGGCGTGGAAGAGACGATACTGCTTTCGTAATGGTTTTATGTCCGAGTCGACATGGGTCTCTTCTGCTTGAAATGCCATGTCTGCATCCGTTATTTCCGGAATAGGCGAGAAATAGAAGACGATTGCAAGGGAGAATACGAAGCATGCAATGGCGAGATATACCCATTGAACATTCTTCAGTGCTTTGGTATCATCGGCTGTTTTGAGGAAGAAGACATAGGAACCCAGTACAGGAGCAACAACGGTACCAATGCCATTGAAGGCTTGTGAGAGGTTGATGCGAAGTTCTGCATATCTCGGTGGTCCACACACTAGATTGATATTGATTTAGTCATGTATCTACCGTTCATATTCCATTGGGACTCACCGGTTATGTATGGATTCGCGGCTGTTTCGAGAGAACCCAAACCATTTCCAATAATGAAAATGGCGGCGCAGAATCCTCCAAATGATCGATGAAGTATGCAGGGCCATGCAATAAGTGCACCAATGCCGTAGAGACAAAGACCCCAGATGAATACCGGCTTATATCCATAATGTCGTAGAATCCAATTGGCATGGCCAAGAGACGCGAGTGGATATGCGCTATCAAGTTATGAGTGGACGTTTTTGGAAAGAGTCATAACTCCCAGGACTCACCCAAAGTATGCTGCTTGGAGACCAGATGATCTTGACCTAGTGATTCCTAAAGTGTTCTGGAAATGCTTGTTTAGAGTGTCTAATAGACCATATGAGAAGCCCTACTGTAATGTCAGAGTCATACTAGGGAGGGAAATTTTGCGGTGAAACTCATACCCAGAGAAAGAAGAGAATAGTGACAAGGCACAATGGATAAATAGACTCTCTGAGAGTCAGTTCGGCGGCCTTTGTTCTCTGTTTATCGCTGATCTTCAAAGAGTGCTTCTTGAAGATCGCCATGTTGCGGGTCTCGTACTTTTCAAATAATGAGTTAAAGAAATAATATGGAGAAGGAATGTGGACCTACCTTATAGATGAACGCGGGGTAACCGTTTTATAAGACTCCTTGTCCCGGTATTCACTGCGCAAATATTCCGTGAGTCGCCGGTTGTATATGAACCCTGTATTCGGATGATATCACGGCGAGACGCGTTGGTTCGATGCTGGGGTACGGGTGTGGCTCGTGTTGAAAATCATATCTCGCCACTGTATGTTATGTGGGGTTGTGAGTGGTCTGAGACTTGAAAAGATAGCCAAAGATCGACAAAGGTGGGGTTGTAGTATCTTTCTAAAATTGGCGAGAGCTAGACTGGGTAAGTGTAATCCTGATTCATCATGTATTAGGCGAAGGAGAAGACTTAGAGCAGAGAAGCCTTATGGGGAGCGACGATCCAGAGATTCAAGACTGTCGAAAGTCCCTCTTCATTCATTACATCCCGTGTAACATGCTAGACACGAAGGCCAACTCTGGAACAGGAGCAAGCAAAGATGCATACACCTCAGCAATTAAAATTTATGATACCATTTTCATTACCAAAGCTTCATCCAAACCTGGTCAAATCCCTGAATCTTCATATTCTGGTATTCGAGCGCATTTCCTGTAGATCAACGGCTATAAAAGATTTGGAGTTCCCAAGCGCAATGAGAAATGATTTGCCAAAGCCCAGACTTGGTGAATTAGAAAAAAAAAACCTGTTGATTTGGGTAGAAAAAGGCATGTCTGACTTGTCCATCGAAATAATGGAGGAGCTGAGTGGAAGCTCTTGCTTCGTTAAATCATCAAGAGAGAAGCACTTTGACCATTGGCACGAATTTTCGTTAGGAGCTCAGAGGCCCCCTTCATCCATCTTGCGATCCTAAGATCGGTGGGTCCAAACTTGCTCCACTATAGCGTTGAAGATATTTCCCAGAGCTAATTCCTCGAGAGAGGCTTACTGATGCCGCCAAGCCATAGTTGGATGTGAAGTTTGAACGCTGGCCGATCAGTTATGATGGCAGTAGAGCGCAGTGGGAAAGGCGCCATTAGCTTCCCCTCGTTCCGTACTAGCGAAGATAGGATCGGTAGCTTCCTTGCTCCCATAACAACCGCCGTCCTCCTAACAACTTTTCCAGCCTCTTCCCACTGGCCCTGCAATCGCCAATGTCATGTGGCGCCACTTCAAGATCAATGGCCCGTAACGACGACCGTGACCTCTGGCTCCACATGTTGTAACGCGTTCGGCCATGCTAAGCAGCAGATGTCTTTCGCGTATCAAACATGCCCCATCTCATATTTCGAGTACTGCTGGCTGATTGCGGGCCCACATCTTATGAGCGCAGTCGAGTGTAAGAGATAGTGGGAATAATGATCCAAGAGCACTAGCCGCGCTCCCTGGGCAGCCGAATCCTTAAGGATAATAGGTGCTCGTAATCCAATATTGCACCTGCCAGTAATGTCATGGCCAGAATACCACAAGCCGAGTACAATTTCCGGTTCAGAAGTTTGGCCAGGTTGAACGAAAGTGCAACGTTGTTCTAGACAACGACGAGTGGTGAGCAATAGACTGACGCTGGGGTGAAATGGGATTGGGTTGAAAGGCCGACAATGATATTATAAAACAGAAACCCTTCCTCAAAGTCATTGCGGTATACAGCAATGCTGAAAATTCCTTAGCGTGCTTATCCTCGCCATCATGAACTTTCTCGCCGGGCGTTGCCAACCGTGCATAAGATTGGAACAATTCGAGGCGGAAACAAAAAAGAGGTGCCATCATGGAAGGCTGTGAACGCTCCCATGCGCTGTTGGGCGGCCACGCAGACCAATGGATCAGAACGCTGGTATGATCACCTGAAATCAGCTGAAAACCCCGAGGAGCATCAATTGATGAGTACAATATAGAGCCTAGGTAGCAAACTTGCTGATCGAGCTCTGGGCTAGATTTGACAACCTTCACGCTTTGATATGTTGATGGTTCGTTGATTTAATTACGATCAGTACTAGTACATGTAGGTACCAAAAGCTACAAGAGGAAACATCCGAAGTTTCACCGACGAACGACTTTCTTGCTTTCAAATCTGCCCCTCCTTTCAGTCATTGTTTTACATGCGTATACACAACAGTTCTTAATGGGAGCACTGCGGTTTGATCGTTCATTTGATTTCCTCAAAAAGACTTGGAAGCCAGAAGCCAAGAAATCACTCCGGGCGGGACAAGCATTTTATCTCTATCTTTCCCTTAACTCCTGCCCACAAAGATTACTGAACCTTATTCTCCGCTATTGATAACCTCCCAACACCGAAGATACTTTGTAATTCTACATCACGGCTTCTCTCATTCCCTCTCTGGCGGTTAATATGACCTTGATGAATTTCGGGCAGCCAATATAGCTACATGTCGGATTCGAGTGGCCAACCGCAGATTTGCTGGCCTCTGAGCTTAGAGGTAAACTGGACCTTCTATAAGTATGCCTGAAGATTCCTTTCATTCATTCCTTCGTGGTTGTACACCCAAAATCTCCATCCTTCATGAAACTCTCCCAGAATTTCCTTCCCCTCCTTTCCTCGGCAGCACTTGCATTTTCAGCTCCAACCATCGACTCCAAGCCAGGATACAAGCCTCTGGTTGAATAAGTAAATAAGTAAGTCTCACCCCGCTAGCCAAGATTTGGCTCAGTACTGACCATCAAGTAGAACAAGCTCTGCCATTCCCTCTTCCCCTCTGCGCTTCTATCTGGAGTTAAAATCCACGAGGGCTTCGTATACTCTACTGCAGAGCGCAATCGCTGGATTGGAACAACTGGGGGAAATGCTAGAGTTAGTTGGATCAAGGATATATTTTTGGGGGGGAGGGGTGTTCGGGTTCCGGGTTATTATACATTGTTGTTGCAGCAAGTCGACTTGAGTTTGGGCATTAGTGCGAACCTCACGGTCGATGATACCCCCATTAGAGGTATATGCGGTGGAATCAAACCGACGGTCGTTCAGACTATGATCATTTTCTAGCCGCTAGTATCACTTCTTCACGCGGCATTGCTGCTAGAGCGGGAGGCGTGAAGATTGTGGAGGGAAAAGCTGTGTTTGGCGGGGAAGCTGCTGTGGCTTATGATATCGGTTGCCATGCGGCGGGAGATAATGTCACTAATTTGAATTTGGGGTGTTGGGTTCAGATGACGAAATCTATCGCACATCTGTCTCCTACTTATGCCAGAGGTTTTGATAGCTTGCTGCTGAGAAACGAAGCTCCGAGGGCCAAGAAGATGGTAGTAGCGAAGAGGAAGATGAGTGAGAAAGCTATGGGAGGACTTTGGGTTTGTAAATGGTATTCGAATGAATGGAGGAGCTGGAGACCAATTGTCGGGTAATGTTTTGTATACGCCAGCTATTCAAAGTTTAATTTGCTCTTGTACCAGAATCTTACTTTCAATCATCGTTGTTTGGAAGTACGAAGAACATCGTGGCCTCGTCATTCATAGAAAGGAGCAAACCGAACCGAAACCTCGCACCAGGGTAAGTTGCCCTCGTCCTTCTGTTTTGACTGTTTTGTGCAATTACACCTTCCACAAAGTATCAAAAGATGTGTCATATCTTAAACCTCAGCCGCGGCCAGCAACATTCAATATATGTTTCTACATATGATTTCGAGATCTGTGTTAGGCAGATATTACACGTCAGACTAGAAACCGTGCATTGTGAACAAAGATATGATCAGCTCGTATACTTCGGTCATCTTTTTTAGGGCCTGTTTGTGCAGCTGATGAGGTGGTACTTGGAATCTTCAGGAACGGAAGAATTGACAGGATGAGGTAACACGGAAATTTGACGCGAGGCTAAAAACCCCACGCCTGTTTTATTTTATTTTTGTTTTGTAAGTCTAAGTACCACAGAGCATATCTAGATTTCCTCCTTCTTTAGTCTTTTACCTCAATTCTATCTCCAGTTATTAGACTCCTTCAAGAACATCAACTTTCATTTCAACATCCACAGACATACAAATCAATCAACAGACCTGCAAAAATGGCGTCCATCAACCTCTTCTATCTCGTCTACACTCTACTGTTCGGCATCACGCACGTGCTCGCCGTTCCAGCACCTCAAGTCTCTGATATTCCCAGTCTTCTCACGGGTTTAATTGGAAGTTAGAATCCTCCCTTCCCTGTTCCATTTCCCACTCACCCCCACATCACAATTAATCTTCTCATCTCAAGTCACACCTCAACAAAATACAACGTACTGACACCTCATAGCAACCCAACCACCCCTCATGACCACCGACCACTCTCCCGAATGCCTCAACATCAATCAAGGAACCCTTCTCTGCTGCCAGGCTACCCTTGATGGAGGAAACGAAGCTGTGCAGCTGTTGGCTCATGCTGCAGGCTATACGTTGACAAAGGATACTATCAATGGTTTTGTTTGTACGTATTTTCCTATTGAGTCACCTTCCTTTCTTCACCTGCTCCTGTCACCAGTTACCTATTCTCGACAGCTGAGACTGGAGTTGGGAATTCAAGGCTGAATACTTTGCCGGAGATAGGTTCCCAAAACACAGCCCAATGCGCCGCGCCTAGTGTTAAGCTTTGCTGTGAGGTTGTTGCTTTGGTACATTTCCCTATTCCCAACTTCACATCTAGGATGGAGGCTGATAGAGAGATCTTGCAGATGCCGGTCTGTGCTTTGTACTGCCAATCTGCGCCTGCGGGTGGCTGATCATGCTGACCGGAACACATTTAATGGAGAGGCGTTGGTGTTCATACTGCTTTCATTTGCTTGAATTATGGAAGGAGAGCATATTGCGATGTGGTTGGCTTTCAAGGTGTTGGATTGCTTGAAGCTGTTGCTATGATACCAATTTTTGCAGATTTGAACGTGGTAGGAGATAAATGATACTAATCTTACGCTCCGTGGGCCATATTACTGCTCCTTTTCCTCAGTTTGAGGTTTCTCAACCTTCGCTTGCAATCAAAAAGCTTGATTTGCTCGTCCAATTTGGAAAAGAGATGGACCAGATGCTTCATGGAAAACGCAACAGACCACTGCAATTTCAATACCCGTGCCCAGTGAGACCAATTTTTCAAGAACCACTCACTGCTTCTACAACCCATCTCCTCCATCCTTTACCCTCTCCACCCAAAAAACCAACCAACCCACTCCCTCCCTCGTAAAAAAGGAACTACCTTCCGCAGCATGCAATGCCTTCTCCATCTTCCAGAATTTACTCTCCACCTTCCAACATCCCTCCGTCCCAGTCCTCCCCTCCACCTCCTCCCACATCTTCTTGAAACTCCCCTCATCACATAACCACTGCCTCCTCTCTTCTCCTTTCTTCCCAAACTTTGCTCCTGGCCCCTCAGCCCTCTCATCTCCCCCTTCACAACCTGCCATTTCACCTACAAACATGGATCCCTTGGCGGTTTGGAGGAGTTTGACGATTGTAGAGCAGATGTGGAGTTGTTGGTCCCGGTTAAAAAGATGCAAGAAGAGACCAGCGTGGATGATAGAGAATTTGCCTTCTAGGCCAGAGAATGGGGAGGTGGGAGAGAAGAGAGTGGGTGAGAAGATGTCAGCTGGGATGAGGGTGGCGGCGAAGGTAGAGCGGTCGTTGAAGAGATCATGTGAGGTATCCAGGAAGCTGGGTAGGAGATCTGAGCCATAGAGTTGTGAGGAAGGGATGCCGGCGTGGGTGAGGGAACGTAGTTCCTAAGATGGGGTAGGGATTAGGAAATTGATGGTTGGGTGGAATTTTAGGAATGAGCGAAAGGGGGACAGACTCATAGATGTGAGGAATGGGCTTTGAAGTTAATTTGTGGGAAGTATGGAAACCACTTACTTGAGCGACGCAGCAGCCGAGGTCGAGAAAAGCGGCGGATGGGGATTGAGAGAGGGTTGAGAGGATACGGGGGTAGAGGGGATGGGAGTGGAGGTGCAGTTTTAGAAATTTGAATTGACCGATGCAGGGATAGGGGTTTTGGGACCAGAGGATGTCGCGCTGGTGCGAGTGCGAGTTAGTTTTTGGGTGGTATTTGGGAGGGAAGGGGTAGGATGGAGGGGAGGCGAGGGGAGAGAGGGAAGTACCATTTTGTAGACGTGAGAGTCAACTTCTTCGGGTGGGATGTGGCTGTATTCTTCGAGTAGTTTGCGTGAGGTGGAAGGTAGGTTGCCATCGATTGACTTGAGATACCAGCGGTTTTCTTTGGAGTATCTGTCGAGTGGTGGAGGCGGGGTTGAGTCTGAGGTTGCCATGTTGATTGCTCTCTTGAGAATAATTTAGGACTTTCTGGTAAAGAAGTGAGGTGGAGAGCTGCTTCAAATCCAGCTTCCAGGCGATTAGTTTTAATTCAATCGATAGGCATCCAACCGTGTGGTTGCTCCTCTATAACCTCGGGAAGCGCTTGAGACAGGGAGTGTAATTGGTGAAGCTCGATATGATGCTGACGTTTCTGGATGGTAAGAAAAAGAAAGTACGGAGAAACAAGCTGCCGATTAGTGAGGTACAGCAGAAGGAAGTGACAGAAATAGCTTGAGAGCGACCTTTTTGAAGAATTTCAATTAATTGGACCGTCTGGGAAATATTCCTGGGAATTTCAATATCATAGCAAATCTGTGTTGACTTGGAGGGTTCCCACTTACTGCTCTGTTCCTTTAATGCTCGAAGCCGCACGTGTTATCGTCACCGAGACTTGATATTTGGGGATGTTGGGGAGAATACCGATACACTGGTATCAGCAATTCTTGCAGCCCAATCCAGTACCGTGAATCTAAACCGATTCGTTCGAATGTCAGGACCCTGAGTTTCAATCTCATGGCATGTCCATCACAACTGGTACGCCACAACTCAATTGCAAAATGGTAGTCACATGTACGTCAGGAACTTGATGCATTTAATACTTTCTGTAGCTATGCACACGTTTCCCCATGCGAGTTCTCAGTTCCGTATCATCGCAAACCCGCATGCTGATCTGCTACCACAAAACCCCATGCAGCCATGTATCCCAGAAGAAATCGCTTAGAATTTGTTGAACTGCTTGACAGCCTTGCCAGTTCGGGGAAGCACGCGGAGAACATTGAATCGGACCTGCAAGAGATAATTAGCGATGCTCTCGTTCATAAGCCCCTCTGGGGTATGCTCGATAATCCTCCTTCTCGGAACGGAGAAACATACGGTCTTGCTCAAAGGTCTGCATTGTCCGACAGTAACTTGATCACCCTCCTCAACACGGAAAGCTGGCGAGACATGCGCAGCAAGGTTTTTGTGTCTCTTCTCGTATCTAGCGTACTTGGGTATGAAGTGAAGGTATTCTCGGCGGATGATTAAGGTACGGTGCATCTTGGTAGAAACGACAGTTCCTGTCAAGATACGGCCGCGGATGGAGACGAGACCGGTGAAAGGGCACTTCTTATCTGTAGGAATTGAAAGTTAGCATTTCATTCTTGTGTTGTGTACGCTCGTGCTCCCAAATCGAGGTCGCATATGGCCTCCCACCAACTATCGAAATATCTTCTCGTCGCACTCGATCGAGCATCCCAAAAATTCTACATACCGATGTAGCTTCCTTCAATTGCGGTCTTTGGTGTTCGGAATCCTAATCCAACGTCCTTGTACCATCTTCGTCCTCCCTTTCCTACTCTGCTGGACTTGGTCTTCGACTTGGAGTTGAGGAAGATATGAGGTTGCTTTTGGTAAGCGCGCTCAGATTGCACGGTAAGTTCGGTGGCCATGATTGCGGTTCGTAGTTGTCGAAGTCGCAGTCGTGGTCGTTATTGTCGAATGTCTAGAAGGATTTGGTGCTGCGCTTCGTCAATTTTTCCCTCGCCTCGCTTGGATTCAATTGTGCGTCATGTGATAAAGCATTTATGCGCTAAATAGAAAGGAGGCTAGTTTTCGATTATATAAGTCAGTCGCGACTTCTTGTTTTGTTTACGTGACTTTGGCCGACCAACGGGAGCATTTCAGACTTCACATTCGAAATTTATGAGCGATTGAACGTCACAACGAAAAGAAAAGGCATTTGAGCTTTGGGCTCTGTCTCAGTTCACGATGTCTTCACGAGAAGAAATGACACTTCCTGCAACGCGACCGAAGTCTCGAAAATCACTGGCACATATACCTTCATCTGTCATGGACCAGGAAAATATGACTGCAGATCTTGGGGCACTGGGAGCAGGAAAGAAGGCTGTACCAATTGAGAAGCTAGCAAAAAAATCACGAAGCAAAAGTATAGGACCTGGGGGTTTAGATGCTCTTAAAGATACCAGTGGAAATCGACGCAAGGTAGGGTGATCCTATCCATCATAGGACCTCTCAGCTAATTGTGTTCAAGTCGCTAGTTACAATTCCTCATCCTCCTCCAAAATCCATTCTGAAACCAACTATGCCCCCTCTTCGAGAGATTCCGGCGCATATCTCCACGAGAAAAGGAAGCCCAAAGAAATCTACCCCACCAATAGCTCAGGCAGACACGTTAATAGATTTCAATATCGATGGCCCCACTGTCACAGGCGCGGATACTCTTCCAAATCCCTTTGAAATTGGCGGTAGTGCAGCTGTTAACGAGACACGGGTGACATTGCGGACTGAAGAGGAGCAGCAAGCCGCTGCTAGGGAACGCGAGGAGAAGGAGAGGCAAGAGCTGGAAAAGGAAGTCAACTCTCGTCGGGATGCTCGAAGGAAGTCATTAGCAAACAGAAGAGTTTCATTTGCGCCAGAAGCTACGTTACATACTTGGGATGTTGTGGTGGAGTATCAAGACTCGACCACTTCTTCGAATTCCACCAATTCAACCCGTAGAGCATCATCTGCATCAAGCGACACAGTTGGATCACCACATCCGGGAGCCCCTGGACCACCGAGCTCGGACCCTTCCGAACCCCCCTCTACCCCTCCTGAACAGATTGAAAAGGAAACAATTACAGGAAGCCCGGCACACCAACGAGATTTGCACCAGAAGAAGAGACGGAGAAGTTCCGGTATCCCACCTATGAACTTCAACAATCCTGATGATGAAGGATTTTCATCCAGTCCTTTCAGTGGTAGCTCCGCTGGAGATCCCGAGGAGGTCATTGAAGATGATGGATCGCTGTCAAATAGCGGTTCGGAAGACGATGATGGCACGATGATGAGCATTGATGGAGGAGAAACGACGGATATGTCGATAGCTTCGGGGAAAACCTCTTCAACTGACTCTAGTAGTCGATTAGATGAAGCCTTGAAGTTAGCAGCCCGCCAAGCCGGTACCCAAGGGATAGATTTTGATGAGAACGGAGATAATGAAATGATCGAGGAAGATGAAGAAGTTGTTGCATCATTCGCACCATGGTCGAAAAAGCCTGCCCAAGACTTGGACCCACAACGAGATCAGGAGAATATCAACCCCTTCTCCCCTGCCTTCAAAGCTGGTGCTCCACCACCTGGTGAGAATGAATCCGATGGGGACGAGATGACAATGGACATGACGCATGCAGTTGGTGGTATTCTCCAGGGACGGCAGGCTGGCGATGACGAGATGTCCATGGATGTAACTCGAGCATTTGGAGGGATCATTACGAACGAAGCCCCCAAACCCACCACTTCAAGGAGAAAATCGATGCCGGCTAACCGATGTCAAAGCACGCGTAGGAGATCATCTGGTGAGGGTTCATCTCTTGGTGACGAGACCATGGATTTCACAATGGCTATTGGTGGTATTAATCCAGCCCAAGACGAGACCGTGTCGAAGAACGATGAGGATATGACTATGGAATTTACATCTGTGGTCGGCGGTGTTTTGCCTCCAGGGAATGCCACTACCAGAAATCGTCGTAGATCTTCTATGGCCCCAAGTCAGAAGTTGCAACAAAAA
>Ga0182030_10002930_pt1 | contig 36309 bp, 20 predicted proteins | sample 812S3MmetaG_FD_121299 | JGI IMG/M metagenome (GOLD analysis project Ga0182030, IMG submission 121299) | Permafrost microbial communities from Stordalen Mire, Sweden - 812S3M metaG (Illumina Assembly) | ecosystem: Environmental > Terrestrial > Soil > Wetlands > Permafrost | place: Sweden...
ATCAACCTCCCGATCGCCAAGCACCACAGCCTTTCCGGCACCACGCTGGGCATGAAGAATTGGTACGGCATTCTGGGTGGTCCCCGTCATCAGCTGCATCAGAAGATCCACGAGAGTCTCGTCGACCTCGCCGACTTCGTGCGCCCAACTCTAACCATGATCGATTGTTATCGCGTGCTCATACGGAACGGCCCGACCGGCGGCAACCTCGAAGATGTCCTGCTCAAGAAGACGATGGTGGCCGGCACCGATCCCGTGGCGCTCGACGCTTACGTCGCCAAAGCCTACTGGAATCTGGACGTCTCAGCGCTGCCTTATCTGCAAATGGCAGCGAAGCGCGGCTTGGGAACGTATGAGTTCGAGAAGGTACGCACACGCACGAAGCAGCTGTCATGACCCTGCAGAGGCTGCGAAGAAAATTGAATTAGTTGGCGAAGCGGCTAATTCGAATGCTCACAAATCACAAGTACTCTTCTTCCTGCGCTGTACAATACCTTTTCCTGGAAATCCGATAACGAAAATGCTTATAAAAACGGGGTAGAGCAATGCCCGAGTCGATTGACTGGCCGCCGGTTCATCCGCCGCGGCGGCGCCGTACCTTCCTTTTCATTTTCGTCGTCCTTGCCGCTATCTTCTTCGGCGGACGAACGGCGTTGTCATATTACGTGGACGCGCTCTGGTTCGGGTCGCTCGGCTATGGGGGCGTGTTCTGGAAAACACTGGGCTTGCAGTGGGGAATCTTCACGGCGTTCACAGCGGCCACATTTCTCATCCTGTTCGGATCGTTCCTGGCGCTGAAGCGGGCGCATCTCCCCGATTTGCCGAGCGGCCACACGATTTTCATCGGCGGACAGCCGTTGAAGCTGCCGGTCGAGCCGGTCCTGCGCCTGATCGCGCTCGGCATTTCGCTGGTGATTGCCGCTGCCACCGGCGCGAGCATGATGGTGGAGTGGCCGACGCTCGCTCTGTTTTGGTACTCACCCCACGCCACGGGTGGCGCCGGCGTCGTTGATCCGATCTTTGGCAAGCCGCTGAACTTCTTTCTGTTCGCTCTGCCCGCGTGGCAGCTCATCGCCGGCTGGCTGCTTACGCTAGCTGTGATTACCTGCATACTCGCCGCTTTCTTCATCCTCATCACGGGCGGGAGCCGAGTGATCGCCGGGCGTCTGAGCCGCTACGTCGCGCTACCCTGGCGCGGGCTCTCCATTACGTTTGCGTTCCTGCTGCTGATCGTCGCGATGCGTGTCTATATCGGCCGATTCGAATTATTACTTGAAGATCACACCATCTTCGGAGGCGTAACCTACACCGACGCGCACATTACGCTGACCGGGATGCTCATTGTCTGCGCGGCACTGGTTCTCGGCGCGGTGGTCGCAGCCGTCAACGCGGTGCGGACGCCGCGCGGACGCTGGCTGGTCGCGGCGATCCTTCCCTCCGTGGTCTGTTATATCGCTCTTCAAGTAGTGGCCTGGTACGTCAGCAGCTTTATTGTTAAACCCAACGAGTTGGTTCGCGAGAAGCCTTACATTGTCTACAACACCGCGTTGACGCGGCAGGCCTACGGATTGAACCGGGTCTCGCAGCGCGAGTTTCCCGCGGAGACGACCGTCGACGCGGCCGAACCCGCGAACAATCAGGCTACGCTACAGAACATACGGCTGTGGGACTGGCGCGCACTTCAGGACACGCTGCGCCAGATTCAGGAAATCCGCACCTACTACGACTTCCCCGACATCGATATCGATCGATATGACATCGACGGCACAAATCACGAGGTGATGCTTGCCGCGCGCGAGTTGAACGTCGATAAGCTCCCGGAGAGCAGCCGCAACTGGATTAACGACAAGCTGATCTACACTCACGGCTATGGCATCACTATGAATCCGGTCAATGGATTCACGCCGGAAGGGCTGCCGACGCTCATGCTGAGCAATATGCCGGTCCAGAGCACGGTGCGTGGCCTGAGCGTGACGCGCCCGGAGATTTATTTCGGGGAGATGACCAATACCGACGTCTACGTGAAGACGCGGCAGAAGGAATTCAACTACCCGCAAGGCGCAAGCAACAGCCTCACGTCTTATGAAGGCAGCGGCGGCATCGTGCTCGGTGGTTTTCTGCGCCGGATCGTGATTGCGCTCGACCGCGACGACCTCGCCAAGCTGCCATTCAGCGATGACGTGACCCAGGATAGCCGGCTGCTGATGCGGCGCAACCTGCGCGATCGCGTCTCGGCACTGGCGCCGTTCCTTACTTATGATCCTGATCCTTACATCGTGCTCGGCGACGACGGCCGGTTGTCGTGGATCATGGATGCGTTCACGCTTTCCGACAGCTATCCGTACTCGACCCATTACCAGCTCGACAACAATTCCATCAACTACATGCGGAACAGCGTCAAGGTTGTGATCGACGCTTACGATGGCACGACGACGTTTTACGTGTTCGACACCGAGGATCCGATCATCGCAGGCTACCGGCGCATCTTCCCGAGTCTGTTCAAGGATGCGTCCTTGATGCCACCCGGGTTGCGCAAGCACGTGCGATATCCGGAGATGCTGCTCAAACTGCAGGCGGAAGTGTACGGCCTCTATCACATGACCGATCCAGAAGCGTTTTACAACCGTGAGGATCTGTGGACGGTGGCCACCGAAGTCGGCATGAGCGAAGGCGGTCAGCAAGTCACGCAGGCGATGCAGCCGAACTTCGTTCTCATGAAACTGCCGGGCGAAACCGGCGAGGAGTTCGTGGAGATTCTGCCCTTCACGCCGGCCAACCGGAACAATCTGATTGGCTGGATTGCTGGGCGCAGCGACGGCGCCCAGTACGGCACATCGGTGGTCTACAATTTTCCCAAGACGAAGCTGGTCGACGGACCGCTGCAAATCGAAGCGCGCATCGATCAGAACGCGCAGCTTTCCGGACAATTGACGCTGTGGAATCAGCAAGGCTCGCACGTGCGGCGCGGGGCATTGCTGGTGATACCGACCGGGCGCGCGCTGTTGTATGCGGAGCCGATTTACCTGCAGGCCGAGCGCAGTCCGATGCCGGAGTTGCGTCTGGTCGTGCTCGCGCTGCAGGATAAGCTGGCGTACGGACCAAACTTCGAGTCGGCGATGGCGGCGCTTTTTGGCGGAGCGCCGTCGTCCCTGAGCGCCACTTCGACGAGCGCGGCGGCGGAGCCGGTGCGAGGCGCGCCGGGATCCAACGCGTCGCCCCAGACGTCAGCTCCACCTGCAGCGGACCTCAACGCGCTCATCGCCGAAGCCGCGAAAGACCTTGCCGACTACCAGCGTCTGACGGCGGAAGGCAAGCTTGGCGAGGCAGGACAGAAGCTGGAAGAGTTGAAGCGCGCGCTCGACAAGTTGAACGCGCGCCAAAGATAGTCGCGGCGGCGGCTCCGGACTGGTCCGCAATGACGGGGACACAGCCCAGGAACCGGTTTCGGTGCTCTCAGTTCTCTTCCTGTGGGCGCATCCTTCCGGTGCGCAGATAACGGCTGTGCCAACTCAACGATTCGGTCAGCAGGTGCGGCGTATGTTTGCCGTACGACAGCCGCTCGGCCCGATTGAGATAGTCGAGGAGCAGAGGTTTGTAGTCTGGACTGGAGCAGTTTTCGATGATGACGTGCGCCCGTTGACGCGGCGAGAGTCCGCGTAAATCAGCCAGTCCGTGCTCGGTGACAATGACCTGCACGTCATGCTCGGTGTGGTCGACGTGCGAAACCATGGGGACGATGGTCGAGATGGTACCCTTCTGCGCGGTCGACGGGGCCATGAAGATGGAGAGATATCCGTTGCGGGCAAAGTCGCCGGACCCGCCAATGCCGTTCTGGATGCGCGATCCCATGATGTGCGTCGAGTTGACGTTGCCGTAAATGTCGGCCTCGATCATCCCGTTCATGGCGATCACGCCGAGGCGGCGAATGATCCCGGGATTATTGGAGATCTGCTGCGAGCGCAGAACGATGGATTCGCGGTAGCTGGCCATGTTGGCATTCACCTCGGTCGTCATGTCGGGGCCGAGCGAGAATGCTGTGGCCGACGCGGCGATTAACTTGCCCGACTTCAGCAGCCGAATCATACCGTCTTGAATGACCTCGGTGTAGGAAGTCAGCCCTTCAAAGGGGCCTTCCTCAAGCCCAAACAGCACCGCGTTGGCAATGTTGCCGACGCCGGATTGCAGGGGCAGCAGATTCGCGGGCATGCGGCCCTTCTTCACTTCCCAGCCGAGAAATTCCAGGATGTGGCCAGCGATGCGCTTGGAAGATGCATCGGGCGCTTTGAAGGCACTATTGCGGTCCGGAGAATCCGTGAGCACGATGGCGACGACTTTCTCCGGGGGAACTTCGAAATAAGGTATGCCAATACGCTGGCCAGTGCGCAGGAGTGGAATCGGTTTGCGATTCGGTGGCGGCTCGAGACCGTAGTAGATGTCGTGCATGCCCTCCAACGCCATCGGCTGCCACGAGTTGACCTCGAGGATCACGCGCTCCGCTTGATCGAGCCATGTCTTGTTGTTGCCGACCGATGAACTCGGCACCAGGCGTCCGTCCTCCAGGACAGCGGTGACTTCGATGAGCGCAACATCGAGCTTGCCGAGGAATCCATATTCAACGAACTGCGCGACATGGCTGAGGTGAATGTCCATGTACTCCATTTCGCCGGCGTTGATGCGCTTGCGAGTTTCCGGATCGGACTGATAGGGAAGGCGCAGATGGATGCCTCCCGCCATGGCGAGCGCTCCGTCGAGCTCTGGGCCGGTGGAAGCGCCGGTAAAGACACTGACCTGGAACTTTTCCCCGCGGAAGTTCGCTTCAGTAATTCGGCGCGCCAGTTCAACCGGAACTGCCTTGGGATAACCAGATCCGGTGAAGCCGCTCATGCCGACCTGGTCGCCGGACTTAATAAGAGCCGCCGCTTCGTCGGCGCTCATGATCTTCTGCGCCAAACTGGAATTCAAAACACGCGTATTGGGTGGAGAAATAATAGCCATGCACCAAACCTTTCCATAGAGAATGAACCATTTATTTTAACCGCCGCCAGTTTGACCCGTCTGTGAGCTTGATCACGATGGGAGGGACATCTAGTTTTTCCGCATGACGGGACGTGTGGCGAACACGCAGTGCCGCTGTCGATCTAAATCTCCTTGATCCCGGGAGCATCCGGCCGGACGGTGGTCTTCCACTCTATGGTTCTGGGCTGCGTCCCATTGGTCAGCACCAGCTTTTCGATCCGGAGTTCACCTTCAAGCAGTTCAATGCGGAGGGTCCGGGCATCCAGCACAATCGCGCCAAACCCGGAAGCCGTGGAAAAGAAGGCCTGGAATGGCCGGACACTTAGCCGGGGACCGAACCAGAGTGTCCGCTCGACGGCCGAGTAACGGAAGCCGGCCAACGCTCCCAGCAACGCATAACTGGCCATGGCGCGAGCGTAGTAGTTGCCACACTCGTATTCATTCCAGGGATTGCGAATCCGACCGTCGTAACGGCTGCGCAAAGCCTTGACGATGGTTAGTCCTTCCTTAACGAAACCTTCCGCAATGAGGTGCGAGGCCACCTGGTATTCAATGCCAGTGAAGACTTCGTCGGAATACATAAGAGACAACGTGGGCTTGCCGCCCCGCGGCCAACTGCACACCAGCAAACCTGGTTCATGTCCCATGGCAAAGCCTGGACGCTGCGCATTGGCATGTTGGCTGAGGTCGGTCTTGAAATTGTGCTTAAAGATGGCTTGCAGCGTCTGGCGCACATGTTCGCGAGCGAGCGGAGTATCGATCCCGTAGATTCGAGCCATCCAAGCGCCAATGACTCCGTCGGAGAGGCATCCGCTTCCATATTGATATTTGGGGCCTTCGCGCTTCAGGAGTTTCTGCATTTCGCTGCTGTGCTCATCCACCCCGGCAACCATCGCGGCAAACGACGTGTTCCGCAGCCCAAGGTATTGCACTTTCTGCTGGTAATACTCGCCATTGAAGAGTTGCTCTTCCATAAGGCGCGCACAACGATGTGCCAGATCTCGATAAGCTTCGGCATCTTCGGTTTCACCTACCGCTTCCGCCATTTGGGAGAACGCCGAGAGCGCGCCCAGGTAAATGCTGGTGCACATGCCATCCGGTCCCCAGAACTCGATGTCGTAAGTATTGTGATGGGGTTCAAACAATCCTCCCTGGCGATCGGGGTCCCAAGTGCGAATGCAGTAGTCCAGGCTGCGTTTGGCCAGGGGATACATTTTCTTGAGCCAGTCCGTGTCTCCGGAAATCTGCCAGTCGCGAAACACCTTCATGATTCCGCCCAACTGCCCGTCCGACGCAGCGCGGAAATCGTGTTCGACCGGGCCTTCGGGAAGCGCGGCGCGAAAGGTGACGTGACCGTTTTCGTCCATGGAGCGGCCTAATTCGAGTTCTCGCAGAGTCCGCTCCAGTTGCGGATAAAGATGAGGAAATGCCTGCGCATAATTCCACACATGAGTGCAGGAGCCCTCGCAGCAGCCGGCATCGGGGAAGCATCCTTCCCAGCCCCACATGTCGCCATTCTCCAGACGGAGGACGGTGGGAGATTTAAGGATGGCGAGATTGGCGGAGACAGCGTCCAGCACATAGGGCGGCAGGGTGGAGGAGAACAGCGCTTCCTTGAAGGCCACCGTGCGTGCTCGCAATGAAGAGTAATTCTCTTCGACATAGAGAGCGACTTCGCGGGCGTCTTTCCAGACTGAGGCATAGTAGGGGCGCCACAGCGGAGACTTGCCTTCTGGAAACGAACGGCACCCGACATCGCCTTGGGCCTCAGGCAGGGGAAGGCCCCCAGCCTGTACGTAACAATTGGGAAAATGCCAGGCAATAAGGATGGGGTAAGTTCGCGATTCGCCCGGGGCTAATGCGCCTTCAAATAGAATCGAGCCGCCATTCCGTCCTTTGACATCGATTTCATTGGATCCGTCGTTGACGGTGAATGTCCCCGTCGAGACTTCGCGCCAGAGCGCCGACAACGCGTCGAATTGGAATGCTGAACTTCGCAGCCACATGCCCTTGATCCTCGGCTTATTGCCGATGGCGATCAGGGAGGCGCTTCCGTAACCTTCCGCGTTGGGCTTCTCCAGATTGTGAAAAAACACGCCCCGGTTGGGGATCACGGTATTGCGGCTGGAAGATTCCTCTTCGCCGCATCCGGAAGCTAAGTGGGAAAGATGATAGGAAAACTCATATTCCACGGTCCGCGCTGAACGATTGTGAAGCGTGTATTCCAAAACCGCGCAGGGCAGTCCCGAGTTTTTGTCATCGAGCGGGATAAAGGGGTTCCAGGCCGTGAGCGTGACCTGCAATGGAAGCTTGGAGTCGCTGAGTTGGGCTTCTCCAAAGGGGTATTCTCCTTTGAACGTGCACTTTTCAAAACGCGGAAAGCCTTCGAACCCTCCGCGGAAGTATCCCTGTCCCTGGAGCCCCTGGTCGTATATCTTGAAAACCGCGAAAGGTCCCTCGACCAACTTGGTAACCGGAGACGCGCCCTTGACATGGAGAATGGCGAAAGCAGCTTTGGAGGAAGTGTTGCCCTCGGGTAATGCCGTGGTTGAGGGACGATTCCAGATGGAAAAATCCTGCAACCCGCCATAGCCATTCAGGCAGATGCAACCGGCTCCGATCCCTCCCAGCGGCATCGCGACCTGGGTGGCTCGGTCGCCATTGAAAGTGCGCTGCGGTCCGTTCTGGAGGAGTTCTTCCAGTGAATACGGAGTCTCTTTCGAGCCAGAAACTTGGGGCGGGGTCGAGGGAGGATCCGAGGCGGGTGAATTGGTTTGAGTACCAGCCAAAGGGGCTGTCGCGGCCAAGGCTGCGGAGGAGGTTGTAACCAGGAACTCTCTGCGAGTGAACTTGTCGTTGAACGACATCGAACCCTCCGTTGAGAATCAGCGTCCTGGGCCAAAACTACTTGCTGTGGCTGCGAAGCCGCTCTCTCATCAGGAATAAAAAGAATAGAAAAGAAAAAATGAGGATAGCACGCGCGTCTCGACTCGAATCCGCGACCTGGTGCGAATCCCAGCCACTGCGATCACCACACGTGGGTAGCGACGACGGTAGGAACAGAGGGGGAGCCCGAAATCACTTCGACATGCAGAACGATCTGAAGATTCTTCTGCTGCCATCCCGCGGGTAATCCGCGGAGCGCCTCCTGGAGGAGCGCTGAATTTGTCACCAAATCGGCGGCCGCTTCCGTGCCGTAATGAGAAATGCCGGTGATTTCGACGATGATGCTGTTCGTGCCCGGATAAAAGACACGCGACACAATCGCGTAATCTTCATCCAGTTCGGGGTCGTCGGGGTGGGTCTTGATCGTCCAATTGGTGAGAGTGCCATCTTGCGAAACCCCGAAGGGCCGGTGGGATAAATCGATGGAGTAACGAAAATGCTCTCCGATTTCATGCCACTGGGTATAGGAGAATCCCACAAGAACAGCCGGCGTCGTACGGAGATCGCGAAACGAGACGTCGTTTCCAATCCGAAGCTTGTAGGGCTCTCCCATCTTGCCGAACATTTCGGCGATTTGGGTTGCGGAGTTGACGTCGCTGACGGCCACAAATCGGTTAGGGATCAGGACAAAATCTTCAGAACGGGTAGGTGGCTCGCTGCCAGGATTTCGAACGGCAGAGTACACGGGCACAGGCGCAGTACACACAAACACGGCCTTGTGGCTCTGAAAGACCGGGGACCAGAATTGATCGAGGGAATCCGCCGCGGGATGCGGGCGCAACCAGAAGAATGTTGCCAAGGCCAAAGCTAGAAGAACCGCACCCAACGTGGTCCAGAATAATGGCGAGCGCACCCAAGACTTCGCCGGGGCACGCTGCTCGGCGCGTTTGAGGAGGCGGAACTCGGGAATGTAGGTTCCCGGAGGAAGTTCAATCAATACCCTGGCATCAGCCGGCTGACTCAGGTAGTAGGAACGCAGCCGCTTTCGCACCTCGCCGGCTTTGACTCGAACGCCGGCATCCTCACTGGGATCGTACGAGGGCGGCTTGCCAAACACCTCAAGTCCGATCGTCCGTTCCTTGAGACTATCGGTGTGCCCGTTCAGGGCGCTATCGATCACATAGCGCAGGAAACTCTGGCAGAGCTTGCTGGCCTGAAAGTCGTGGCTGGAGAGCACTCGCTCCAGTTCCTCGCGCACGAGCGCGTCGGATATCGCTGGCTCGACCCGGCCCGATTCCAGATTCGTTTTTTGCGGCGAGGACGAAGTGTGTGACACGGAGAAGCTGCTCTGGGCGGAATCTTAGCACATGGCTGCCGGGAAGGCAGGCGCTGAATTCGAGCGCAAACCCTTGTTTGCCAGACGCTTGAAGATGTTCGAAACATCGACGTAACCCCAGCCGGGAGGACGTCAACAAGCTATTGCGGGATGTCGGGATTCAACGCCTGGGAGTTTCCAGATTGTCTATAGATTTGTGAATAGGCGGAGCGCAGCCGTTCCTCGCCTTGGCGCAATTCCAGGAATGTCCCCATTTCGCGTTCGGCGTCGGACGCGCGCGCCAGTTGCCGATAGAGCTGCGCCAGCCGATAGTGGGCTTGAGCATTCGTTGGATCGATGCGAACGGCCGCGAGCAGGTGTTGCAGGGCCTTCTCGGGCTCGCCGGTGGACATCAGCACCTTGCCCAGGCCGACCTGCGCTTCCGGATCGTCAGGCGACAGTTCCGCGGCGCGCTGGTAATGGCTGAGGGCAGCGGCCACATCGCCGTGCAAGCTGAACAGTGCGCCCAGTTGGGCTTCGGCCTTAGCATCGCTGGGATTAATGGCCAGTGCGGTCTCGAACTCTTTTTGCGCGTTTTGTTGCGACCCCTCCGACATGGAATCCTTCAGGATGGCTTCCCCCAGCTCGAAATGTGCCCCGGGAAGATGTGGATCGATCCTGACCGCTTCGCGATATTGCGCGACCGCGCCCTTGGCATCTCCCTCAGTAAACAAGTGCTGGGCCAGGACTTGGTGCATGCGGGCGGAATTGGGAGCGATCAGGGCAAGATTGTCGCGGGCTTGCGTGGCCAGGTCCGTGTGAACTCGGTAGATAACATAGAGAACGTCCACGTTCGCCGGGTCCAACTTCTGAAGCACGGCCAAGACCGCGGAAGCCTTCTCCAGATCCCGCCACTGATAGTCAAGTTCGGCCAGAGCCATGCCGGCGCGAATCTGCAATTTCGGATCCTGCAAATGCGGAAACGACTTTGCCAGGAGCGTTCTCGCGGAGTCGAATCTTCCCTGGGCCCTTTCGCATAAACCGAGGATCGCCTGCGCTTTCCAGAGCGCGGGTTGAAGCCGCAGTGCCGCGCGGAGGTTCTGGCTCGCTTCCGCGTAATTCCCCTCCAAGTATTGGACGACGCCGAGATCTCCCTTGGCCTCGACGTTGTTGGGATCGAGCGCCAGAATGGCAGTGAATTCGTGAAGAGCAGAATCGAGTTGCTTATCGGCCATAGCCTGCTGCGCTCTGGCGAGGTGCTCGCGAATCTCGCGTTGGGGAGCGGAGACTGCCTTCTGCGCGAAGAGACTGACGAATGCGAAAGAGAAGAAGATCAGAAAGAAGACTGCCACGTTTAAGATTCTGGACATGGGCTCTCCGAAATCAGCCGTAGAGTAGCATGGGTTTCCCGCAACCACGGTCGTGCCGGCAGAAATTGCGCCCTGCGTGCCAGCATCTGTGAAAAAGTATAGAGCTGATTTGCCCCGGCATCTTTTGTCCGTAATTCAGTAGTCGGCCGTGCAAAACCACTCAAGAATTGCCAGCAATCTTGTTTCAAACCTGCCACCGAACTGTTTCGAACTTGACGCTCGGGGGGGAAGGTTAGACAAAGGTACGCTGGGACTGCGTGTTCAGTCCTGCATCTGCCGTGCAGTGGATGGGCCTGTATACAAGGAGAAAACTTGGTGATGTCATCCTTCGGTTCGAGGTTGCGTTTTGCTTCCATCCTCGCTTTATTGATCTCTTCGTTCTTCGGCCTGGCCGCGGGCCAGAGCCGACAGAGTGGCGAAATTCGGGGGACAGTCACGGACCAGTCCCAGGCAGTGTTACCGGGAGTCAAGGTCACGATCACCAACACTTCCACGGGAGTCGTCCAGACGATCACTACGGATGCCTCCGGCGTGTACGACGCCCCCTACGTCGCGCCGGGCGAGTATTCACTCACATTTTCTAAAGACACTTTCAAAACCCTGGTGCGCGACGGCATCGAGTTGCACGTTCAGACCGTCACGATCAATGCGGCCCTCGACGTGGGCATGAGTTCTGAGAAAGTCACGGTAACTGCGACTCAGCCCGACCTGGAAACCGAGACGACCGACACGAACACCCGGTTCGGCACCAATCTGGTTGCAGACGCTCCCACTGGCAATCGCAGTTGGATGGACATTCTGGCCTCCTTGCCGGGAGTGAATCCTGGCTGGAACGAAAAGACGGGTGGCGACTCGGTCGGCGTGAATGGGCAGGCGGGGTACTTCTCTAACTGGCAGATCGATGGTGGTATTGCGATGTTCGGGCAGTCTTCGAATGCCGATTTGCTCGCTCCGCCCATTGATTCGATCGAAGAGGTCAGCGCCAACACCTCAAACTTCGGGGCGGAGCACGGCAGCGGCTTCTCGGTCTTCAACGTAATCACCAAGAGCGGGACCAACAGTTTTCACGGTACAGTTTACGAATACATTCAAAACGACGCCTTTAACGCGCTCAATAAGTTTGCGCAAAGCCAGCCGCCGATACGCTGGAATGAATACGGATTCAACATCGGCGGACCGATCAAGAAAGACAAGGCGTTTTTCTTTGCATATCAGAGAAACCCGAGCAATACATCCTCGCCTGCTCCGACCAGCTATCCAACGACGGGGCCGACTGGATACACGAACGGTGATTTTTCGGTGCTCCTGGGGGCGCCGGCAGTCGACAATGACGGAAATCCGATCATTAACCCCTGCAATGGGCAACAGGTTATCAATGGTCAGATCTTCGACCCGGCCACAACTGATCCCAACAATGGGAACTGCCGTCTACCTTTTGCCGGTAACATCATTCCGCAGAACCGTATGGATCCGGTGGCCTTGGAAGTTCAGAAGAATTTCCCTGCACCCAACCGCCCGGGCCTTTTCAACAACTACTACACCAACCTGGCTTCTCCGAACACGAACACATGGTTCCAGGGGAAGGTCGACTACGACATCACGCCTAAGAACCGCCTAACAGGTTCCATGATGTATGTGAAGTACAACACTCCGCTGAACGACCAGAACTGCGCTATCAACTGCGGAAGCTGGGGTGGAACAGAGCCCCAAGGGCAGCTTACGGATGTCTGGACGGTTACTCCGAATCTGGTCAGCGAATTCCGGTTTTCCCTGAGCCGCGCGCGCGGTGTTGCGACCGTCAATAACCAGGGGCAGGGATGGCCCACTAAACTGGGAATGACCTACGCACCGGACAACTTGTTCCCTTCGATGTCGATGGAAGGCGCGCTCAGCACTTCGATTGGCTATACACCATTTCCCCCCGCCATCGATGCCGAAACTACCTTTGTACCTTCGGAAGTGATGACTTGGGTGAAGGGCAAACACATTCTCAAGTTTGGTGGAGAGTTCGACCGCTGGTGGGTGAACACGGGCTGGGGGACGGCGACGGCGGGAGCATTCGACTTTAGCGGTGTATTCACCCAGAACCCAGCTGACCAGGCGTTGACTAACGGCATCCCGACCGAGGGAGAGGGATATGCGGATTTTCTCCTGGGAGTACCTTCTTCATGGAGCGTCTCGATCAATCCGGAGACCGGTGGACGGATGTACAGCGCACAGGCTTTTGCGCAAGACGAATACAAGGTCAAACCGAACCTGACTTTGACCCTGGGAGTGCGCTACACGCTGCAGAGTGGTTGGAGCGAAATTCATAACAAGCTGTCCACATTCCAGCCGAATATCGTGAATCCGGTCGACGGCTCGCTCGGAGCGATGTGGTATGCGGGGCAGAACGGACATAACTCGCTGACGGAGACCAAGCCAGCGATCTTTTCGCCGCGGCTCGGCTTTGCCTGGGCGCCCGGCAAAGACTGGTCGGTCCGTGGCGGCTTCGGAATCTACAACATCATCGCGGGGCAGAACATCACCGCGCCCGCACAAGCGTGGGGACAGGGTTGGGTGCCATCGGGCTCGATGACCTACGACTCCTCTACTGCTGCGCCTCTCTTTCAACTCTCGGCTGGACCGCCGCCAGGAAAACTTGTGTATCCGAGCAATTCGACTCGGACTCCCGATCTCCTGAATGGCACCGACGTTAACTATTCGTTTTATAACTCCCCGATTGCATATACCGAGCAATTCCATTTCGACGTTCAGCATGAACTGAAGGGCGGCGTGGTTCTCGATGTCGGCTATGTTGGCAACCGGGGCGTCAACCTGCAATACACGCGAGATTTGAATCAGGTGCCCGCCAACAAACTCGGAGGCGGACAAAACGCCCGGCCCTACCCGCTTTTCGGACAGATCAGCGCTGCCTACTTCGACGGGTGGTCCAACTACAATGCCCTTCAGATCACCGTCAAGAAGCAGCTCTCAAGAGATTTTTCTTTGCAGGCCAATTACAGCTGGGCGAAGGCAATGGACACGCTGACCAGCGCTGGTTGGGGCGGTGCCGGCTCGGCCGATCGGGTGGGCTACCAGAATGCCAGCAACCCGGCAGGAAATTATGGCCGGGCGGCCACCGACATCCGCAACATGTTCAATGGAAATTTCGTGTACCACCTTCCCTTCGGAAGAGGAAAGCGTTTCCTGCAGCAGGGAGGGATGGTGAATGCCGTCGCAGGCGGCTGGCAACTTTCCTCCATTTACCAGATCCGCAGCGGCTTGCCCTTCAGCCCATTCGATAGCACGAACAACAGTGGTGCAATGTCGGGAACGTTTCGTCCTAACCAGGTCGGGAATCCGCGCAGTGGAGCTTGTCCGAGCGGTGATCGGGTGGGGACCATTAACTGCTGGTTTAATACGTCCGCATTCGTGCAGGCGCCTGCCAACACGTTCGGGAACACTGGAAGAAATATTGTGAACGCGTCGAACTGGCGAACCGTCGATCTGGCGCTTTTGAAGGATTTTCCCTTAGCCCAACTCCGCGAGGGGATGAGCATAGAGCTCAAGTTCCAAGCCACCGACGTGTTCAATCACCCGAACCTCGGGTTCCCCGAGAGAGATATCGAGTCCAGCGGGTTTGGCCAAATCAGCTACGCGAATACCAGCCGGCAGATGCAGCTGGGGATGAAGATCGTCTTCTAGTCACGATGACTCTCAGGAACAATTGGCGGGGCGCCGCTCATCACGGCACCCCAGACCGGCCTGGGCTGATCTAGTCTTCTATTTGAACTTGATCGAAAAGCGTTCGGAGGTGAGTTTGTGCATTCCTTTATGAAAGGAATTTCTATTCTTCTAGCCGGCTTGATTCTGCCGGCCACGGCAGCGGCCCAGCAGCCGCCCGACCCTTGTGCGTCTCTCAAGGAAGACCTGAAAGAAATGGAATCGAGCCTGCGCGACTGGCCCAATTTAGGCAAGTATCGCGACGACGATGCCAAACTCGGTCCGCCGGCAATGGGAGAAGCGAGAGTGGTGTTCCTGGGCGATTCCATCACGGAATTTTGGGCGCTGTCCGACTCCTTCCACGGCAAGCCTTATGTGAATCGCGGAATCAGCGGGCAAACCACGCCGCAGATCCTTCTTCGCTTTCGCCAGGACGTGATCGCACTTAATCCAAAGGTAGTAGTGATCCTCGCTGGCACCAACGATATCGCAGAAAATACCGGTCCCACCACGCTGGCAGCGATCGAAGACAATCTGGCGTCCATGGTGGACCTTGCGAAACGAAACGGAATCCGCGTGGTTCTTTCTTCACTCCTGCCGGCTTTGCAATATCCGTGGAAACCGGAACTGGCGCCGGTAGAGAAGATTCGCGCCTTAAATGACTGGATCAAAGACTACGCCGCGAAGGAGGGGTTGGTTTTCCTCGACTATCACTCGGCGATGGCGAACGACAAGCGCGGTCTGAGGGCGGAACTGTCCGAGGATGGAATCCACCCGAACCAGGCTGGCTATGCCGTGATGGCACCACTGGCGGAGAAGGCGATCGCCGCGGCGTTGGGCAAGAACTGAGAGTCGTCCCCTATGCGAAGCAGGCTGATACTGTTTGTTGTCTCCGTCGTCACGATCTTCACACCGTTCGCCATGGGGCAAGTGAGGCCGGCTTGGACGGTCGTTTCCAGCGGTGAGGTCGACAGCCGGATCGAGCTTCAGTTGCGCGAGCTTGCATCGCAAAATGGCGCGTCCCTCCGCTTCTCGGGCGATGTCGAGCATGATACTGGCCCAAGGCGCAACGCCGGTAGCTTGCGGATCGAGTTGGATGGCGTGGCCGATCCCAGCGCGTTCCTGTCCGAACTCAAGCGGGAAGCCCGCGGCTCGGAGGTTGAACCCGCGGCGGAGCTGATTGGCGAAGGCTATATTCTGCGTTGCTCCTATTCACGTCCTGCTTCACGCGATTCCGCGCCCAATCGCATTCGCATTCAAGCGGCCTCGGCCACCGGTCTTCACAATGCGCTGCTGCGTGTTCCGGACCTTCTGGCAACCGCGGCCTCGAAGCTCTCGACGGATCTCGTCCCTCAGCCACAATCTGTGCGCTTGCAAGAGAACGGAGCGGAAGCGGTGATCGCCGATTATCCGTCCTTCCCCATCCGGGGCATTGTGGAAGGCTTCTACGGACCACCCTGGAGTTACGCCGACCGACTTGACGTGCTGCGTTTCGAGGGGCAGCACGGAATGAACATCTACATTTACGGGCCGAAGAATGATCCCTATCACCGCAAGCTCTGGCGCGAGCCTTATCCCCCAGAACAGATGCAGCACCTGGGCGAACTCGCGGCCGCCGCGCACGAGAACTTCGTGGACCTCAGCTTCGCCATCAGTCCCGGCCTTTCGATGATCTATTCCAGCGAGGCAGATTTCGAGACTCTCGCCCACAAGTTGGAAAGTGTTGGCAGGCTGGGGATCTCGAATTTCGCGCTCTTCCTCGACGACGTTCCGCAGGACTTGGTCCATCCCGGGGATAAGGCGCGCTTTCAGACACTCGCTCAAGCGCACATCCAGCTGATTAACCGTTTGTACGATCATCTCAAAGCGCTCTCGCCAAAGAATCGTTTGACGGTTTGTCCCACCACCTACACCGACGAATGGGGCAGTCGAGAATACATTCGGGAGCTGGGAGCGGGTGTCAATCGCGCGATCCCGCTGGATTGGACGGGGACAGAAGTCATCCCGAAGACCATCACGGCGGCTCAAGCTGAGGAATGGGGCGGCTACCTCCGGCGTAAACCTCTGGTGTGGGACAACTATCCCACCAATGACGGCGACCCGTGGTGGCTGAATCTCGATCCCCTGCGCGAACGGGACGCCGCACTTTTCACCGTGACTCAGGGCTTGTTTTCCAACCCCATGGACCAAGCACATGCCACCCTGATTCCGCTTCAGACCGTGGCCGACTATCTGTGGAACCCGCGGGCATATGATCCAGAGAAATCGCAGATGCATGCGCTCGTCAGTCAGTATGGCCAGGACGCGCCGGCGCTCCTCGCCCCGTTGCTAAGGATTTTCACGGCTGACCGGGGAGACGGCTTGATCTTCAAATCCATTTTTGAGGAACGTTGGACGCCAATTGATGTCGTAGCCGTCGAGTCGCAAGTTTCCCGCCTGAGTTCCTCAATCGCCGCCCTGCGAGGCCAGCCCCGGTTTGAAAAGCTGGTGTCCGAAATCTCCCCGCTCCCCGACGCGCTCCGCGATCAACTGGCTCGCGTCCGGACTGACGCCGCGTTCAAGCACCTGCCCGACGGCAAAATCCAGTGGGACCGCGAGCGAGATCTTCTGAAAGCGTCCCGGGTCTCCGACAAGCCCGTTCTGGATGGCGACTTCTCGAAGTGGGAGTCCGGAACTTTGTATCTGCTGAACAAGAATTTCCAGATCGTGGACGGCGAAGACCTTTGGAAAGGGCCATCGCGGTTTTCCGTTCGAGTCGCGTTAGCTTGGGACGATGAGAACCTTTACTTCGGGGTTGATGTCATCGATCCCGAGCTTTACCAGCCTTTCTGGGGGCGAGGAGTGCAGAACGGAGATGCGTTTCGCCTGATCCTGGACACGACATTGCCCAACGCCGCAAAGCCCGGAAGGCTAAGCGGCGTATTCGATCTCTATCTGAGTCCCGGAAATTTTGCCGACGTGAAGCCCAGTGTTTACTGCAACGAGGATTTCTTCCCCCAACGTTCCCGTCCACACGACTATAACCAGGAGATTCGGGCCACCTGGAAAAAAACGGCGGCTGGTTTTTCCGGCGACGTGGTCGTACCGGCGGCCTTCTTCACGCGCGAGAATTTTGCGCGGGGCCAGGAAATCGGGCTGAGCTTCGGGGCGCAAAAGGTTTTCTCGCCCCAAGACCGATTGGAGGAAGATCCAGCACGGATCGCCTTTTCCTCGAAGCAAGGCGGCTTGTTCCCGGTTGAGCCGGAAGCCCCGTCCACGTTGCAGAGAATAGTGCTGGTCGACCCATCAAGGGCGCAGAAGTCAGATCATCCAATCAAGTACGACATGGCCGCTGCGGCCGACACCGTTGCTGCCATCCAAGATTAGTGATTAGTACTGACGCCGGCAGGCGGATCTTGCGCCGGTTCCCTGCTGGGATCACGGCCGGTGCTGACCGCGCGGATTGATTCCCAATTGCTTCAGTTTCGACTGCAGCGTTGTACGCTTCAATCCCAAACGCGCGGCGGCCCCTCTCGGCCCGCCAATCTGCCCGTGGCTCTCCCGCAAAGCGCGCAGAATGTACTCGCGTTCCGTCGCTTCCAGGCTTTCATCCACGATTTTCTCGTCCGCAGCAATCGACTGCAGTTCACTGAGCGGCGCCGCCAGAACCGAACCTTGCGTCAGAATCACCGAGCGCTCGATAAAATTTTCCAGCTCCCGCACATTGCCCGGCCACTCCCACCCGATCAGTGCGTCCATGGTTTTTTTCGGAATACTGGTGATCGACCTGTTCATGCGCCGCGCGCACTTTTGCACGAAATGTTCCACCAGCAAATGGATGTCATCCCGCCGTTCCCGCAATGGGGGCACCCGGATCGGAAACACGTTCAGCCGGTAATACAAATCGCTGCGGAACTCGCTTTCTCGGACGGCTTCAGCCAAATCGCGGTTTGTGGCCGCAATCAAACGAAAGTCCACTTTCATAGTTTGCGTTCCGCCCAGCCGTTCGAATTCCTGATCCTGCAAAACCCGCAGCAGCTTCGGCTGCAACGCCAGCGGGATCTCGCCGATTTCGTCGAGAAACAGTGTGCCCTTGTCGGCCAGTTCGATCCGGCCAATCTTCTTGCTCACCGCTCCGGTGAACGCGCCCTTCTCGTTCCCGAACAACTCGCTTTCCACCAGGCCCGATGGAATCGCAGCGCAATTCAACTTGATGAAGCTGCTGTTGGCCCGCTGGCTCAAGCGGTGGACTGCTCGCGCCACCAGTTCCTTTCCCGTTCCCGTTTCGCCCAGCAGCAGCACGGTGGCATCGCTGGCCGCCACTTTGCCAACGTGCTCCATGACGGATTGCAAGGGCTTGCTCAGGCCGATGATATCCCCGAACCCCAGCTCGGAATCGATTTCCCGCTCCAGATAGAGCTTTTCTTCCGTGAGCTTTTTCTTGGCTTCACGCAAGGCTTCGGTTGTTTCCCGGAGTTCAGTGACGTCCATGCTGGCGCCGGTGAGCCCAATCACTGCGCCCGCCGAGTCGAAAACCGGTTCAATGGTCGCGTCGAAATAGTGCTTCCTGCCGTCGTAAGTGAGTTGCATTTCGTGACGCACTGCCACCCCGGTTTCCAGCACCCGCCGCCGGACTTCCGCGCCGCGCGCAACCTCCTCGGGGTCAAAGATCTCGTCCGAAGTTTTTCCCAGATATTCGCTGTCCGAAAAAGGAGTCTGCGAATTGTACATCCAGGTGTAGCGTGAATCACGGTCCTGGTTGAACACCGCAGTCGGAGAATGCTTCAGCGCCACCCGGAAGCGTTCCTCGCTTTGCCGCAGGGCCTCCTCGGTGCGCTTCTGATCGGTGATGTCCATGATCACGCCGACAACTCGCAAGGGCCCTGCGGCGGTATCCGCAATTACCAGTCCTCGCGCGCGTACCCACCGCATCACGCCGTCCGGTCGAATGATGCGGAACTCTACCTCGCTCGGTTCGCGGCTCTGCGCCAACTGCGCAAATGCCTCTTGGATCCTCGCCCGGTCTTGGGGATGCACCAGTTCCCAACTAAAGAAGCTGCCAAAATCCTTCGCGAAGCCGCTGGGGATGCCCCAGATCTCGGCGAATTCAGTCGTCCACGTTCCCCGGCTGCTCCCCAGTTCCAGCTCAAACGCTCCGATCTTTCCGACTTGAAGCGCCAGCCGTTGCCTCTGTTCACTCTCCCGCAGCGCCAACTCCGCCTGCTTCTGCTCGGTGATGTCCTGTACCAGACCCACCTGCCATCGGTGCGTCTCTCCCTTACCCCACATCGGCACCACCAGAATTCTTGCCCACCGCACCGATCCATCCGGACGAACATACCTTTTTCCCGTTTCGTAATGTGCCGTCTTTTCCTCGGCCAGCTGCTGCAGGTATTCGCTGGTTTGCTCGATGTCATCGGGGTGGGTAATGCTCCTCACGTCGACTCCCAGCAACTCTTCTTCCCTGCGCCCCGTGATTTCGCAGTACTTCGGATTGGCTTGTAGAATTTGCCCGCTGCGCGAATCCACCAGAGCAATGCCCACCGGAGACCGCTGGTACACTGTCCGGAATCGCAGTTCACTTTCCCGCAACGCTTTCTCCGCTTGTTTCTGCTCGGTCAGGTCGATGAAGGAAATGAAATTGAGACCGCCGATAATCTTGGCGGGAACGCGGACGTATCTCTTGCTTCCATCGCGGCAGGTGATGGTCACCTCCATGGGCTCGACCTCGCCGTGTGTCCGGGCCGCCTCGGCCATCCGCCGCTTCCACTCCGTCGAAACCCACTCCCGATATTCCGGATCGGGATACGCCAAGGGCCACCACTCCGATACGTTCGAGAACTGTTCAAAGGAATATCCAAAGAGTTTCAGAAATTTTGGATTGTGATAGATGGCTTTCTCCTCGCCCACCGACGAGAGGATGACTCCCACGGGAAGATGGTCGAGGACCAGCTTTTGAGTCTCCTCCCGTTGCCGCAGTGCCTCTGCCGCCTGCTTCCGCGCCGTGATGTCGCGCGAAACGGCCACGCCATACTCCCGGTCCAGTCGCACCCTTCGAAAATTCACTTCCACCGGAAACGAGGTTCCATCCTTTCGCCGGTGTACTCTCTCCATGATCACGAATCCCGACTCCTGCACCTGCTGCCGCACCCAGGCTCGCCAACTCTCATCGATGTTCCGGTCGATGTCAAAAACTGTCATCGACAAAAGCTCCTCCCGGCTGTATCCCAGCTCCACGCACGCTCGTTCATTTACATCGAGGAAGCGCAGAGTCTCCGGGTCGACTACCTGAATGGCATCGTTCGATTGGTCCAGCAGCGTCCGGAAGAGCGTCAATTCGCGGAGCATCCGCTCTCGCTCCCGCGCCGTCGTCAGTAACTGATGGTTGGTCGCGCGCAGCGCCTTCTCCGCTCGCACTCTATCCGTCACGTCATGCGCCATCCCCCGCACAATCGGCGCCGCCACTCCTTCGGTGCGCAGCGTGTTGTGATACTCCCAGATCCGCCTTTCTCCCGATCGCGTCACCGCCGCCAACAGACCGCGAGATTCGCCCGTGCGCTCGATCTCGCGCAGATAGGCATCAAACTCAGCTTGGAATTGCGGATCCACAAAATCCCGCATCGGCTTCCCCATCATTTCTTCTACGCTGTAACCCAGCAGACGGGCTGAAGCGGGATTGACCGACAGGAATCGGCCTTCAAGGTCGTGGACACACAGCAGGTCTTGGCTTTGCTCGACCAAGTCGCGATACCAGTCTTCGTTTTCTTCCAGGGCCCGCCGGATCGGGTCCTGTACGACTGGCGCTTCATCCGGAAAATGGCGCTTCCGTTCCCCAGGGTGCAATGCCATGGCTCACCCCTAATCGACGCCCGCGGAATCGTACACATTTTGATCGGCCAGATCGATTCCGGCAGGCGCCTGAATTCTCATTACCAGCATCTCTTCGAGACACCCTCTAAGTACACCGCTTTGAAGAAGCTCCTGTTTTAACTTGTCTGAGTCCAGACCCCACCCTCGTGCTTTGGCAGGGAGTGTAGCAGAATATCGTTTTTGTTGCACAGGACTTCCATAAGGCGATGTCAAGCTGCTTGTGTAAATACGGAGAGGGTGCGGGTTTCCCATGCCTGGCTTCTCCAGAACACCCTCCGAGACACATGACCGTACAAACTCCGTGCGCTCACTGACACTCGCATTGGAGACCGTAAGTCCGAGTGGCGGACGGAAGAATGATTCTCGTTCCAGAAACAGAACAGAGAGCGTGTAGTGACGGGGCTCTGCCCCGTCCCGAGCCTCCGATGAATTATGTTCAAGCGAGAACGGGAAGGGCACGGCTTCAGAGGCTGCGGAAAAACTCGATTTTGTACTTGATTTTGGGTGGCGCAGCGGTTCCCCGTTGCGGTAAGTGCATTGTTTTCAGTCCGGCTTTAGCCCCTGAGGACCGACGTCTCAAAGCGGCTCAACTCGCCAACACGTAGTCAGACCTTCCCTAGGCACGCATTTTCCGAGCACGGTCCAGCGTGCTGTAGTGCAGCAGTAATCCGGTGGAACGCGCGTACTGATCAAACAGCGAATAGGGACAGCGTTGGGGGAACCCGGGGAAAGAGGCCGTCACGAATAGCCGCCCAGTTGCTTCCAACGCACCGAGGCGCAAACGAATCGCACCCGCTGTAATCTGCCGGCCCAGTTCGGCGGCGTGGGGATCCTGGCTGCGGCGCGCGGCTTGGCCGAAACGGGAAAACTCCAAGGCAATGCAGGACAAGGTTCTCACATAGGAGAGGGCGGCCCAGGCTCTTTCGCGCTGGATGGTTCTAAACTGATCGGGCGGCAGGCTCGACCGCAGGAATGCCTCCTCCTCGGGATCCACTAGATTGCGGAATGCCTCAATATCCAGCGATCCAATCAACGCCCGGGCTTTGTCGATGCTGAGCGGATCTCTGCTGCGTGTGACCGCAAGGTACGCCAGCAGTGCCGCCAGGACCACCGCGATCGCCACATAGAACAACGCGCCGTTCATTGCAAGAATCGCTCCAATTCCCTGTTCCACTGATCCACGCCACCTATAGGCACATTACTGGTCTGAAGAATTTTCCTCTCCGGAACCACCAAGTACCCAAGCCAGATCAGAACGGCAACGTGGTAGCCCCCGGTTGGAAGCAGGTTCAGCGCTCTGGCCATAGATTCTGTGAGTTCTCCCGTATGCATGGCCCAGTTGGCGAGTTCCACGCTCGATAGAATACCGAAACCCAACGTGATGCCAAACACGTAACTTTGCAAAGACAGCCCAAACGCACGCGAGAACAGGAGCAAGAAAAGCACCAAGCCGCACTGCACGATCGCGACTCCCCGGCCGACCCACGCCGCGCCGACTATCAGGCTGCCAGAAGTCTGTCCGGACGCAAAGATTGCGCACAGAACAGCGGCGGCGAGCAGAAATCCGGTAGTCCAGCGCAGCGAGACCCTGGCGAGTGCATCTACCTGTCCGTGCTCATGAAATACGTGGTCAAAAACCTCCTGAATAACTCCGAATCGAAGTGCAGCGCTTATTGCCGAAGTCACCAGGTAGACATGGACATACCAAGTTCCCTTGCTGAGCCCAGTCACTGCGATCACGAAGAGCACGACAAACTGTGCGATTCCATACCACGTGTACAGGACAAAGGCGGGGAAGCTTGTATGCAGGCGTCTAACCAACACCATGACCGCAATAACCGCAAGCACAACATGGGGCGCAATCCAGAGGTAGAGCAGCAGGAGCTTGTACCAGGGCATCATCTCGATAACACGGTACTATAGTTCCCGAAAAAGGAAGTTGCAATCCAGATTTTGCGCCCCTCATGTTGTGTCTAGAGCGGCGAGTGGCACCCGTTGGCATTACAGATTGGCAAAGGGTCGCCATCGGCGAAACTCGGTACGGTTGTAGTGAGCAGCAGAAAAACGGCTACGGCCAGAACTCGAATAATCTTTTTCACGATGTTACTCCTTGGCAAGAATGGTCGGACCGTGTTACTATCCACCGGCAGCTGTTGCGTTAGGCAGCCGTCGTGATTTGCTTTCCTTTTCGGAAAACGTAAATTTTGTGTTACTCAGATCGGCTCTTGAAGACTTCGAAAGCAGTACTTTGAGTGCAGTACCCGGGCTTCTGGGAAAATTGCGCTACTTGGCGCGACTGCATAAGGGCGGAGGGGCCTACTCGCATTGGGGATTAGGAAGGGTCTACGGGAGCGGACCGGCGGAGAACGCGATCCGCGCGTCTCACCAGACCTTGGTCAGCCAGATACTGCGAACGCCCTTGCGAGACCTAGCGGACGACCTCAAGTCGTCGGCTGCGGCTGCGCAGATCGCGGACCGTGAGTTCTTGTCAAGTCTGGAGAAGCCTGTGGGGAACGTGCTTCCGGCTCAGAGTCTGCACGCTTCAGCGAAGCACTTCAGGTCAGTTCTGCAGGCTCTCTCCGCTCTGGCTCGGAATAAAGCACCTGCCACCTCCCGAGACGAATCGCCGCTCCCACCACCTGTCCAATGACTTCCGCCTCTTGAGGATGCTTAAGGGTTCGAACCGGAACCGGTGACAATGGATGCGATTGCAGGACGATGCGATCCCGGCTGACATGGCACCAGCAGCACACAAAGCCATTGCGGGTCTCCACGAAGTAGATAGGACGCTCAAACTCAGATCGCCAAATGCCTTCCGCGACCTTATTCTTGGACTCGTCCACCTGCACAAAACTGCCCGGGGGAAGAATAGGGTGCATGGTGAAATCTTCCGCTCCGATGTAACCGTAGGTGTACCGGCCGTCGGCAAGCGTTGAAAGATAGGTGAGCGGCACCGCGCCCCACTGTTCGATCATGCGCAGAATGTTCGTAGTCTTGGAAAGGGTGAACCCCGGATCCAGCCGGACCGGGATGAGAGCCTCGCTTGCGCTGTCTGAGACCTGAGAAAGATGAGAGCGGTTGGGCCGGGCAGAAGGAAGATCTACATGAATGGTGTTAAGGTCCACCCCATACCACGACAATAGCTCGTGGTAATCACACCGGTAGATTGCCGCTAGAGTGTACAGGCGAAAGATGCTGGGGACGACTCCTTTGGTCTCGATATCGGATAGTCGACTGGGCGGAATGGCAAATTCGTCGTTCGCAAGCCGGCGTGAGACCTGGAGGCTGCCAGTTTCCACATCTCTCATAGTGTAGCCAAGCGCTTCTCTCAGCACTCGCAGCTTCTGTCCACCCGTCAGTTCCACCCCCCGCACCTCCTGGAACCCTGTCACTATAGCAGTCAGGGTCGTCCACGCAATCAAACTTCGCAAGCGTTAGCCGATCTCATGTTTGATTTCCGTAAATGACACCACCTGCCTAATCTCTTTAAAGGACTAGGGTTACGTAAATCGTACCAGCGCGGAACGGTGCTCGCCAATCTACCGTTCTGAATCTGTCAGCTTCGCGACCGGAGGCTTTGTTCGATATTCGTGACAAGTTGAGGCGTCAAAAACAAAGCTTGGAGAGCAGAACCGGAGCGCGGGAATTCCTCGTGCTTTCTTTGGCTCGAAGTGTAGGGTCTGCAGATGGCGGCCGAGGTGTTTTGCAGGGACCAAACTGGCGGAGCACACGTCAACACAACTCCCGCCAGATGAGCGCGGATCGGCCTTTGTGCAACATGCTTCGGCCCTTACCTATGTGCTACTCCACCCGCAATAAGATCCCGCCCCCGGGGGCGAGCCAGTTTTGTTCCCCTCGGAAGGGCTCCGCTCGACCGGAGTACGGATTCACGCGCACAACGTTGTGCACTTCCCGCTTGAACTCAATGTCGAAGCGGAAGGAATAGGTCAAGTCCTTGTTGACGATCATCAGGTAAGATTGCCCCTTTCCGTCTTCGAATTCACCCACCAGAAAGCGGGCCGCGACGGAGGGCGGCACATACCCATCTTCGTCTTTCACCATGCTGATCCACCGCACCAGGCGGCTCTCGGAAAGCGGCTGGCCTTGCTTGGGCACATCGGGATAGTGGTAGACGCCCGTGCTCCGCAGTCCGGCCAGGGTTGGCGCCAGCGCGTGAATCTCGTAGTTGATGCGGCGCAGCGCGTCCCAGGTTGGGGTTTTGTTTCCAAACTGGTCGGTCGCACCCATCCGGTAGTTGCCGCGTTCCGGCGTGAAGTACGTGAAGTACTGGATGCCACGCCCGCCATAAGCCAGCGTGCTGTAGACCTGCAGATGCAAGGTGGCATCCGTGGGAACCATGTAGCCGAAATGCGCGACGGCCTGAATGCAGCTCCAGAAGGGAGTCTTACTCTCCAGTCCGACCTTGCGCACAATCTCTAGGTTGGTGAAGAACTCATCTCCCATCCCGCCGTAAGACAGTGAATAGTTATCGAAGCTCAGGAAGGGCTGATGGACCACATCGACGAGCGCTTTGGCATAGTCCTCATAGTTTTTGTACCACGCCTGCTCCCCCTCTCGATACGGAAACAAGTTCACGTAGGAGAGTTTTCCGGGCATGGCTTGGCGCAGCAGAGCAACTACGCGTCCGAGAGCGGGCATCTCTGACGTCCGAGGCTCATCGTTCAGAAAGAACCCCAGTACCGTAGGATCGCTGCCGAACTCACGCGCCAGTTCAGCGACGTCTTTGCGGATCTGATCCTGGGGCGGCACTTTTCCCCAGTCGTAGTTGCTTAGTCGCGAGTCTCGGAGGATACAGCTTAGACCAGCGGCGCGGACGCGCTCGACATCCTCCGCCCTGCAGAACCCGGCGATATTCATCCCCGCATCTTTCATTCCTCGCAGCAGCTCAGGGTCGGATGGCGTGTTGTCCCACGGCATGACGGCAAAATCGTGCGGCGTCGCGGGCTGGGGATGTGGGAACTGCTGAGCGAGGATCCGCGCCGGCCACAAAAAAACTAACAGGGACAGAACCAGCAAGCGATTCATTCACTTGTCCTCTCGTTGCTTCGAGCGCTCACAACTTGTCCTCCTGGAAACATGTCTACGACTACCTCTGAGCTTCGGGAACGAGCCGGGCGGGCTCAGCGAAGAACTGCCGCGCGGCACCCAGCTAGAAGGTCAGACTGGCTCCAAGCTGCATAGTACGGCCCGTGGAGGCGCTTGAAATTGTGCCCACACCGCCCGGACCCGTAGCTGTGCCGATCGCGGCGTTCGGCAGCCCGAAATTGGGGTGATTGAGCAGGTTATTGGTTTCTATCTTGAACTGCAGCTTTCCCTGTTCACCAAGCTTCCGGATGGAAAAATTTTTGAGCAATGCCCCATTGATATTCGTCCAGCGTGGACCGTACAAGATATCCCGTCCGGAATCGCCGAAGGTATACGCGTCCGGCACCACAAAGGCGCTCGGATCAAACCATTCATTATTGTTGGGGTGCGCAACCGTTCCTTTTCCGATGCGGTTCGGACGCCAAGCCCCCGCCAGCGAACCGCTGTCGTTGAAGGTGCCGACGTACGGAGTAAAAGGGCTGCCCGAGTGTATCTGGAACAGAGACGAAATCTCCCATCCGCCCACAACCGCGTTCAACAGGCCGTTCTCGCTCTGGAAATGCTTGCCGTTCCCGAAGGGAAGTTCGTAGACCAAGCTGCCGTTGAAGAAATGACGGAAATCCGTGGTCGAAGGACCATAGTTCGATCGCGGATCATATTGGTTTTGCAGTGCCCCGCCATGTTCTTTGTGTCCACCACCACCACCGACAAAGCCGGAGTTCGTGATCTCGTCCATGGTCTTCGACCAGGTGTAATTGGCCGTCAACAACAGTCCGTGCGACACCTGCTTCTTCACACTGGTTTGGAGAGCGTTATAGCTGGAAATGCCGTCGAAGAACGACGCGTTGACGCCGAGATAGTTGGGATAAGGTTGATTCAGTTGAGCATTGCCTGGCCCCAATTTGCTCTCGGGCACCTGGTCGATGTCCCGCGTATAGGCAAGATGGACCCCGTGATTCCCTACATAGGCAGTCTCCAGAACTATGCCGCCTCTGAACTGGTGCTCGATGCTTAGCTGATATTCCTCGGAGTAACCGAGCGGACTGTGAAACAGCGGATAGTTAACATTCTGGCCGTTCAGTATGTCTGGAGTCCGCAGCTGAGGACCGGGATAGATGGGCGCTGGCGGCCCCTGGGACAGCTGAAAAACGGGCGTAAGCCCATCCGTAGTGCTCAAAGCACCAATGGGTGCCCAGCCCTGTCCAAACCCGCCGGATGCGTAGGTGTTCCATCCTGCGATGACGTTGTAGATTCCGAATCCACCCCGAATCGAGGTGTCACTCCGGGGCGCCCAGGCAAATCCCAACCGGGGAGCGAAGAAATCTTTAATCGTGTCCGTTTCCGCCAGGTGCCCAAGCTGGCCGGCAAACCATAATGCACCTGGCGTGCCCGTGGCCGGGTTGATGATGTTCGGCTGAAAGCCGGATATCTTGTTGTTGACCTCGCTCCATCCGCTTTGAATGATGTAACGCACCCCCAACGTCAGAGTGAGTTTCGGGGTGACTTTGTATTCGTCCTGGGCGAAACTCTGCGCGCTCCAGCTACGCGCCCCAACTACCGGTTGCGGGGAGATCCACCAACCGTCCGGCAAGCCCAGGAAAAAATCCGCATAGCCCGTCCCCTCAGTGAGCTGGGGGTTCGGGTTGATTTGGTCTGCGGGGTTACTGGTGAAGAGGCCGCTGAAATCAAAATTTCCTTCGTTGGCTATCGGCCACCCTGAGTTGACCAGCCACCTCTCAAATTCGCCTCCGAATTTTAAGATATGCCTTCCCCTTATCCAGGTGAAAACGTCGGAAGGCACGAAGGTAGTCTCGGCATCCACCGCCGGTCCACCAAAGCCGGCGGCGTCAACTCCGATCGTGTCGCTGAAAACTCCGTCGATATAGATGTCGGGGAAAAGATCGCCGGCAGGATTGTTCAATCCCAGCTTGGCCGGATAACCTTGGCCCATGTTTGTGACGTTGGCGATGAAGTGCTCGCGCGTAAGGGCAAGACGCAATTCATTTACTTTGCTTGCACTCATCGTCCAGACATCGGTGATCTGGCCCTGTACGTCGTGTTGTGGGGTTTTAATGCAGTCAATGCTGCAAATCGGATCCGAGTAAGTAGTGGTCTGACGGACCAGCATGAACGAACCGGTCAAACGGTTGCTTGCCGAAATGTCATAGTCCACTTTCCCAGTAAACCATTTTGTGTCGACAGGATAGCTGACACTGGTATTGAAATTGTTGACGATCGCATCGGTCTGGGGTGAAGGGAAGTACTGCTGTATGGCTCCGGCCACCTTATCCAGCCGGGTAAGAGGAATAATGTTTCCTGGAAAAGGCCGATTCGTGTTAGTGGCGGGGTTATAAGTGGCGGGGTCATAGAGTTGGACGGCGGTGAGACTCGAGCCTTGCGGAGCGGGGATGCATAGACCATTGGCATCAAAGCCGGTTTGACACAACTCCGAGAAATCGCCCGTGCGCATCTTGCTGCTCGGGTAGGAATAGAAAGCTGTACTTGGAGTGCTGGTGGGATTGTCCTGAAAACTGCCGAAGAAGAAGGCCTTGTTGCGCTTGATGGGCCCACCGAGTGTGAAACCGAATTCGTTCCATCGAACTGCTGGTTTCGGTTGGGTGGGATCGGCAAAGTAATTGCGCGCGTCGAACTTATCGTTCCCAACGTATTCGAACGCGTCCCCATGGAACTGATTGGTGCCACTCTTGGTGGTGACGTTGAAAACGGACAGGCCACTTCCTCGCTCGGCGCCGAAGTTTGCTGTGCTCAGATCGACTTCCTGGATTGTGTCCAACGGGGGTTGCAGGATGTCCGGGTTCTGTGACGCCCCGAGCATCGCAATGCCACCATCGATTTGCCAATTGGACTGATACGCCGTCTGGCCGTTCACCCCGATGGTTTGTCCGGTGGCATTTGCATCGCCGCCGCCATTCACGCCGGGGAGCGTTCCCAATAGCTCGTCCCAACTGCGGTTCACATTCGGAACGTCCGTGACAACTTGCGTCGTTAGCGTCAGGCCCCTTTCGGCAGTTTCCGTCTGCACCAGGGGCTGGAGAGCGGTGACCGTTATGTTCTCCGAAACCGATCCCACCTCCAGAACGGCATCGACTTTGATGGTCTCGACATGCAACACAATTCCGTTGCGGACGTAGGTCTTAAACCCTTGCTTGGCAAAGGTTATGGAGTATTCGCCGGGCGGCACGAATGGCGCTTCGTAAACCCCCGTCGAGTCCGTTGTGAGCGGCTGGCTCACTCCCGTCTGCACATTCGTGATGACAACTTTGACGCCCTCGACCATCGCGCCGGATGCATCTGCCACTGTTCCGCGAATCTCCCCCGCTTGCTTGCTCTGAGACGCAGCCCAGTAGGTGGGCAGCAAAACGAACAGCGCTAGAGTGCAGACACATCTCAGACTTTTGCTTAGAGGCGGCAGGCAAAACCGGCGATGATTCGAACCCATGAGATCCCCCCATTTGGTGGTGTAAGGGACGGCCGCTCTTTCTCGCGGCAGCGTACCTGCCCCGAGTTCGACTCTCGACTACCCAATTCCTGGAGTCAAGGCGCGTAACCGTGCGTAACCGTAGGCGTAACTGTTCCACGGAGTAGCAGCATCCTGCTGAAGGCGGTGATTTCAGCGAGAAGCGGCCTGTTTGCGACGAAGGGCATGGGGCAGCGAACGCTACCAGTAGTGGGAAGCGATCACTTGAGGAGAAGCCGGAGCGTTGGCAATCACCTTCATGTGCAGGACGAGTTGCAGGTTCTTTTGTTGCCAACCACCTGGTGCGCCACGAAGAGCCTCGGCCAGAAGATCGGGATCTGTGACCAACTCTGCCGCTGCTTCCGTGCCGTACTGCGTGCAGCCGCTGACCAGGACGATCATGGTGTGGGTCTGCGGGTTGAATGCGCGCGAAAGGACGGCATAGTCCTCGTCGGTATGAAAATCTGAACCGAGGTGGTGAGGGTACCAATCCGTGGCTTTTCCATTGTCGTTAATGGCGCCGCGATCAGGGTCGATGAAAAAGCGGAAGCCCCTGGTCACATCTTCCCAGTGAGTACTGGAGTAGCCGATCAGGACGGCGGGAGAGCTGCGCAAGTCCTCGAAAGTCACCGCATTGCCAACTCGAATCGCATAGGGGTGACCCATGTGGCTCAACATTCCAGAGATTCGGGCGGCGGCGATCAAGTCGCCCCCTCCGACGTATTGGTCCGTCAATAAGACGAAATCATTGTTGGGCGGAGTTCCGACCGCGCGCGGCGGGCCCAGAAAGCTGCTGGGATAGTAAACCGGAGCATAGGACGTGGCCACAATAATGGGGTCCCGGCTGCGCAAAACCGGCTCCCAGAACTCGTCGAGTACGGAGGGAGGTCTGTAGAACCGCCATCCGATGACGATGAGAACGGCAAGCGCAAACAACAGACCGAATGTCCCCGCAAGTCTCCACCATGGACGGCGAGCGCGACGTGCCGCGAAGATCTGTTCTTCCGAATGCCTGGTGGTCGATAATGCAACCGAGTTTTCTATCACCGGCGGGGAAAGCTGGCCGGGACCGCTTCTTCGTGCCGGGGAAAAACTCGGGACGTAGTGGCCAACCGGCAGGTCGATTACAACTTCGTCCCGCTTACCGGAACCAGCATAGTAGAGCCCGAGCCGCTTACGGACTTCACTCGCCTTGATTCGGACTATTCCATCTTCGTTGGTGTCGTAGGACGCATCACGCCCAAACACCCCTGCGCCAACCGTCCGTTCTTTCAGCGGGAGACCGGCCAGTGTCTGCTCCACCACAAAGTCAAGAAAATCCTGGCAACGCTTGCTTGATCGGAACTCTGGGCTCTCGAGAATGCGCCGCAATTGCACCCGAACTGCCGCCGCAGCAATGGGTTCGGGCGTCAAATCCTGCAGCGCGGGCGTCTTGGCGACCGAAGGCACATCGTCGGACATTACCCCGCAATTTTAGCACCGGCGCCCAGGATGGACAGGGCGTGGAAGCGCCTGATCTTCGGCGGCGCTTAGCGACTCGCGCGACGAACCTCTCCCCGTCAGGCTGTCGCTGACTGATTTGCGGCATGAGGTTGTGATCGCGGTTCGAAAGTCCGCGGTTGCCCGCAAAACCGTTTTCTGTTGTGCTTGAAATTGTGCTCCAGCGCCGTCATTGTACAAATCGAGATCCGCTCAAGTCATTAAGGCGCTGACCTTCCCGGCAAGAGACGTAATTTCAACATAAATCGCGGTTCTTAGCTTTCGGCCTCTTTCTTCTGGCACTAACTCGCTGCCGCTATTGTACTTTCGGCTTAGGCCAGTGTACTTCGACGGTCGTAAGCAGTGCACTAACGTGTTTTCTTTTCCACCTTCGATGTGCGATACATGAACCATGATCTTCGCGTTTCAATCTGATTCTCGGCGAAGAAAGGGTCCTCTTCTCCAATGGTCGATCTTATCAGTTCCCTTATCCGTTCGATACACCAGTTCGCTTTGTGCGTCATCATACTGTATGTAGTGTCACTAACTGCTTTTGGACAGACACAGAACCTAGTTATAAGTGCTCAGCAGGTAAATAAGGCGCTCGATAGCAACGCGAGCTACTCGGCGCAGCCTGACAACTCCCAATGGCGCACCCGCAATGTGTCCGTGACGGTGTCTCCCACTACTGCTTCGCTGCAGACTGGCAAGCAAGCCCAGTTCACAGCGACGGTCAATGGAACACATGACACGGCCGTGACCTGGACGGCCTCGGGCGGAACAGTAACCAGCAGCGGCCTGTACACCGCGTCGTCCGCGGCAGGCACTTACAAAGTAACTGCTACCAGCGTCGCAAACTCAGACAAATCGGCCTCTGCGGTGGTTACCGTATCGCAGCCCATTCAGATTTCGGTTTCGGTCTCGCCCACCACGGCGAGTCTTGCAAGCGGGGGAACCCAACAATTTACCGCCTCCGTGTCCGGGACCAGCAACACGGCCGTGACTTGGACGGCCTCAGGCGGAACCGTAACAAGCGCCGGTCAGTACACCGCTCCGTCCGCGGCGGGCACTTACAAAGTAACTGCGACCAGCGTTGCAGATTCAAGCGACTCGGCCTCTGCGGTGGTCACCGTATCGCAGCCCATTCAGGTTTCGATTTCAGTGTCGCCCACTACGGCGAGTCTCGCAAGCGGGGGAAACCAACAGTTTACCGCTTACGTGTCGGGTACCAGTAATACGGCCGTAACCTGGTCTGCAACCGGTGGCACAATCACGACCGGCGGGCTGTACGTCGCTCCGAGTGCGGCAGGGACTTATACGGTAATGGCGGTAAGCGGGGCAGACACGACAAAATCCGCTTCCGCTATCGTGAGCGTGTCCGCTGCACAAACGATTTCGGTCAGTATCTCTCCGGCTTCGCTCTCCATGGCCCAGAACGGGCAACAGCAGTTTGCCGCTACGGTTTCGGGCTCCAGCGATACGGCTGTAACCTGGTCAGTCACGAAGGGGACCGGAACGATTACAGAGTCCGGACTGTACACGGCTCCGCAGGCCCTTGAAACTGACATCGCAGTCGCTACAAGCCAAGCCGACAGCACCAAGTCTGCAAGTGCGACCATCACCGTGGTTGCGCCTCATGCGGTCGCCTTAAGTTGGTCGCCCTCTTCATCTGACGACATCAGCTATTACAAGGTGTATCGCGGGACAGTAAGTGGAGGACCTTATAGCTTGCTCACGAATGACGTGAGTTCTACGTCGTATACAGACCCCAGTGTGCAATCCGGAAGTACTTTTTACTATGTGACTACGGCAGTGGATTCAACCGGGGAAGAAGGCGCCTACTCCAACCAAGCGCAAGCTGTAATTCCAGTACCATAACCATCCGACAGAAACGCCCTAAGGCCCGGTTGGACCATCCTGCTCCACTGGCGGCGCGTCAGCATTCCACCTGCCAGCTCACCGCTCACTTGCCGGCGAATAAATTGTCGACGACGCCCCGCCCGATCGACCCGCCGAACGCGCCCGCAATCCCGGGCACGAACGCTAGAAAAGATTCGTAGACCTGCGCCCGCTCCGGCTTCTCCGAAAGGAAAAAGTATGCCAGCCATTCCACCACCGGCACAAACACTCCAACCAGGACAACCCACCGCCAGGGCCGGCTCGGGCTCAGGAATCCCAGCAGCATGTTCGCCGCCAGCACTACCATGGCCGTCAGCAGCAAATCGCCCACTTTGATATCCAACCACCCCGCCAGCGCCCCCGACATCGCCGCCAGCAGATAATAAAAAGCGTCGCTGCCCGATTTTTTTTCGGGAAGAATTTGGCCCCAGGCTGTAGTCATATCTCTATCTCACAAGTGTCCTATGTTAAATTTCCTATCCTACGAGTAAGTGTAGAACCCGCGTCCGCTCTTGCGCCCCAGCCAGCCAGCATCCACCATCTTAATCAGCAGCGGACAAGGCCGGTACTTCGGATCACCCAACCCATCCTGCAGCACCCGCATAATATCCAGACACACGTCCAGCCCGATAAAATCCGCCAGGGTCAGCGGTCCCATGGGATGCGCCATCCCCAACTTGAACACTTCATCCACCGCCGGCGCCGTCGCCACGCCCTCCATCACCGCGTACATCGCCTCGTTCAGCAGCGGCATCAACACTCGGTTCGACACGAATCCCGGAGCGTCATTCACCTCCACCGGCGTCTTCTCCAGTTTCACCGCCAGATCGCATACGGTTTCAAACGTAGCCTGCGAAGTCGCGAGGCCCTTGACGACTTCGACCAGTTTCATCACCGGCACCGGATTAAAGAAGTGCATCCCAATCACCTTGTCGGCGCGCCCCGTCAGCGCTCCAATCTTGGTGATCGAAATCGAAGACGTATTCGAAGCCAGGATCACCTCCGGCTGCATGAAGCGATCCAGTTCGTGGAAAATCTCCGCCTTGATCTCAAACTTCTCCGTCGCCGCCTCGATCACCAGATCGCAATCCGCGAGCTTCGCCCGATCGACCACCGCCGTAATCCGACCCAGCGTGGAGACCTTGTCGCTCGCCGTAATCTTGTTCTTGACCACTTCGCGATCGAGATTCTGCGCAATCGTAGCGAGCCCCCGATCCAGAAATCGCTGCTCCACATCGCACAGCACGACGCTGAACCCGCACCGCGCAAACACATGAGCAATACCGTTGCCCATCGTCCCGGCCCCAATCACGCCCACTCGCTGAATCGCCATAATTGCCTCGCTCGAGATTGCCCCAGGGAAGAGAGAAACAGGAAAGTTTAGCAGAGCGCACTTCTTCGGTTACAATCCTCGGGCACATGAACCGCGAATATAGCAAACAACACAGCCACGAATTGGGGCGCGACATGGAAACGCTGGTGTTCGGGCACGCGGGACAACCGCTGCTGGTGTTTCCGACCTCCATGGGACGTTTTTTTGAGTATGAAGATTCGGGGATGATCGGCGCGCTGGCGGGGAAACTGGAAGCGGGCGCGCTGCAGGTGTTCTGCGTGGACAGCGTGGACGGGGAGAGCTGGTACAACAGAAGCGTGCATCCGGGAACGCGGATCTGGCGGCATGTACAGTACGAGCGCTACGTGCTCAACGAGTTTCTGCCGTTCTTGAAGTGGAAGAACTGGGCGCCTCAGATTGCGGTGACGGGATGCAGTTTTGGCGGCTATCACGCGCTGAATTTTTCCCTGCGGCATCCGGATCTGGTTTCAGCCTGCGTGACCATGAGCGGATCGTTCGACATCAAGAGCTTCCTCGACGGCTATTACGACGACAATGTCTATTTTAATAATCCGCCCGACTACCTGCCGAACATGAGTGACGACGGGTACCTGAGCCGCTACCGGCAGATGAAGATTGTGCTGGGATCATCGGACTGGGATATGTGCCTGGACGCCAATGTGAAGATGGCGGCGATCCTGCAGAGCAAGGGGATCCCGCATTGGCTGGATATCTACGGGGATTATAGCAAGCATGATTGGCCGCTGTGGCAGCGGATGGCGGGAAAGTATTTCTAGGCGCTGGTCGTTGTTGGTGGTGCGGGCGGTGCGGGGAGAATGCCCTGCGGCGACGCCACCGGCATAGATAGTGTAGGGGTCCTTCGACTCCGCAAGTGCTGCGCTTCGCGCTGCACTGGCTTCGCTCAGGATGACGCTTAACAAAAGGGTGCGTAAAAACGGGAGACTGCTGCTATGAAGAGAATTGGGATTCTTTTTGGAATGGAAAATACGTTTCCGCCGGCTTTGGTCGAGAAGATTAACTCGATGAAGACCGAGGGAGTCACGGCCGAATTTGTGAAGATTGGCGGCATTCGAATGGATGAGCCTAAGAAGTACGACGTCATCATTGACCGGATTTCGCAGGACATTCCTTTCTATCGGGCCTATCTGAAGAACGCGATGCTGCACGGAACGATTGTGATTAACAATCCGTTCTGGTGGACCGCGGACGACAAGTTTTTTAATTATGCACTGGCGCACAAGATGGGCGTGGCGATTCCGCCCACGGTGATTTTGCCGCACCATACGCATCCACCGGATACGACTGATAGATCCATGCGGAATCTGATCTATCCGCTGAATTGGGAAGAGGTGTTTGCCTATGTTGGGTTTCCGGCATTCTTAAAGCCTTACTCGGGCGGCGGCTGGAAGCATGTGTATAAGGTGCATTCTCCGGAGGAGTTCTTCCATAGCTACAACCAGACGGGCGATCTTTGTATGACACTGCAGCATGGCGTGGAGTTTGAGGATTACTACCGTTGTTACGTGGTGGGGCAGGAGAAAGTGCACATCATGAAGTACGATCCGAAGGCTCCGCACCATGAGCGCTACGTAAAGGGGAATCCGCAGCCGGGGGCGGCATTGAAGCAACGCATCGAAAAAGACGCGCTGGCATTGTGCCGCGCGCTCGGCTACGACTTGAATACGGTGGAGTTTGCGGTAGAGGGCGGTGTCCCTTATGCGATTGACTTCCTGAATCCGGCGCCGGATGCGGAGGTTACATCGGTGGGGCAGCAAAATTTTGAGTGGATTGTGGACGCCGTGGCGGAGATGGCGGTAAAGAAGGCGCTGAGCGGAGAGAATCCGGCGGGGGA